>Ga0070699_100000937_pt1 | contig 27205 bp, 22 predicted proteins | sample KBSK1503metaG_FD_65473 | JGI IMG/M metagenome (GOLD analysis project Ga0070699, IMG submission 65473) | Corn, switchgrass and miscanthus rhizosphere microbial communities from Kellogg Biological Station, Michigan, USA - KBS K1-50-3 metaG | ecosystem: Host-associated > Plants > Roots >...
ACGGTTGCCGATGAGCAGTATTTGCATTTTGACTTTTGCATTTTGCATTTCGTACTAGTCGGTCGTGTATCCGTCCCGGGCACGCACGTGCAGCCCAGGGCGCGGGTTCTTCAACGTGACGCGGATCGACCGCCATTCGTGCACGCCCTCTTCGATCGGAACCGATGGCGCGTAGCCCAGCAGGTACTGATACCGCAGCTCCTTGGCAATCGTGGCCAGGGTTTTCTCCAACTCCGTAGCGTCCTTCAACAGAAACGAGCGTCCGCCGGTGAGCACGGCAAGCTGCGCAAGCAGCGGCGGTCGCTGCTTGCCGAAGGCGATCGGATAGATCAGGGCGTTACTGCGCCGCGCGCGCTCGATGACCTCCGCCTCGGTGGCGCGGCTGTAGCGATCGTTGCCGTCGGAGAAGAGGACGAGCGCCTGCCGGCCCGGCTCGGACTCGAGCCGATCGAGCGCCGCGATGGTCGCGTCGCGCAGCGCCGTAGTGCTCCATGGGTCGAGTGCGGCGATAGCGCGAGACTGCGTGAAACGATCGGTCGACAACGACGCAATGACGTCCGCCGTGCTGCTGATGGCGACAACCATCGACCGGTCGCGGGGCTTGAGCTGATTCAAGAATGAACGGGACGCCTGCTTCGCCAGTTCGAGCGGCTTACCGGCCATGCTCCAGCTCCGGTCCACGCCGAGCGCCACTGTCAGCGGAAACTCGCCCGCGGCGAATGCCGAGACATCCTGGATCTGATTGTTTTCGTACACGTCGAAGTCGCCCTGGCGCAAGCCGGTCACAAGCTCACCTTTGTCGTCGGTGACGGTCGCATAGACCTCGACCAGCTGCACCTGGGACGAAAACTGCGCGAGGGAGCCGTCCTGGGCCACGACCACCGCGCTTGTGGCCAGCGCGAGCGCCAGGGCCACGACGAGCCGTCTCATGTTGAGGACCTCCGGGTGGGCTGGTTCAAAACGCATTCCGGCCCTGAAGCGCGTGGTACAATCTCATTTTCCTCGACAATCGAAGCTTGCCTCGCTGAGCCGTGCGACGGAAGCGGGATCGAAAGGTGACATATGGGCCTGGGTATTCCTGAGCTGCTCATCATCCTCGTGATCATCATCCTGATCTTCGGCGCCAATCGTCTGCCTGAGATCGGGAAAGGTATCGGCAAAGGCATCAAGAACTTCAGGGAAGCCGGCAAGGAAGACGAGAAGTCATAGCTACCTGCGCGAACGAGGTGCCTTGCCTCCCGTCTTGGCAATCCGTTCCCTCCGCCCCGGACGCTGCGCCTTCCGGCGCTCGGTCTTCGGCTTTGTCTTGCTGCGAACCGGCCCGCGAGGGCGCTCGGCCCGCCGCACCGTCTCGAGGATATCCACCAGCCCGAGGTCGATCTGCCGGCGGTCCATGTCAACGCGCACAACCTGCACCCGCACCTTATCGCCAAGCCGATACACTTTCTTCGTATTCTCACCGCGGAGCACGTGCTGCTGCTCGAGGAACCGGTAGTAGTCGTCTGCCATGCTTGACACATGGACACGTCCTTCGACGTAGTGCTCGATCAGCTCGATGAACAGCCCGAACTGCGCGACTCCCGTGATGTAACCCTCGAATTCGTCGCCCACCTTGTCCGCCATGAAGCGGACCTTCTTCCACTGCAGCAGCTCGCGTTCGGCGTCGTCAGCGCGCCGCTCCCTCTCGGATGTGTGGCGCGCAGTCTCCGGTAGTTCTTCTTCGAGCTCCTCGCGCCGCACCTGCGTGATCGCCGCCGGCTGGCGGGATTCGCGAAGCATGCGGTGGACCACCAGATCCGGGTAACGGCGGATCGGCGACGTGAAATGCGTATAGTGCTCCGCCGCGAGACCGAAGTGGCCAAGGCTCACGGCGTCGTAGCGCGCCTTCTGCATCGTCCGCAGCATGAGCGCCGCGATCGGCCGTTCTTCGGGCGTCCCGCGCATCCGATCGATGAGCCGCTGAAAATGTTTCGGTGTGATCGTGCCGCCCGTGGCGCCAAGGCTGTAGCCGAGGGGCTCGATGAACGCCTCGAAATCCGCCACCTTCTTCAGATCCGGCGGCTCGTGCACGCGGTGCAGCGCGGGCACGACATTGGCGACCAGGTGGCCCGCAACCGTCTCGTTCGCAAGGAGCATGAACTCCTCGATCAGACGATGCGCGACGTTGCGCTCGGCGGGAATGATCGCTTCGATTTCGCCGTACTCCGACAGGATCACTTCCGTCTCGGGCAGATCGAAGTCGATCGAGCCGCGGCGGCGGCGGCGCGCGTTGAGCGTCTCGAACAGCTCGTGCATCATCTCGAACAGCGGGACGAGCGTCTGGTACTCGGCGGTCACCGCCGGATCGCGATCCGTCAGGATCGCATTCACCGCGGTGTAGGTCATCCGGGCATCACTGTTAATGACGCCGTCGTGCATCTCGTAGCGGACGACCTGGCCTCGACGGTCGACCTCCATCAGGCACGACTGGACCAGCCGGTCGACGCGCGGATTGAGGCTGCAGAGTCCGGTCGCCAGCTCCGCCGGGAACATATGCACGGCGCGCTCGGTGAAATACACCGACGTCCCGCGCTCGTACCCGTCTTCGTCAAGAGCACTGCCCTCCCGGACGTAGTGCGACACGTCAGCGATGTGGACCCCGAGCCAGTAATGGCCGTTCGGCCGCTTCTCCAACGTAATGGCATCGTCGAAGTCGCGCGCGTGCTCGCCGTCGATCGTGACCGTCGTGACCGGGCGAAAGTCGGTCCGCCCCTCGATGTCGCGCGGATTGACGACCGTCCCGAGGCGCCGCGCCTCCTCGATCGACTCTTCCGAGTGGGCTTCAGGGATGTTGTGCTTGCGAATGATGATCTGCGTGTCGACGCCGGGCTCGTTGATGTTGCCCAGCACGTCGACAACGTGGCCGACGGCACCGCGCGTTGTGGTCGGCCAGCGGGTGATTTCAACGACGACCATGTCGCCCGGTTCCGCCGATGACGACCGGCCCGACGGGATCTGCACCTCGGTTGTCACGCGGCGGTCGAAGGGGACCACGTGACCGACGCCGGACGGATCAGTCTCGAATCGCCCGACGATCGTGCCGTGGGCGCGTTCGAGGATGCGGACGATGCGTCCTTCGGGCCCGCGCTCGGACTGGCGTTCGATGCGCACGAGGACGCGATCGCCGTGCATCGCCTCCGTGAGATTGGCAGCCGCGATGTAGATGTCCTGCCGTTCGCCAGGCTCGACCTGTTCGGGCACGACGAAGCCGAAGCCGGCGGGATTGGTCTGGAGGCGGCCCGCAACGACGTCTTCCTTCTCCGGGAGGCCGAACCGATTGCCGCGGATTTGCACGAGGTCGCCGGAATGAACGAGGGCGGTGAGCTGCCGTTTGAAAGCGACCCGCTCCTCGCGGGGCACCCGCAGGAGGCGGGCCAGCTCGCGGGCGGTCGTCGGATGCTGGAGGCGTTCTTTGATGAGTTCGAAAATCTGATCTGGTGATGCCATTTACGCAATCAGGGCGACTTGCAGATCTCCAACGTTGGTGCCGGTCGGACCAGTGCGAATGAGATCGTCGAGCGCGCGAAAGAAGTGATAACTGTCGTTGTTGTTGAGAAATGCCAGCGCGTCGAGCCGCTGTGCGGCCGCGCGGTCCGGCGTGGTGGTATCGACGATAGCCCCGGCGGCATCTGTCGGCCCGTCGATCCCGTCGGTCCCGACGCTGGCTGCGACTACGTGCGGCGCGGGTGCTGCTCCCCCATTGTGCGGCGGGGAATTTGCTCCCCGGTCGCGTGGCGGGGATTCTGCTCCCCCGTCGCGCGGCGCGGACCATGACAGGTCCGCGATGAACGGCACCAAGGCCAGCGCGAATTCCTGATTCCGCCCTCCCACGCCGTCACCCTTGACGTGAACAGTGGTTTCGCCCGCACCAATGACGCACGCAGGGCGGGTCAATGTCGTGAGTGCGTCGCGGACGTCTGCCGCGAATGACCGAGCCGCGTTACGCGCTTCTCCGACAATGGGCGTGTCGAGCACACGGACATCGTAGCCCCGCGACCTGGCCTCCTGCGCCGCACCTTTGACCGCCGTCATGCGTCCGCCGATGATTCGCGCCTCCGATCGCGTCAGCCGCCGGTCATCCGCCCAGGGCGTTTCCGGAACCTCGCCTGCGATTCCGCGCTCGATCCACGCCACAACGGACGGCGGATACGCCGCGCGTCCGCCGCGTGCATCCAGCACATTCATCGCCGCGGCGAACGTGCTGGGGTCCGCCACCGTTGGCCCCGATCCAATCACCGACAGATCGTCACCTACGACGTCGGAAATCGCGAGCGTGACGATCGACGCGTTCGTTGCGGCGGCCAGGCGGCCTCCCTTGATCGCGGAGAGGTGTTTCCGCACCGTGTTGAGCTCGTCGATCGTGGCGCCGCGCAGCAGCAGCGCCCGCACGGTTTCCTGCTTGTCTGCAAGCGCTACCGGCTCGACGGGCAGCGCCATCAGGGCCGAGGCGCCCCCGGATAACAGCACAACGAGCAAGTCGTCCGTGCGCGCCTTGCCCGCCACGCCAAGGGCGCGCCGGGCGGCAGCAACGCTGCCAGCGGTCGGAATGGGATGGCCTCCGTCGTACCATTCCGCGTCCGGAGGAAGCTCTGCCGGGCGCGACGGTCCGATCCCCATGCTGACACGCAGCGGCACTCCGGCGGCGCTCGCGAACGCGTTCAGCATCACGCCCGCCGCCTTGCCGACCGCAATGACATCAATGGCGGCAGCGGACCGCAGAGCAGCGGCCAGAGCGGAATCGCGAAGGGCGTGATGAATCAGGCGGCTGGCATCCGCAGCATCGAGCGCCGCGTGCAGGACAGCACGGAGGTCGTGACGGAGGTCTGGAACGGAGCGCGTCAGTGAGTGTGTCGAGGGTCGGACCAGGCCGAAAGGCCCGTGACAACGTCGAATTCCCTGAGAAGGCGGCTGACCACTTGATCCGCGTCAGCCTTGGTGCAGAGTCGATCGAGCTGCGACATCACTTTCGTCAGCGCGCGTTCAACATCGGTGATGGCATCCTTGGAATAGAACTCGCGCTGCTGTTCGAGGCAGCGCCGGCACTTGACGAACTCTTCTCGGTAGAAATCTGAGACGGAATGGAAAACGGGATCGCACTGCGGGCGGGAATCGGCCAGGAAGCGTGATAAACGGCTTCGCGACACAGACATATATCTCGTTTCCTTGAGTGTAACGGCCCCTCAGGGGACTGTCAACGCCGGCCCCACCCCGGCAAATCATGTCGCATGACGCGATGCGGCAAACCCGCCGGCCGCACCGACAAACATCCCCCCGGCCACCAGCAGGATGGCCTCGCGAATTGGAAGAAACTGCAGCGACGCGCCATCGAGGATGGCCGCCAGATCGGCGCCCCACCAGGCGCCCACAGCCTTGAATCCCAGCCACAGAAGTACTAGCGCAACGACCGCCCCGAAGCCCCCTTGCAGCAGTCCTTCAGCAATGAACGGCCCCCGGATGAACGCCAGCGGCGACCCCACCAGCTTCATGATGTCTATTTCCTCGCGGCGCGTGTACAAGCCAAGCCGGACCACGGCGGCCACGGTGACGGCCGCGGCGACAGCCATCAGGAACGCGAGCGCGAAGCCGGCGCCACGCAGGGCGTTGAGCCCGCTGGCCATCCGCGCGAGCCATTCCCGGTCGTAGCGGACGTCCGCAACGCCGGGTAGCGTCGCCACCTGCTTCACGAACGCATCTGCGCGACCGTTGCTTTCCGCGCCGGGCCGGACCTGCACCTCCAGCGACGCGGGAAACGGGTTATCGCCCAGATCCGTGGTCAGCGCAGCGAGATCGGTGAATTGTCGGCGAAAACGCGTCAGCGCCTCCGCCTTCGATACATATTCGCGTCCCTCGGCCACACCACTCTGGTCAACCGCGGCCTCGATCGCCCCCCGCTGTTCCGACGTCGCATCGTCGCGCAGGAACACGGAGAACTCCGTCGCAGAGGTCCATTGGGTGAGCAGCTGATCCACGTTCCACGTGAGCAACAGGAGCGATCCAAGCACGAGCGCGGCGAGGGCGATGGCGATGATCGCAAACGCCGTCGACCGGCCGCCACGCCAGAGGCTCGCCCATGCCTGGCGCAACGCGTAATCGATTGCCCTCATGCCACCTCGACGATGCGCCCTTGGTCGAGCGTGACCGTGCGGCGGCCGACGAGACGAATGAGCTCGCGGTCATGCGTCGCGATGACGACGGTCGTGCCACCGGCGTTGATCTCGCGCAGCAGGTTCATGATTTCGAGAGAAAGATCGGGATCGAGGTTGCCGGTCGGCTCATCGGCCAGCACCAGCGCGGGATCGTTGACAAGCGCCCGCGCGATGGCAATCCGCTGCTGTTCGCCGCCGGACAGATCTCGCGGATAGGCATTCATGCGGTGTTGGAGTCCCACCCATTTGAGGACCTGGAACGTGCGCCTTCGCTGTTGCGTCGATGGGACGCCAAGGACTTCGAGCACGAACGAGACGTTCTCGAAAACGGTCCGCGTCGGAATCAGCTTGAAGTCCTGGAAGATGAACCCAATCCCGCGCCGATATTCCTGGATCTCGCTGCGGCGAAGGCTGGTGAGATTGTGGCCGTTGACGAAGATCTCGCCTTCGCTGGGCGTCTCCTGCATCAGCACGAGACGCAGGAAGGTGGACTTGCCGGCGCCGCTTGGCCCGGTCAGGAACACGAACTCGCCCTTCTCCACGGTGAGTGACAAGTCCTGCAGCGCGTACAAGCCGCGACTGTAAAGTTTCGAGAGGTGGTGCGTCTCGATCACGCTGCCTGTGCACCCGGGGCCAAAGGCATTACTTGTGAGGTTGGATACCGGAAGTATATCACGGGGCTGATCGATAGCTCTCGAGCTCGACGCGAACGTGACCGAAGCCGGCGTCGAGGTCGAGGGCAAGCGGGATCCGCGGTGGCTCGTTGCCCAGCCACAGGATGGCCTTCAGTTGTTCACGCTCCTCGACTCGTCGTTGCAGCCTGGGAATAATGCGCAACGCCTCCACGTCCCGCCCCTGAACGCGAACCTTGTCACGGCCATCGACCGACAGCTCAACGACGAGGTTCCGACCTGCCTCATTCACCGGAAAGCGGTAGCGCTCGCCTTCGCGCAAGGGCAGGGTTCGCGCGTAAAACAACGCGGCTATGGCATCGCGGGCATGAGGAAACATCGGCAGGACCACTGCGCCTTCAGCCCGGGCATCGGCGACCGAGCGTCCGGTTCGCACCACGCCCGTGGCGTGGTCGTAGAGGAAGGCCCGGGTGACATGGCGCGAGCCTTCCTGCTGATCGCGCTCGTGGACTTCAGGCAACAGGTCGCCGCTGGCCTGGGTTGCGAACACGTCCCGGGCTTCGAAGAACTTCGCCACCCACGGCGCCGTCGCGGCCGTCACGACCAGGCGATAGGCAGGCGGCTCGACGCTGATGGCGATGTCACCGGCCGACAGGTTCAGGCCCGCGCTGCCCCACACGACCCGGTAGCGCGCGATCTCGCCGACATGAAACGGAATGGCGCCGGCCGGGGGCGGATCGATGGTCGACGTTGCGGCCAGCCGCGCGTCGATGTCCGGAGTCCACCGCAGCTCGTAGATCGTCCCGTCGCTGAGCCGGGCGCGCTCGACCGCCGGAGAGGGGCCGTCCCCGGGCGACGGTGCGATCGGCGCGGGCGTGACGACGAAACGGACACCGCTGTCGCGCAGCGCGAGCAGCGCATCGCCCGATGGAAACGTGTTGAGGGCGTCGACGAGGGGCCCGTAGAACGACGGACGCTGCCCGCTGTAGCCGTTGACGATCGGACGCCGATACTCGAGCGACTGCACCATCGCCGGCGTGCTGGCAATGTCGGCGTCGAGCGGAAGAATCGCGACCGCCCCGGGCTCGGGTGCGCCGGCAAGCCACTGGCCCACGTCGGTTCGAAGCGGCGGCGCAGCGGTTAACGATATCGGTACATGGAGCCACTCGAGAACGGCGGCCACAAAGATCACACAGACGAATTGGCCACGAAGAACACCAAGCACACTATGTTTTTTTTCATCGTGATCTTCGTGACCCTTGTGGCTCATTCGTCTTTGTGGCCACAGTGGCCATACACCGTGAGCGCGCGGGGAGAGCTCGCGCCAGCCGATCGCGGCAAGCGTGCTGAGGGCGAAGAGCACGACGACCGAGAACCGCGCCGGTGCGCGAATCGCCTGGAAGCCAAAGACGAATCGATGGAACGCGGCGTACAGCGGGCGAATGCCATCAGGACCAAGCGACAGCACGAAGCCGAGGACGGCAATCGCCACCATCGTTGCTACGATCGGGCGGCTGTCGCTTCGCCACCCGAGCCACGCGCCCGCGATCGCGAGCGCGATCAGCACGAATCCTGGAAACAGCTCGCGCTCAGGGCCGGTATGCGGCGGCTCGCTCGAGGCCACCCTGTCGCGCTGGCGAAGAAGATCCGTGCGGCCATACACCATGTTGCCCGGAGGAACCTGCAGATAGCTGGACACGTACGCCGCGTTGCGGCCCGCCTCGTACAGGTTGCGCCCGAAGCCTTCGCTTTGACCCACGCGCCAGTACACCACCGCGGCCGGCGCGACGATCAGCGCGCCGATCGCGCCGGCAGCGGCAAGACGGCGTAGCAGAGCGCTGCTGCGCCAGCGCCCGACGCCGATGGCGAGCGCGACGCCGCCCGCCGCGAGCGCAAGACCTCCGATGACACCGTAGTACACGGAGGAGAGCGCCTGCAGTCCGGCGACGACGCCCAGATAAATCACGTCGCGCCGCCGTCGGCCCGCGATGACCCGATGAAGAAACAGGAAGGCCAGCGGGAGAAAGTACAGCGACTGGAGTTGCAGATGGATGAGATGCGCAAAGCGGTACGAACCAAACCCCCATGCCAGACCCGCGAGATACGCGCCGCTCTCGGTGCTGATCACGGAGCGCACGAACAGATGCATCGCCAGCGCGCTGGCCACGAGCGACACGATCAGCAGCAGGTTGTAGCAGGCGACGACATCGTGCGTGATGGCGTATAGGGGCGAGATCAGCACGCTCTGGAGCAGAAGGTGATCTGAGTACGCCAGGGTTCCAGCCGCGGGATGAAAGATGTTGGCGTTAAAAACGCGGCCGGTGAGGATTGAGGCGGGATCGCCGAGCACCGCCTGCATATCCCAGCCGAGGATCCACAGGTTCAGGAACGGATCGCCCGGCCCCGATGGCGCGCCGAGGAGCGAGCTCGGGTGGAGGGCGAGCGGCCAGGTCGTCACGACCGCCGCGGCGAGGTACGCAAACAGCGGCGCGAGAAAAGACAGGGCCTGATTCCACCGAGGAGCGAAACCGCGTCCGGTTTCGCCACTCATGTGAGCGCCAGTTCGCGCTTCAACAGCTCGTTGGCGAGCTTCGGGTTGGCTTTCCCGCCGCTCGCCTTCATCACCTGTCCCACGAGATACCCGAAGGTCTGGCCTTTACCCGCCCGGTACTGTGCCGCGGCGTCGCTGTTTTTCGCGAGAACGTCCCGTACGATCGCCAGCAGCGCGCCTTCGTCGCTGTTTTGCGCCAGGCCATCGGCGCTGACGATGTCATCCGCCGATCGGCCCGACTCGTACATCTTCGCGAAGACATCCTTCGCGATGGTGCTGCTGATCGTCCCTTTCTCCACGAGCGCGATGAGTCCTGCGAGCGCGCCTGGCGCAAGCGGAACCTCCTCGATGCCGACACCGCGCTCCTTGAGCGTGCGCAGCAACTCCCCCATGATCCAGTTACTGACGGCTTTCGGACTGCTGGATGCGGACGCGACCTGCTCGAAATAGTTTGCCAGCGCGGACGACTGCGTCAGCACACCCGCGTCGTACTCCGGCAGCCCGTAGGCGGTGACGAAGCGCTGCCGTCTTGCTTCGGGCAGCTCGGGCATCGTCTCGCGCACCGCCGCGATGCGCGCCTCGTCCACCACCAGCGGTGGAAGATCGGGTTCGGGGAAATAGCGATAGTCGTGCGCCTCTTCCTTGCTGCGCATCGACAGCGTGCGCCCCGCAGCGGAGTCCCACAACCGCGTTTCCTGGATGACGCGTCCGCCGCCCTCGATGACGTCTACCTGCCGATCGATTTCGTATTCGAGCGCTTTCTGCAGATAGCGGAACGAGTTCAGGTTCTTGACCTCGGCCTTCGTCCCGAACGCCTGCTGCCCCGCCGGACGCACGGATATGTTCGCGTCGCATCGCAGGCTGCCCTCTTCCATGTTGCCGTCGTTGACGCCGAGCCACACCAGGATGTCGCGGAGGCGCTCGAAGAACTCCGCCGCTTGCGCCGCGGATCGCATGTCGGGCTCGCTGACGATTTCTATCAGCGGCACGCCACTGCGGTTGTAGTCGATGTAGGTCCGACGATCGGAATCGGAAAATCCTTCGTGCAACGACTTCCCGGCATCTTCCTCCATGTGAATGCGCGTCAAGCCGACGTGAAGCCTACGGCCCCCCACGGAAATGTCGAGGCCGCCGCCGAGTGCAAGCGGCCGCTCATACTGCGAGATCTGATAACCCTTCGGCAGGTCGGGATAAAAGTAGTTCTTCCGGGCGAAGATAGACAGCGGCTGCACGTCGCAACCCAGGGCAATCGCGGCCTTGATTGCGTAGTCGACGGCGGCTCGATTGAGGACCGGCAGGGCGCCAGGAAGCCCGAGACAGACCGGGCACACCTGCGAATTCGGCGGAGTGCCGAACGATGTGCCGCAGCCGCAGAAGATCTTCGTGCGAGTCTGCAGCTGCGCGTGAATCTCCAGGCCAATGACCGGCTCGAACTCCATAGCAAATCCCAAAACCCAAATCCCAAACCCCGAATCCCAAGTCCCAACGTCTCCTGACGTTTTTGATCTGGGATTTGGGGTTTGGGATTTGGGTTTTGGGATTTACACCCGTGGGCCGGCTGCCTTGACGGCGGGATCGACGTCCTTCTCGAACGCCTTGAAGTTGTCGATGAACATCCCGGCAAGCTTCTTCGCCTGCTCGTCGTAGGCCGCCTTGTCCGGCCAGGTTGTGCGCGGATCGAGCACGCTGTCGGGAACGCCGGGGCACGTAGTCGGCATGTCGAGATTGAAGATCGAATCCTTCTGATACTTCACGCCATCGAGCTGGCCGTCCAGCGCCGCCGTGATCATGGCGCGCGTGTACGCGATCTTCATTCGTGAGCCCGTGCCATAGGGACCGCCGGTCCACCCGGTGTTCACGAGCCATACACGCGTCTGGTGCGTCGCGATCCGGTCGCCGAGCATCTTCGCGTACACGTTCGGATTCAGCGGGAGGAATGGCGCGCCAAAGCAGGTGCTGAAGGTCGCCTTCGGCTCCGTGACGCCGCGCTCGGTACCTGCCACGCGGGCGGTGTAGCCCGAGAGGAAGTGATACATCGCGCCGTCTGGCGTCAGCCGCGCGATTGGCGGCAGCACGCCGTACGCGTCGGCGGTGAGCATCACGACGTTCTGTGGATGGCCCGCCTGCCCGGACGGAATCGCATTGTCGATGAAGTCGAGGGGATAGGAGCTGCGCGTGTTCTCGGTGTACGTCATGTCATCGAGATTCATCGCACGCGTATCGGGATCGAGCACGACGTTCTCGAGGATCGTGCCGAAGCGTCGCGAGGCCTCCCAGATCTGCGGCTCGGCTTCCTTCGACAGCTTGATCACCTTCGCGTAGCAGCCGCCCTCGAAGTTGAAGATGCCGCGGTCGCTCCATCCATGCTCGTCGTCACCGATGAGCCCGCGCTGCGGATCGCTGGAGAGCGTCGTCTTACCGGTGCCTGAGAGACCGAAGAAGAGCGCCGAATCGCCGTCCTTGCCGACGTTCGCCGAGCAGTGCATCGACAGGACCCCCTTGAGCGGGAGCGTGTAGTTGAGAATCGTGAAAATCGACTTCTTGATTTCGCCCGCGTAGTGGGTGCCGGCGATGAGCACGAGTTTCTTTCCGAAGTGGACGAAAATCGCGGTCTCGCTGCGGCATCCGTGCTTCGCGGGATCGGCCTTGAGCCCGGGGCAATCGATGACCGTGTACTCGGGCCGATGCGTCGCGCGCCTGGCAGGATCGGTTTCCGGAATGAACATGTTCCGCGCGAACAGGTTGTGCCAGGCGAACTCGTTGACGACGCGGACCGGAAGCCGATAAGCCGGATCGGCGCCGCCCCACGCATCGAGCACGTACAGCTCTTTGTCCTGCACGTAATTCATCATGTCGCGGTGCAGGGCATCGAAATGCACCTCATCAACAGGACGATTGACGTTGCCCCAATGAACGTTCCTTTCCGTGGTGGGTTCTTTGACGGTGAATTTGTCGAGCGGCGAGCGGCCCGTGTGCTGGCCGGTTCGTGCCACAAGCGGACCGTCCGCGGCAAGGATGGCTTCGTTGCGGCGAATGGCGGTCTCGTAGAGCACGGCCGGGCTCAGGTTCCAGTGGACGCGTCCGGACCGAGTAATACCCAGCGCTTCAAGGCCGTACGCCCGCTCAACCTGTGTGCTCATCTCAAGACTCCTGTTCGCAGCGCCGTCCGGGCCGCACCGACGTTGCCGCCGGATTGCGGCGATGGCGTAAAAAGGCCGATAAATAGAGAAAAGGAATCGTACCGGTGGGATTGATACCAGTCAACCCGTCCGAGGGGCAGGGATGCCGATTTGACGTGAATCCCTGTATAGTTGGACCCTCGGTAAACGTTCTCGTGCCGCGACAGTATTTCATGACAAGAACGCCTCCTGGACGGGCCTCCTCAATGGCTGTCGGCGCCGGTGCTGTCGCACCGGTTGCGCCCCTGTCGAGGGACTCGCAGCTGGCGGCGGAGATCAAGGCCCTCGTCGTCCGGGGCGAGCGTGACGCGGCGCGGGACCGGTACGGTGATCTGGTGGCGCGCCAGCAGCGGCGGGCCGTGCGAATCGCCTATCAATACCTGCGCGACGCACACGATGCCGACGAGGCGGTGCAGGACGCCTTCGTGAAAGTGTTCACGCACATCACCAGCTACCGCGAAGACCTTCCGTTCGAAGTCTGGTTCACGCGCATTCTCGTGAACGCGTGCCTGGACCTCCGAAAGTCTCGTTCGCGTCGCCTGCGCTGGTCGGTGCCGATGGCGTCGACGAAGGAATCCGCCCCGACCGACCCGGCGACGCCGGAACAGACGCCCGAGCAGCGGCTGGTCTCGAGGGAACGCGCGAATGAAATTACGACGGCCGTCGAATCGCTCCCCGATCGCCAGCGCACGGTGTTCACGCTGTGCCACCTGGCGGAGCAGACGACCGCCGAGGTCAGCAAGGCGCTCGGCGTGAGCGAGGCGACCGTTCGAGTCCATCTGTTCCGCGCCATCCGCAAGCTGCGGCGGCTGCTGGAGCACAGGCAATGACACAGCTCCACTTGTCCGACGACCGTCTCATCGAAGTCTGTCTCCTCGAGGCGGCCTCAGTCGCCGAGCAGGAGCACTTGGGCGCGTGTGCCCGCTGCGACGCGCGGCGTGCGCGCCTGCGCAGTCTGCTCGACGATGTGTCTGGAGCGGCGGCAGCAGAAGCCGACGCGGCCTTTCCGCCCGACCGGCTCGCGCGTCAGCAGGCCCGCATCCTCTCGCAACTCCAGCACGACGGACGACCCGGTCGGCTGATCGCGTTCCCGGCCGGGCACGCCCATGAACCGACGGTGTCCCGCACGCGTCCCTCGACACGATGGATTGCCGCAGCCGCGGTCGCAGGTCTCGTGATCGGCGTGCTCGCTGGCCGGTTCGGTCACGATGCCTCGCTTGGACGGCCCGGCGGCACGAGGATCGCGGTCACGCGATCGGCCGACGCTCCCGACCTGCGCACCGGCGCGATCCTCGAGATATCGACCGCCGTCTCGGAGGAGGAGTTCCTCAGCCAGATTGAAATCGCGATCGATGGTCCGGCGGCCGCCGCGCTGCAGCCGCTCGACGACCTGACGCCGCTGCCGTGGGAAGTGCGCTAATTCCTTGCCGCCGCTGATTTTTCGCAAGGGCCTCGACCTCAAGCACGAAGTCGCCGACACGCTCGCAGAGAGCTACCACAGCGAGCTCGTCGCATCCATCAAGGACAACAACTTTCAGTACGCGTCCGGCAGGCTGACAGTCCGCCTCGCGCGGGAGTTCGGATTCTGCTACGGCGTCGACCGCGCGGTCGACTACGCCTACCAGACGCGCAAGCGATTCCCCGATCGCTCTGTGCTCCTTACTGGTGAAATCATCCACAACCCGCACGTCAACGACCAGCTGCGCGCGCAGGGGGTCCGCTTTCTCACCGACCCGGGCGAGTCGATCGATACGCTGACGCCGGATGACGTCGTGATCCTCCCTGCATTCGGCGTCACGATTGAGCTCCTCGGGGAGCTCGATCGACGTGGCTGCACCCTTGTCGATACGACGTGCGGTTCCGTCCTGAACGTCTGGAAGAACGTGAAACGCTACGCGGCCGACGGCTTCACCTCGGTGATCCACGGAAAATACTGGCACGAGGAAACGCGCGCCACCGCGTCGCAATCGCTCCATTCCGGCAACGGACGGTACCTGGTCGTCTTGAACCGCGAGGAGGCAACGATGGTCTGCGGCTACATCCGCGGCGGCGCTGATCGCGCCGCGTTGCTTGCCCGCTTCGAGAATGCTGTCTCGCCCGGCTTCGATCCCGATCGCGATCTGCAGCGTGTCGGCTGCGCGAACCAGACGACGATGCTGAGCTCGGAATCGCTCGAGATCGGCGAGATGTTCCGTGCCGCGATTCGCGACCGCTATGGCGACACGGATCTCGCTCTGCGCTTTCGCGCCTTCGATACGATCTGTAGCGCCACGCAGGATCGCCAGGACGCCGTGGCCGCGCTCCTCGACGAGCAGCCCCTGGACCTCATGATCGTCGTTGGCGGTTACAACAGCAGTAACACCTGCAATCTCGCGCGGATGTGCGATCCGAGGGTCGCGACGTACCACATCGCCGCACCCGACTGTCTTGTATCAACGTCTGAAATCCGGCACAAACCTGTCGGCGGCCAGAAAGAACGGATCTCGGCGGGATGGCTGCCGGGGCGCGGAAGCGTGCGGATTGGCCTGACGTCCGGCGCGTCGACGCCCGACAACCTGGTGGATACTGTGGTTCGCCGCCTCGACGAATTAGCGAACCAGGTGTGACCGGCCGGCTGCTCCGACTAGGTGTCGGGCTCGACGGTGACGCGCGCACGCTTCCAGCCTTGTTTCTCAGGTATGAGCGAGCTCGCGGCGGGGGGTCGGCCGCTCTGTGGGCCAGCTGGCGCAAAGGGCATGCCAGGGGCAGGTAAGGTAAACATGGCGGGCCCGACCGTCGTATTCCCGGGCAAGTCAGTCATGAAATCTCGAAAAATCTCGATGTGGTGTGCGGCCCTGGCGATCCTGATCGCCGGTGTCTTCCTCTCGACCATCCCGGCGTCCGCGCAGGGCTTCAAGTGGTGGCAATCGGACAGCTTCACGCGCGAGCTTGGGCTGACCGCGGACCAAAGCACGAAGATCGAAGCCATCTTTCAGCGCACGCTTCCGGTGCTCCGGACTCTCAAGGGATCGCTCGACAGGGCTGAGGCCGATTTCAACCAGATGGTCGAAGCGTCCGACGACGCCCAGGTGATGGCACAGGTCGGTGTCGTCGAGGCCGCGCGGTCAGAGCTCAACAAATCCAGGACGATGATGTTGCTTCGCATGCGGCGGGTCCTGACGCCCGACCAGCGCGTGAAATTCGTCATGCTTCAGCAGCGGATGCGCGACCGCCGCCGCGCCGGGGACGATCACAAGCGGTAATTTTTTTCTTCCTTCGAACACATCATGAAGACCCTTGCTTTCCTCGTCCGTTCCCTTGCGTCTGTTGCGATCGCCGTGTCGGCGGTCCAGCCCGCGGCGGCGCAGACACCTCGTGCCGACGCCGTGCGCCTCGACGATCTCGCGCGCGAGGCCGCGCGAACCTTCGCAACCGCCCGCGCCGACATGGATCAGACGCGGCCGACCACGGCTCCTCCCCCGCCGGGAACCAATGTCGATCTGACACTTGACGAAGCGACGACGCGCGCGCTGGAGCGCAACCTCGATATCGCGGTTGAGCGCTTGAATCCTCAGACGTTCGATTTTTCGATTGCGGCGCTCGACGCGAGCTATCTGCCGACCTTCACGTCCAACGTGGGCCTTCGCAGCCAGACGCAGTTTCCCCGGAGTCAGACGGCCGGCGCAGACATGCTGACCACCGAAACATTCACGGGAAACTCGGGCGTCGCCCAGAATGTGAAGTGGGGTGGCGGCAGCTTTGCGGTGACGTTCAACAACAACCGCCAGAAGCAGACGGACCTGTTCGCGACCCGCAATCCGGTATTGAACGCAAACGTGAATGCGATCTACATCCAGCCGCTGCTGCGAGGGTTCCGCATCGACGGCACGCGATCGCAGCTTCAGGTGACCCACCTCACTCAGGAGATGTCGGAAATCGCCCTGCGGGGCACCATCGTTCGCACGTTGGCGAACGTCCGGAACGCATATTGGGACTTGGTGTACGCGATCGAAGCGGCCGACGTCGCGGGCCGCTCGCTCTCGCTGGCAACCAAGCTCGTCGAAGACAATCGCGCGCGAGTCGAGGTCGGTGCGATGGCGCCACTCGACGTGGTCCAGGCGCAAGCGGAGGAGGCGACGCGCCGACAGGTGCTGACGAGGGCAGACGCGGAGCGACGGACGGCCGAACTGGCATTGAAGCGGTTGATCGTCAACGGCACCGACGATCCATTCTGGACTGCGGCCCTCAACCCCGTGGATCGGCCGACTTATACGACGGAGCCGCTCGACGTTGCGGGCGCGGTAAAACAGGCGCTTACCAACCGCACGGATCTCCAGCAGTCTCAGAAGCAGCTGGCGGCCAACGACATTAATTTACGCAGCCTCGCAGACCAGTTACTGCCGGCGCTCGATCTGACCAGCAGCTACGGTCTGGCCGGCGTCGGCGGCCCGCAGTTCATACGACAAGGATTGGGCGGTGCGATTGCCCAGACGATCCCGAGCGGGTACTCGGACGCCCTTCGGATTATCGGCGACCGAACGGCGCCCACTTGGAATTTCGCTCTCAATCTGAGCTATCCGATTGGCAGCAGCCCCGCCGAGGCGAACCTTGCGCGTGCACGCATCCAGCAACGGCAGACGATCGCGCAGAGTCGTCAAATGGAGTTGCAGATTGCGACTGAAGTCACGAACGCGGCGCTTCAGGTCGAATCGAACCGCGAGGGTCTTCAGGCGGCCGCGGCGGCGCGCGACCTTGCGCAGCGGCGGCTCGATGCCGAGCAGAGCCGGTTCGATGTGGGGCTGTCGACCAACTTCTTCGTCGTACAGGCGCAGCGAGACTTGCGCGACGCGCAGAACGCCGAGCTTCGTGCCTTGCTCGACTACCGGCGGGCTCAGGTTGAGTTCGCCCGCGTACAGGAAGTCCCGGCTGCCGGTGGCCCTGGCGTGAACGCGATTAATGGCGCCGGTGGCGCAACGACGCCCCGCGCACAAGCCGGCGGTGGATTCGGATTCGGCGGCGGCAATTGACACACGCGGTCGAAACGAATCACGACGGATGTTTTCGGATCAGATGAAAAGAATCGTCATCATAGCGATCGTGGTCGCTGCGCTCGCGGGCGTGGCGTTCTATTCAGGGCTCTTCAGCCGCGGCGCCGCAGCACCGGGGACCGGGGATCCGGGCCAAGGCGGGGCCGCAGGCGGCCAAGGCGGACGCCAGGGAGCCGGGGCTGGTGGTCGCGGCGGTGGACGAGGCCAGCTGACGGTGGAACTGGCGTCGGCAACACGGGCCGCAGTCGACAAGGAGCTTGCCGTCGTCGGTAACCTCGTTGGGGATCAGACGGTTTCGGTCGTGCCGAAAGCCGCGGGGCGGTTGGAGTCCATCACCGTCAAGCTCGGCGACCGTGTGACCCGCGGCCAGCGGATCGCGAAAATCGAGGATGAGGAACTTCTCGAACAGGTGAAGCAGGCCCAGGCGGCCTTCCAGGTGGCGAGTGCCACCATCCGCCAGCGCGAAGCGGACCTGGAGCTGGCGAAGACGAACGCCGAGCGGTCCCGAAATCTCTTCCAGCGCCAGTTGCTCCCGCAACAGACGCTTGACGACTCGGAAGCGAAGTATCAGTCGGCCCAGGCGGCGCTCGATCTGGCCCGCGCGCAGAACACGCAGTCCCAGGCCCGCCTCGACGAGCTTCGCGCCACGCTGCAGAACACCATTATCACGTCACCGGTCAACGGGTTCGTGGCGCGACGAGGGGCCGATGCCGGCGCGTACGTGTCCGCGAACGCGCCGATCGTTGACCTTGTCGATATCACGACCGTGCGGCTGGTCGTGAACGTCATCGAAAAGGATTTGAAGCAGCTGGCCGCCGGAAATCCGGCTCGGGTCGAAGTCGATGCGTTTCCGGGCGAGAGCTTCGAGGGTCGCATCGCACGGATTGCACCGGTGCTCGACCCGGCGACGCGCACCGCCTCGGTCGAAATCGAGATTCCGAACGGCCAGTTCCGACTGAAACCGGGCATGTATGCGCGCGTCGGTATCGTGACCGACTCGCACCCGAATGCACTCGTGGTCCCGACCAATTCAGTGGTCGACGTCAACGGGACGCGAGGCGTCTACCTCGCGGTCAACAACGTCGCGCAGTTTCGTCCGGTGACGACGGGGATCGAAAGCAACACGCGGACGGAGATTCTCGACGGCGTGTCGGATGGAGATCGCGTCGTGACGACGGGCGCGCCGGCATTGCGGAATGGCGATCCGATCGTGCTCGCGGGACGTGGAGGTGCCGGGGGTCGCCAGACCCAGGGAGGCCGGACCGGCGGCCAGCCGCCAGATCAGAGCCAGGCAACTCAGGGCCGCCAGGGCGGCACCGTCGGCGAGGGCGGCTTCGGAGCGCGGCGCGGCGCGGGGGCGAGCCAGGGCACCGGCGGGAGCAGTGCCACCCCGGGCGGTGGCGCGAGTGGTGAAGGCAACGGCGCGGGACGCCGCGGCGGTATAGGTGGTCGACGCGGACAGGGGGCTGCGGGCGTGCCGCAGGTGACCCCAGAAACCAGATAGTCTCAATTCTTTCGTCAGAGAGCAGCCATGAGCATTCCTCGTTTTGCTATCCATCGACCGGTCACGATGTTCATGCTCAGCGCGGTCATCGTGCTGCTGGGCCTCATCTCGCTGACGAAGCTTCCGGTCGACCTGATGCCGGAGTTCTCACAGCCCACGATCTCGGTCAACACCAACTACCCGAACGTCGGCCCGCTCGAGATCGAGGAGCTGATCACGCGACCGATCGAGCAGTCGGTCAGCGCGGTCGCGGGCATCACCCGCGTCGACTCGTCATCGCGCGAAGGCGGCAGCAACGTCCGCCTCAACTTTGCGTGGGGGACGAACCTCGACGCGGCGGCAGACGACGTGCGAAGCCGGCTCGATCGCGTGCGAGGCCGGCTGCCGGAAGAGGCCGATCCCCCGACGATCTTCAAGGCTGACTCGAACGCGTTGCCGATCATGCAGATCGGCGTCGAAGGCGATTTCGACGCTGTCACGCTTCGCGAGCTCGCAGAAAACGACCTCTCCCCGCGTCTCGAACGCGCGCCGGGGGTGGCGGCGGTGACGATCAACGGCGGCCTGCGCCGTCAGATTCACATCGACCTGTCGAAGGAAAAGATCACCGCGATGAACCTGTCGGTCGATCGTGTCGTGCAGGCGCTGAGAGCGGAAAACCAGAACCTGCCGCTCGGCCAGATCGACCAGGGCGACTCGACGTACCTCGTCCGCAGCCAGGGACAATTCGGCAGCATCGACGACATCGCGAACCTCGTCGTGCTCACGCGGCAGGGCATACCTGTGTACCTGCGCGATATCGCCGACGTGAGGGACGCGACGGAGGACCGCCGGCAGTTTCTCCGCATTACGTCCCGCGATGCCGGCGGCAGGCTGGGTGAGGGGCATCCCGGCGTCCGCATGGCAATCAATAAGCAGTCGGGTGAAAACACGGTGACTGTGGCGCAAGGCATCCGGGCAGAGGTCGCGCGCATCAATCGCGACGTACCCGGCGTGAGGTTGACCGTGCTCGACGACAACGCGATCTTCATCGACCGCGCGATCAACAACGTCAAGGAGCACGCGCTCATCGGCGGCATCCTCGTCGTGCTGATCATCTTCGCGTTCCTCCGCGACTTCCGCTCGACGCTGATCGTCTGCACGTCGATCCCGGTCTCGGTCATCGGCACGTTCGCGCTGCTCTACTTCGGGGGCTTCACGCTGAACACGATGACGTTCGGCGGGCTGGCGCTGGGTATAGGCATGATCGTGGACGCCGCGATCGTCGTGCTGGAGAACACCCATCGCCATCTCCACATGGGCAAGGACCGGATGACAGCGGCGATCGACGGCAGCGAGGAAGTCTGGTCCGCGATCCTGGCGTCGACGCTGACGCACATCGCCGTGTTCGTGCCACTCCTGTTTCTCACGGGGATCTCGAGCATCCTCTTCACCCAGCTGTCGTTCGTCGTGATGTTCTCCCTCTCGATGTCGCTGTTTGTCGCCGTGACGATCGTGCCGGTCCTCTGCTCGCGCTGGCTGCGTCTGCCGGAAGAGCATCTCAAGCACGTGGGACCACTGGGGCGCTTCTACCGGGCGAGCGAAGTGCTCCTGGAGAACGTCGATGAGCGGTACCGCCGCGCGATTCACTGGACGCTGCAGCACAGGCCGACGGTGATTGGCGCCGCGGCCGGGCTGGTGGTGCTGGCCGCCGTCCTCTATCCGCGTATCGGCACCGAGCTGTTGCCCCAGACCGACGAGGGGCAGGTCAACATCAACGCCGAGCTCCCGCTCGGCACGAAGATGGAGCTGACCGAAGCAGCCATGCTTCGGCTGGAAGAGCTGGTGAAGCAGTCGGTCCCGGAAGCGACGACGATCGTCACCAACGGGGGGGGCGGCGGGGGCGGATTTGGCGGCCCTGGAACCACGAATCGCGGTGGGATGCAGGTGAAGCTCGTACCGCGCGACCAGCGCACGCGCACGAGCGATCAGATCGCGCAGGAGATGCGCCGCCGCCTGGCCGGCATCGCCGGCGTCGTCGTGCGCGCCCAGCCTGGCGGCGGCAACTTCCAGCTGAACTTCATTCTTGGCGGCGGCAATGACGCCCGCGTCGCCCTCGAGATTCGCGGTCACGATCTCGATGATGCCAGACGCGTTCAGCAGCAGGCGATCGCCGTGATGCAGGACACGCCCGGAATTGCGGATGTGCGCGTTGGACAGGATCAGGGGCGCCCTGAGCTCGCGATCCGCGTCGATCGGCCGAAAGCCGCGATGCTCGGTCTGACGGTGAACGGCGTCGCGCAGACGATTCAGACGAACGTGGCCGGAACGACGGCCGCCCAGTTCCGCGAGCACGGCAACGAGTACCCGATCGTCGTCCGGCTGCGTGAAGAAGATCGCGGTCAGGTCACGGACATCGGCGACGTGCTCGTCAGCACGCCGGGCGGCCAGGTCGTGCCGGCCCGGAACCTGCTCGCCGTGGACCGCGAAACCGGGCCGGTGCAGATCGATCGCAGGAACATGGAGCGAATGGTCCGCGTGAACGCCGACCCTGAAGTCTCACTCAGCGAGGCGGTCACGAACGTCCAGTCGCGCCTCGGACAGATTCGTGTGCCGCCCGACTTCTCAGTGGGCTTCGGCTCGGAGGTCGAGGAGCAGGCCAGGTCCTTCAACCAGCTGAAGATCGTGCTGATTCTCGCCGTGCTCCTCGTCTACGCGGTCATGGCGTCACAGTACGAGTCGCTGCGCGACCCGTTCATCATCATGTTCTCGATCCCGACGGCGTCGATCGGAGTGGTGGGAGGGCTCCTGCTGACCGGCACCTCCTTCAGCATGCAGGCCTACATCGGGGTGATCATGCTGGCCGGCATCGTCGTCAGCAACGCGATCCTGCTGGTCGATTACATCAACACGCTGCGCCGCCGCGACGGCATGCCGCTACGCGAGGCGGTCGAGATTGGCGGGCGCACGCGTCTCCGTCCGGTGCTCATGACGTCGATCGCGACCATGCTCGGCCTGGTGCCGATGGCGATCGGCATTGGCGACGGCGGTGAGCTGCAGGCGCCGCTCGCCCGCGTCGTCATTGGCGGACTGCTCGCGTCGACCATCGTGACGCTCGTCCTCGTCCCTGCCGTCTACACGCTGTTCGAAGAAGGCTGGAGAGGGCTCGCGCATAAGGGCGAAGCAGCGAGCCACTGATATCTATTGGGTAGAGGCGGGTCTTGAGACCGGCCTCTACTCCCTTGACACGGCTAATCTCTTCAACAGCTCGGCGATCGTTTTCCCTGTCACGGGATCGATCCATTCAGGCACCAGTTCGGCAAGCGGCTCGAGTACGAAGCGCCGATCGCGAAATCGGGGGTGTGGGACGATGAGTCCCGGCATCTCAATCACTTCCCCGCCATACAGAATCAGATCGAGATCGAGCGTCCGCGGTGCACCGACGTACGGACGCTCGCGGCCGAAGGTCCGTTCGATCGCCCGCAGGACGTCGAGCATCGCGGGCGCGGAGAGCGTCGTCTCGCCGACGGCGGCCGCGTTCAGGAAGAGCGGCTGCGCCGTCTCGACGCCAGCAGGCTCGGTTTCATGGAACGACGAGACGCGGAGGTGGGAAATGACCGGCGCGAGCTCGGTGATTGCGCCGCGAAGCTGGTGTTCCCGGTCGCCGAGATTGCTGCCGAGGGCGATGGCGACTCGCGTCGCCTACTCCAGCCAGCGCGTCGGCAGGACTGCGCCCACACGCTCGGCGCCGGCGGTCCGCCGGCCGAGCAGATCCTCGAAGCCGAGCGCCGCCTGTTCGAAGAGGCGCCTGTGCTCCATCGACTCTCCGAGGACGACGTTCAGCATCGTGCGATGCCTCGCGTGCGACATCTCGTCGACGCGCGGACGCCACTTCTCCACGAACGCGCCCAGGTACCGCGCGTCGTCTTCGAGGATGCTCCGGTAGGCGCTCACTTCAACCCTTTTCTTCGTTTTAGGCGCCTCGGGCGCTGGCAATGCCGCCGAAGTGGCCGGCGGCAGCACGGCGCCGTACTCCGCAAGCGCGTTCTGCACCCAGGACAGGTGCGTCTCCTCGCGGTTGATCACGTACTGATAGGTGTTGTTGAAGTCGTAGTGGCTGACGATGCGCGCGCTGGCTTCGTGGCGTTCGAGGAGCGCAAGCCGGCCGGCGGCGAATTCGGTCAGGAGCGTCTGCAGTGCTGACATCTAGTGGCTTGTCCGGGCTGAACACTACGCTTTCTGTTTTTCCTTGCACGCGATGCAGACGCGTGTCCACGGGATCGCATCGAGCCTCGCATCTGCAATCGGCTCCCCGCAGTCGCGGCACACACCGTAGGTGCCCTCGTCGATCCGGCGGAGCGCCTCCTCAATCGCCTGAAGAATCTTGGCGTCGGTTTGCTTCAGCTTGAGCTGGATGTGAACCTCGTTGTTGCCGCTCGCCTGGTCCGCCATGTCCCCCTGGCGGCCCGAGTTGTTCTCCATCGTCCATTGCAGCGGCTTGGCGGCGGTGCCGCCAAGCAGCTCGCCGCGCTTCTGCAGCAACTGTGTCCGGTATGTCTCCAAGTCCATCTGGCTATTGCTCCCCGCGCCCTCTGTGGTGTCTTGTCCTACGGAGACGCCACCGATGGCCCGGACAAAAGCCGATCTTAGCACGAGCGAAAACGCGCGCTTTCCAGTGTCACAAGCCACAGAGACTCGAACGCTTGCCTCCGTGGTCCGTATCAGAACATCACGCCGAGTCACTCCGCACGCAGCGTCGCAAGCGGCTTGTGACGGAGCACGTCGATGCTGGCGAGTACGCCGATCGCTGCGACGAGCACCGACGTCGCGCCGATCCCCACGATCGTGACGGCAGGCACCGCGTGCCACGCCAGGTCCAGCGCGTACTTCGCGACCGCCCAGCTCAGGACGATGGCCCCGAGAGCCCCGACGGTCCCCGCGATGGCGCCGAGCACTCCGTATTCGAGCAGCAGCATCATGGCAATCAAACGGCTGCTGGCCCCGAGCGTCTTCAGGATCGCCGCCTCGTAGACGCGCTGGAATTTCGTCATCGACACGGCGCCGATCAGGATCAGCAGACCGGCCAGCAGCACGAGCCCGCCCACCACGGTGACGCCGAGCGTGACGCCGTCGACAATCCCTTGAATCGTATCGAGGACTTCCCGCAAATCGATGACCGAGACGTTCGGGTAGCGCGCGACGAGCGCCGCCTGCATGCGCGCGCGCGCGACGGCGTCGCGCGGGCCGTTTACAGATGAGATGTAGGAATGCGGCGCGTTGTCGAACGGCCCGGGGCGAAAGACAATCATGAAGCCGCCAGAGCGGTAGTCGCGCCAGTTCACCTTTCGGATGCTCGTCACGCGCGCTGGAATGGCGCGCCCGAGCACGTCGAACGTCATCTCGTCGCCGACGTTGATGCGAAAACGCTCCTGCAGACTTTCTTCGATCGACACCTCCGCCTGGCCCGTCGACGGCGTGGGGTCCCACCACCGACCCTGCAGCAGTTCTTCGTTGGCGTTGAGCTGGGGGCGGTAGGTAATCGTGTACTCGCGGGAGAGCGAGCCGCGACCGCGGACCTCTTCGTAGGTCTCGAGGTTCACCTCGCGCCCGCGGACACCAACGATGCGCGCCCGCAGAACCGGGATCACGTTCGGCGAGGCTTCGGTCCCGTTCTCCCGGTCGATGAAGGCGGTGAGGCCATCCCTCTGGTCTCCCTGGATGTCAATCAGGAACATGTCGGGCGCGTCCTCCCCGACCTGCACCGCGAAATCCTGCAGCAGGTTCGCCTGCAGTGTGCGCACGCCCAGGATGAAGAAGGTGCCGAGACCGACCGCCAGGAGGATCACTCGCGTCTGGTTGCCGGGACGCGCGACGTGCAGGACCGCCTGGCGCAGCGCGAACGACCGCGAATGGCGCAGTGGCTGCACTGCACGAACGAGCGCGATACCGGCGAGGTGCAGGACGAATGCGGTTGCCACGAACCCGCCCGACAGCATCAGGCCGACTTGCAGCGAGCCTGCCTGCCACGCCGCGACCGCCACGAGACACGCTGCCACGGCGGCGGTGATGATCCATTTCACCCAGTCAATGTGCGACAGCCGTGGAATATCGTGGCGCAGAAGCAGCGAAGGCTTCACGTGGCGTACGTCCAGCAGTGGGACGAGCGAGAAGAGAACCGACACCAGGAGCCCAATCGCGAATCCCTGCAACACCGCCGCGGTCGTCAATCCGTACTCGACCTGCAGCACGGCCGCGATATTGCCGACGAACGCCGGCACGGCCGCGAGGACGGCCGCGGCAATCCCGACGCCGAGAAGGCTTCCTGCCACCCCGAGCAGCAGCACCTGCGTCATGTAGACCGCGAGAATCTCGCGCGACGAAGCGCCGATGCATTTGAGAATGGCGATGCTCCGGAGCTTCTGCTGGACGAATACCCGGGTGACGCTCGATACGCCAATCCCGCCGAGAATCAGCACCACGAGGCCGACCAGGCTCAGGTAGTTTTCCGCGCGTGTCAGGTTCCGGCCCATCTGGTCTTCGCTGCGACGGTAGGAGCGCACTCCGACGAACTCGTTCGCAAACGCGGAGCGCAGCTCTTCGGTGAGCCCGTCAAGTGACTGAGACGGAACCTGCAGAAGCAACTGATGCGACGCGCGGCTGCCGAAGGACAGCAGCCCCGTGTCGGCCAGCGCGGCGTAGTCAATGATGACTCGCGGACCGAGGCTGAACGCACCAAGACTCCGTCCGGGCTCGGCGGCGATCACGCCCCGGATCTCGAACGGCACGGTGCCGATCAGGATGCGGTCGCCGACCTGGAGATCAAGTTGTGCGAGCAGTTCCGGCCGTACGATGACGCCGTGATTCTTCAGCAGATCGTGCGAATACGCTCCCTTGGCCAGCGTCAGCGTGCCGTAGAACGGAAACCCGCTCTGCACCGCACGGAGTTCAACCATGCGGGTCACGACCTTCGTCGGATCCGCCGGCCGGACCATCGTCGGAATCTCGATCGTGGCGGATGTGGCCGTCACCCGGCCCGCCTTCTCCTCCGCTGCCAGCGTGTCGAGCACCTTCGGCGTGAAGTCGCGATTGCTGGTCAACCGCATGTCGGCGGCGATGAGCGACCTCGCCTGGCCCGACAGGCCGGTGCGCACGCTCTCGATCACCGAGCGCAGCGCGATGATCGCCGCCACGCCGATCGCAATGCAGATGAAGAAGAACAAGAGGCGCTGCCCTGATGCGCGAATCTCGCGGAGCGCCATGCGCAGGATGAACGTCATGATGTCGTCTCCATCGGCGTCTCGACAGGACGTCCGTCGCGGAGCACCAGCCGCGAGTCGGCGACCGACGCGAGGTCCGCGTCGTGCGTGACCAGCATCATCGTCGTCTGCCGCGTGCGCCGGACATTGAGCAGCAGCTCCATGATCAGTCTCCCCGTCGTCGAATCGAGATTTCCGGTGGGTTCATCCGCCAGGATGATCGGCGGATCGTTCGCCAGCGCGCGGGCGATTGCGATTCGCTGCTGTTCCCCGCCCGAGAGCTGCGACGGATAGTGGTGACCGCGATCGTCGAGCCCGACTTCGCCGAGCAGCCGCTTCGCCCGCGCCGAGGCGTCGCGGCGCTTGGCGATCTCCATCGGGATCAGGATGTTCTCGTACGCGGTCAGGGACGGCACCAGGTGAAAGAACTGAAACACGAACCCGATCTTCTCGCCGCGCAGCCTGGCAAGCGCATCCTCGCTCAGCTTCGCGATGTCCACGTCGTCGATGAGGATCTCGCCGGTCGTCGGCGCATCCAGCCCTGCGACGAGGCCGAGGAGCGTCGATTTGCCGCTGCCCGAGGGGCCGAGGACCGCGAGAAACTGACCGGCGGGGATCGTGAGGTTCAGCGGATGGAGAATCGTGAGCGGACGTCCGCCGCTCGTGACCGTCTTCGAGACGCCGCGAAGCTGGATCATCGATCCTGCCTGCGGAGCATCGGTCGGAGCGCCTGCCACAGGTTGGCTTCGACGATGCGCGCGCCCGCAGGGTTGGGATGCATGCCGTCCGCGATATTCAAGTTCGGATTGCCCGCGACGCCATCGAGGTAGAAGGACATGAACGGGACACGTTCCTCCGCCGCCAGATCGCGGAACGCGCGTCTGAAGTCCGACGT
>Ga0070699_100000938_pt1 | contig 27200 bp, 27 predicted proteins | sample KBSK1503metaG_FD_65473 | JGI IMG/M metagenome (GOLD analysis project Ga0070699, IMG submission 65473) | Corn, switchgrass and miscanthus rhizosphere microbial communities from Kellogg Biological Station, Michigan, USA - KBS K1-50-3 metaG | ecosystem: Host-associated > Plants > Roots >...
GAGCAGATCGACTGGGCGAAGAGCGTCAAGGTCGAGGAGATCCCGGCCCCCGTCCTCACCTTCGACTCCGAGCTGCGCATCCACGTCGGCGACGAAAGGGTCCAGGTCTGGCACACGCCGCCGGCCCACACCGACGGCGACGCGGTGATCTACTTCGAGAAGGCCAACGTCCTCCACATGGGCGACGACTTCTTCAACAAGGTCATCCCGTTCATCGATGTGGCCCACGGCGGATCGGTCAAGGGCTACCTCGTGGCCCTCGACAAGGTGATCGGCCGCGTGCCCGCGAACGTCACGATCATCCCCGGCCACGGGGAGGTCACCGACGTCGCCGGGCTGAAGGCGTTCCGCCAGTACATCGTGGACATCCTCGACGCCGCCCGCAAAGCGAAGGCCGCGGGCACGTCCAAGGACGATTTCCTCAAGACGGTGGACCTCGCGCAGTACAAGGACTACTCGGGCTACGCCGACCGCTTCAAGGCCAACGCCGCCGCCGCCTGGGACGAAGCGCCGTAAGCGGCCCCGCCATGCGCGTGCTCGTGGGAACGAGCGGCTACAGCTATCGGCAGCGAGCGAGCGATTCATTCGCGAGCGAGCGTCGTGGGGGGGAGCGCGCATGCGCGCGGGGGGGTGCTTTCGTTGGCTCTATACCCCCCGAATTGACTAAGATCCCGAGACAAGGGCCAGAGTGTGCGGATACTCGTGGGAACGAGCGGCTACAGCTACAAGCAGTGGAAGGGGCGCTTCTACCCGGTGAAGATGAAGGATCCGGAGATGCTCGGCTTCTACGCCCAGCGCTTCCCCACCGTCGAGATCAACAACACGTTCTACCGGATGCCCGCGCGCGAGGTGCTGGCGAAGTGGGCGGCCGACACGCCCGAGACGTTCACGTTCGTGCTGAAGGCCCCGCAGCGCATCACGCACCAGAAGCGGCTGGGCGGGGACGTGGCCGCCGACCTCGAATACTTCCTCGGCACCGCCGAGACGATGGGCGGCAAGCTCGGCCCGCTGCTGTTTCAGCTCCCGCCGTATTTCAAGAAGGATCTGGCGCGGCTGCGCAGCTTCCTCGAGCTGCTCCCGCCCGGCTGCCGGGCCGCCTTCGAGTTCCGCCACGAGACCTGGTTCGACGAGGAGGTCGTCACCGCGCTGCGCGAACGCAAGGCGGCGCTGTGCACCGCCGACACCGAGGAGGGCGGCGCGACGGCCGAGGTGACGCCCACCGCCGACTGGGGCTATCTCCGCCTGCGCCGCCCTGACTACGACGAGGAGCAGCTGCGCCGCTGGGCCGATCGCATCCGCGCCCAGGCCTGGCAGGACGCGTTCGTCTTCTTCAAGCACGAGGACGAGGCGAAGGGACCGGAGCTGGCGGAGCGATTGACCGCGCTCATGGCCGGCTAGCCCCGGCCGTCGAGAATCGACTTGATGATCGCCTCCCCGTGGAAGCGGCCGTTCTCGATGAAGATCCGGCCGGTGTTCTTCCCGGAGACGACGGAGCCCGCCAGGTAGAAGCCGGGCACGTTGGTCTCGAGCGTCTGCGGGTCGTGGGCGGGCACGAGCGTCTCGGGGTCGACGCGCACCCCGGCGCCCTCGAAGAGCGCGCGGTCGGCGTGGTAGCCGGTCATCAGGTAGACGGCCTCGGCCGGGATCTCGTCGCGGCCCCGCGGCCCTCTCACGACGACACGGTCCCTCCGGATCTCCTCCACGCACGTGCCGAAGCGGGCCGCGACCGAGCCTTCCTTGATCCGGTTCTCGATGTCCGGCTTGATCCAGTACTTGATCGAGTCCGACAGCCGGTCGCGGCGGTGGACGAGCGTCGCCTTGGCGCCGGCGCGGTAGAGCTCGAGCGCGATGATGGCCGCCGAGTTCTTGCCTCCGACCACGACGACGTTCTTGCGCCAGCACCCGTGTGGCTCCTGGTAGTAGTGCGACACGTGGGGCAGGTCCTCGCCGGGCACGCCGAGGAAGTTGGGATGGTCGTAATAGCCGACGGAGGCCACGACGTTCCGCGCCTTCCGCACGCGGGCTCCTTCTTCATGGACGGTCTCGACCCGGAAGCGCGCCCCGTCCCGGCCCGGCCGCTGCGCCCGCACCGCCTTCACCTCTTCCCCGAGGCGGACGTGCAGGCCATAGGTCTCCGTCACGCGCCGGTAGTAGCGCAGCCCCTCGACCTGGGTCGGCTTCTCGTAGGGAGTGACGAAGGGGAGGCCGCCGATCTCGAGCAGGTCCGCGGTCGTGAAGAAGACCATGTGGCGTGGGAAGTGGTAGATCGAGTTGACGAGCGCTCCCTTCTCCAGCACCTCGTAGTCGAGCCCGGCCTGCTGGGCAGCGATGGCGGTGGCGAGGCCCGCCGGACCGGCGCCAAGGATGAGCAGCTCGCGCACGGCCTCGGTCACAGGTCTTCCCGCGCGACGCCCTCGACGCCGAGGACGAAGTCCGGTCCGTAGGCTTTCGCCGCAGTCTGGAAGCCGGGCGGGGCCGAGCCCGAAAGCACCTTCTCGACCGAAGCCAGGGCGGTGAGCGTGGTGAACGTGTAGCCCTCCGGACCGTGCAGCCGCGAGACCGCGCGGCCGCCGGCCTCGTCGGTGACTTCTCCCCAGAAGACCGTCCGTCCCCGGGCGCGCTGCTCCGGGTTCGGGCCCGGAGCGCCGGAGCGAACTCGCTTCTTGAGGAACGACTGCACCACGGAGCTGGCGAGGAGCGGCCGAAGCAGTCGGCTCGCCCTCATCGCAAGGAGCAGCGGCCAGGTGGCGGTGGTGTAGACCTCGATGTCGGGGATGCCGGCGCTGTGATAGGCGGTCGAGACGTCGCCCCATGGGATGGACACCACGGTGCGCGGCCCGCGGCCGAAGTCGACCTTGCGCGTCTTCCACGCGGCCGGCACCGGCGTGAGCACGCCGTTCCGGCGGATCAGGCCGCCGCGATGGAGGTTCTCGATCATCGTCGTCGCGGTGCCGCGGGAGAGCCCGCCGACGGAGTGGAAGGCGAGGACCAGGCGCGTCGCGCTGGGAAGCCGCCGCTTGAGGTGCGCGGCCAGGCAGTCCGAAGGGACGACGTCGAAGCCGACGCCCGGGAGCAGCATCACGCCCGCGGCGCGTGCTTCCGCATCCCGCGCGGCCAGCCGCTCGAAGACCTCGATCTCTCCGGTGACGTCCAGGTAGTGGACCCGGGCGCGCAGGCACGCGTCGGCCATCGGCCGGAACGTGCGGATGAACGGGCCGGCACAGTGGAGGATGGCCGTCATGCCCTTCAAGGCGTCGTCGACGGCACGGGCGTCGTCGAGAGCGAAGGCCCGATGCTCGAGCCCGAGCTCGCTCGCGAGGGCTCGCACGGCCTCGGCGCTTCGGCCCGCCAGCACCGGCCGCTGGCCGCGCCGGACCGCCTCCCGCGCGATCAGCTCGCCCGTGTACCCGTTGGCGCCATAGATAAGGTATGCGCTCGTCACGAAGCCACCATCCCTAGTGCGTCGCAGCCGGCCTGCAAGCCAATGCTAACAAAGAACTTGACCGAACGGTTATCATGTCCGCATGGCGGCTCGATCGATCGGCACGGCAACCATCTCCTTCGGCCTCGTGACCGTCCCGGTGCGTATGTACACGGCCAGCGAGAGCTCGGCGGCGATCTCCTTCAACATGCTTCACGGGAAGTGCGGCTCTCGTCTGAAGCAACAGTACATCTGCACCAAGGACGAGGAGATCGTGCCCCGCGACCAGATGGTCAAGGGTTACGAGTTCGCCAAGGACCAGTACGTCACCTTCACCGAGACGGAGCTGAAGGCGATGGCGGAGGAGTCCACCCGCGCCATCGAGATCACCGAGTTCGTGCCCTTGCAAAAGGTGGACCCCATCTACTTCGAGTCCGCGTACTACCTCGGGCCCGACAAGGGGGGGGAGCGCGCCTACACGCTGCTCGCCGCGGCGATGCGGCAGACGGGCCGGTCGGCCCTCGCCAAGTGGGCGGCCCGCGGCAAGCAGTACCTGGTCATGCTGCGCCCGGTGGAGAAGGGCCTCGTGATGCAGGTGCTGCTCTACGCCGACGAGGTCCGTCCCTTCGACGAGGTGCCGGTCGGCGATTCCGCCATCAAGGACGCGGAGCTGAAGCTGGCCATCCAGCTCATCGACCAGATCGCCACCGAGGAGTTCCACCCCGAGAACTACGAGGACGAGGTCCGCAAGCGTTACAACGCGGCGATCCAGGAGAAGGTCCAGGGCCGCGAGATCACCGCCGCCGCGCCCGAGGAGCCGAAGGCCCAGATCATCGATCTCATGGAAGCGCTCAAGGCCAGCCTGGGCGGCCGCCCCTCCCGCGCCGACCAGCAGGAGGCCGCGCGCAAGCCGGCCAAGCACTCTCCCCGCGCCGCCGAAGCCAAGGCCGCCCGGGGGCGTAGGTAATTCCCCCCCGACGCTCGCTCGGGAATGAATCCCTCGCTCGCTGCTCTTTGCTTCATTCGGACCTCGTTGCTCGGGGGCGGCTCGTATAATGCCCCCGACTGGTGACTAAGCAACGCAGGCCGCCTCGCCAGCTGCCCGTCGTCGCAGTGGGGGACCAGATCGTGATACGCGAGGGCTCGACGTTCTGGCGCTCCGAGTCGGGACAGGGCGTGATCGACTTCGCCGCCGATCCGCTGGCGAATCGGACGCTACCCTTCGCGCGGAAGACCTCCGCGCCGGCCACCTCGCCGCCCGAGCGTGAGGCCGAGGACTGGTACGATCTGGCCTGCGAGCTGGAGCTGAACGCGCCTCGCCAGGCCCAGGACGCCTATCTGCGCGCGCTGGAGCTGGATCCTTCACACGCGGGAGCGCGGGTGAACCTCGGACGGCTGCTTCACGAGGATGGCCATCCGCTCGCCGCGGCGAACCACTACCGCCTCGCACTGGCCGCACGCCCGGACGACCCGATCGCCGCCTTCAACCTGGGCGTTGCGCTCGAGGACCTCGGACGCGTCACCGAGGCCATCGGGGCGTACGAGCAGGCCATCGCCGCCGATCCCTCCGCCGCCGACGCCCACTTCAACCTCGCCGGGCTGTACGAGAAGGAAGGCAAGGCCGCGGGCGCGATCCGCCACCTCAACGCCTACCGCAAGCTGACCCAGGGCCGGTGATCCGGCCGGGCCGCGATTCCCTTCCCAGGGTCGCCGGGGACGTCGTCGCCTGTGAGCGCTGCCCGCGGCTCCGCATCTGGTGCCGGCACGTCGCCCGCGTGAAGGTGCGCCGCTTCCAGGACCAGCGCTACTGGGGGCGGCCCGTGCCCGGCTTCGGCGATCCGCAGGCGCGACTCCTCATCGTCGGGCTCGCTCCCGCCGCCCACGGGGGCAATCGGACCGGCCGCGTGTTCACCGGCGATCGCTCGGGCGACTTCCTCTTCGCCGCGCTCCACCGCGCGGGTTTTGCCAGCCAGCCCGTCTCGGTCGCCCGCGACGACGGCTTACGGCTCGTCGACTGCTACGTGGCGGCGGCCGCCCGCTGCGCGCCGCCCGGAAACCGGCCGCGGCCCGCCGAGATGGCTCGCTGCCGGGAGTACCTCCGCCGCGAGTGGGACCTGCTCGCGGACCTGCGCGCGGTGCTCATGCTGGGGAAGATGGGCCAGGACGCGCTTCTCGCCATGCTCAGGGAGAAGGAGCGAGTGCCCCGCCGCAAGGGCTTTGCCTTCGGCCACGGCGTCGTCCACGACCTCGGCGACGGCGTGAAGCTCTTCGGCTCCTACCACCCCTCGCAGCAGAACACGTTCACCGGTAAGCTGAAACCGGCCGACCTCGACGCCGTGCTGGCCGCCATCAACCGCCACCTGGGCCGCCGGCCCCGTGGAGGACCTGAACGATGAAGACCGCCGCTCTCGCGCTTCTGCTCGCGGCCGCACCCGCCGCCGCCGAGGTGCGCTCCGCCACCTTCTCCTCGCCGAGCCTCGGCAAGGAGGTGGGCTACGCGGTCCAGCTCCCTCCTTCGTACGCCACCGCCACGACCCGGCGTTACCCCGTCGTGTACGCGCTGCACGGCCTCTTCGAGAGCCCCGGCTTCTGGGAGCGCCGCGGCCTGGCTCCGATGCTCGAGTCGCTCTGGCAGAAGGGCGACGTGCCGGAGATGGTGGTCGTGGCCGTCGACGGCGACAACTCCTTCTTCGTGGACGGGCCCGCCGGCCGGTGGGAGCAGATGATGAGCCGTGACTTCGTCACCCACGTGGAGTCCACGTACCGGGTGACCCCCGGGCGGCCGGGGCGGGCGGCGCTCGGCATTTCCATGGGCGGCTATGCCGCGCTGCGGATGGCCCTCGCCCACCCTGATCTGTTCCGGGCCGTGGCCACCCACAGCGCGATGCTGCTGGAGAAGGTCCCGACCGCCGAGGAAGGCGCGGGCCGGTGGCACCTGGCCGCGTTCCACAGGGTCTTCGGGGATCCCATCGACGCGGCCCTGTGGACCGCCAACGACCCACTGGCCCTGGCGCTGAAGGCGGACCCGAAGACCGCTCCCGCTCTCTACTTCGATTGCGGTACCGAGGACCGCTACGGCCTCTTCGCCGGCAACCGCGAGCTGCACCGGCGGCTGGAGGCGCGCGGCGTGACCCACGAGTTCGGCCTCTACCCGGGCGACCACGGCTACGAGTACGTGCACACGGTCCTCGACAAGAGCCTGCGCTTCCTGGGCGGACAATTCGCTCGCTGAGCGCCCGCCGCGGAGCCGCGGCCGTCCGGCTGCAGGAGAAGTGCGGCGGCCTCGCCGCCTTCCTCCGCTACCGGTAGCCTTCGCTTCGCTCCCCTTGACGATCGGGCGCCGCTCGTCTACGCTCACCTAAGTCACTTAGGTGAGCAATATCGAGCCGGCTTCGCTCCTCCCGGGCACGCTGGACCTGCTGATCCTGAAGGCGGTCTCGCTCGGCCCCCGCCACGGCTACGGCGTGCTGCTGCGCATCGAGCAGATCTCGGACCGGGCGCTCGTGATCGAGCAGGGCGCCCTCTATCCCGCCCTCCATCGCCTCGAGCATCAGGGACTGTTGGCGAGCGAGTGGGGAACCTCCGAGAACAACCGGAGGGCCAAGTACTATCGCCTCACGAGCGCGGGCCGCCGGCGGCTCAGCGAGGAGACCGCGCAGTGGAACCGGCTGGTGGCGGCCATGAGCGCGGTGCTTCGAGCTTCCGCGGAGAATGCGTGACGACGCGGGCCCGGCTGCGGTCGTGGCTGGGCGCGCTCGCCCGCCGCGCCCGGCTCGAGAGCGCCCTGGACGAGGAGCTGCGGTTCCACCTGGAGGCTCACGCCGACGACCTGGCCCGCGCGGGCATGCCGCGAGCGGCGGCCGAGCGCCGGGCCCGGCTCGAGTTCGGGAACGTGGAAGGCTACAAGGAGCGCTGCCGCGAGGCGCGGGGCCTCCGCTGGCCCGACGAGCTGCGCCAGGACCTGCGCTTCGCCTTCCGCAGCTTCCGGAGAAACCCCGGGTTCGCCACCGTGGCCGTGGTGACGCTGGCCCTCGGCATCGGCGCCAACGCCGCGATGTTCACGCTGGTGGAGTCGGTCCTTCTGCGGCCGCTTCCCTACCGCGACCCCGCGCGGCTGGTCATGCTGTACTCGGTCGGCTCTTTCGGGCCCTTCTCGTGGCGGGACGGAGCGCTGGCGGATCCGGATTACCTCGAGCTGCGCACCCTGGGCGCGTTCTCGCGGCTCGCCGCCCTCACGACCTTCGAGGCATCGCTGACCGGCGCCGGTGAGCCCGTGCGCGCCCGCGACAGCGCGGTCACCGCCAGCTTCTTCCCGCTCCTGGGCGTCGCGCCGGCGCTCGGCCGCGTGTTTCGCGACGGGGAGGAAACGGCGAGCGCGGGATCGGTCGTCGTACTGAGCGACGCCCTTTGGCGGAGCCGCTTCCGGACCGATCCCGGCGTGATCGGACGGGTGGAGAACGTCGACGGGGTGCCGCACACGATCGTCGGGGTGATGCCGTCCGATTTCAACTTCCCTCCGAAGACGCAGCTCTGGACGCCATTGCGGATCCGCCCGGGGTACCGCGACAACGCCACGAACAAGGTCATGGGCCGGCTCGCCGACGGCGTGACGCCCGAGCAGGCCTTCGCGCAAGCGACGACGCTCATCGGGGACATCGGACGGACGCTCCCTCCCGACAAGCGCAACCGGGAGATCACCGTCGTCGGGCTCCAGGAGTCGATGGTGGGCCCGTCTCGACGCCTGCTCCTGATCCTGCTGGGCGCGGTGGTTTGCGTCCTCCTGATCGCCTGCACCAACCTGGCCAGCCTCCTGATGGCGAGGGCGGCGGCCCGGGGGCCGGAGATGTCCCTGCGCGCCATCCTGGGGGCGCGTCGGGCCCGGCTGCGACGGCAGCTCCTCACGGAGAGCCTGGCGCTGGCGGTCACCGGAGGCGTCGCGGGCCTGGCGCTGGCGCATCTCAGCCTGCCCGTCCTCCTGCGTTGGGTCCCCCCGGACGTGCTGCCTCGTGCCGAAGAGATCCGCGTCGATGCCACGGTGCTGGCGGTGGCGTGCGCGCTGTGTCTCCTGACGGGCGTGCTCTTCGGCATCGCTCCGGCGCTGTCGGGCTCCCGGCGCGAGCTGCGGCCGCCGAATCAGCGCAGCACGTCCGGGAGCACCCACGCCGAAAAGCGTCTGCACGGTGCATTCGTGATCATCGAAACGGCCCTGGTGCTGGTGCTGCTCATCGGCGCCGGCCTGCTCCTCAAGAGCTTCTGGAAGCTGCAGCAGGTCGATCCCGGCTTCCGCCGCGACCGGATCCTCACGATGAGCATCTCGCTGCCGGACCGCGTCTACGGGACGCCCGCGCAGAAGCGGGAGTTCTACGATCGCCTCCTCGAGCGGGTGCGGGCGATCCCCGGGGCGGGCGACGCGAGCGCGGTGAACCTCGTGCCCTTCGGACCGCAGTTGTGGCAGGGGGACTTCACGGTGGAGGGCCAGGATCACGCGCGCGACGACCTGCCGGTGGGCAAGCCGGCGGTGAGCGAGAGCTACTTCAGGGCCATGGGGATCCCGCTCCGCCGCGGCCGCGTGTTCGACGAGCGCGACGGGGCCGAAGCGCCGCTCGTCGCCGTCGTCAGCGAGGCCGTCGCCCGCCGTTGTTGGCCCGGTCAGGACGCCATTGGCCGCCGCATCACGATGGACGATCCGAAGATGGGCTGGCGGACGGTGGTGGGCGTCGTCGGCGACGTGCGGCAGCAGAGCCTGGCCGCCCGAGCGCTGCCCATGATCTACGTGCCGCTGCGGCAGGAGAGCCGCTCGTTCTTCCTGGGCTCCATGACGTTCCTGGCCCGCGCGCAGGCGGATCCGGCGGCGATGACCGCCGCGTGGCGCGCTCAGGTGCGGGCGCTCGATCCGGAGCTGCCGGTGCAGCGCGTCGAGATGCTCGACGAGATGCTGTCGGGATCTCTCGCGCAGCCGCGGTTCCGCACGGCCGCGCTGCTGACCTTCGCCTTGCTCGCCCTGCTGGTCGCGCTCGTGGGCATCTACGGCGTGACCACGTACGAGGTCACGCGACGCACGGCCGAGATCGGCATCCGGCGGGCGCTCGGTGCCCAGACGAGCGCCGTGCTCCGCCTGGTGGTCGGCCGCTCCCTCGGCCTGGTCCTGGCCGGGCTCGTCGCGGGAGTCCTGAGCGCCCTCGCGGCGACGCGGGTGCTCGAGAGCTTCCTCTTCGGCGTGATGCCGGTCGACGTCGCCACGTTTGTCGTCGTTGCTCTCGCCGTGATCGCCGCCGCAACCCTCGCCAGCGCGGGTCCGGCGCGGCGCGCCACGCGCGTCGACCCCGCGGTGGCGCTTCGGTACGACTGAGCCGGGCTACCGAAACAAGAGCGGGGCGAAGTGGGCGAGGTTCCTCCGCCACACCGGCCACGTGTGGCCGCCCGGCGTCTCGATCTTCGTGAAGGGCACCTGCCGCGCCTGCAGCCAGTCCCAGAACTTCCGGTTGGCCGCGGTCAGGAAGTCGTCGGTCCCGCACGCGATCCACAGCAGGCGCAGCGGCGGCTTCGTGTTGGCGTCGAGGCCGGGGAAGGCCGCGTCGGGATCGTCGGGAACCGCGGAGCTGAAGGCGCCGACCCAGGCGAAGCGGTCCCGCGCGTTGAGGCCGACGTCGAGCGACTCGCCGCCCCCCATCGACAGGCCCGCCACCGCCCGCGACTCGCGGTCGGCCGAAACGCGGTAGAGCTTCTCGACCATCGGGATGACGTCGAGCAGCAGCGTCTCGCGGAAATTCCGCTGATTCCGGTTGCGCAGGGCGACGTCGCGGAACTGGGGACCGGTACGCGAGAGGATCTCGGGCGCGCCGTAGCCGAAGGGCATCACGACCAGCATCGGCCTGGCCTGGCCGCTCGCGATGAGGTTGTCGAAGATCACGTGCGCGCGGCCCACCGCCGTCCACGCCCGCGCGTCGTCGCTGAACCCGTGGAGGAGGTACAGCACCGGGTAGGGCGCCTTCGCCTGCGGATCGTAGCCGGGCGGCGTGTACACGTAGAAGTCGCGGTGGTCGCCGACGACGGAGGAATGGTGGAAGTGCCGGTGGATGGCTCCCCGCGGGACGTCGCCCTCTTCCCACGGCAGCGAGGACGGCCCCGGCACGTGCAGGGAGCTCGCCGTGTAGAGATAGTTCGGGACCGTCGCCGGGTTCGAGGGATCGAAGTGCGTCACCCCGTCGACGGAGAACGAGTAGCCATACACGTCCGGATCGAGCGGCTCGGTGGTCACCGTCCACAGGCCCTGCTCGTCCTTCTGCATGGCCAGCTTCGGCGCTCCTTCGCGCGCCACGAGGACCTCTTTCGCGTTCGGCGCACGCAGCCGGAAGGTCACCCGCCGGTCGGCGTGGACCTCCGGCGAGATGACCGGCGGCGGCGGTGACGGAGGCGCCGGGACCTGGGCCAGCGCCGGCGCCGCCGCCGCGACCATCAGCAGAAGAGCGTGCTTCACCGTCGTCCGGCCGCATCTCATGGCTGCCTCCAGTGGAGTCCTAGCCTATCGCAATCGTGGCGCCACCCAGTACCCGTGGCGCGCCTGCAGGTCGCCCTTCCGACCTCGCAGCCTGATCTCGATGCGGTGCCAGCCCTCGCCTGGCACGTCTCGAGGCTCGTAGCGAAGGATGTACCGGTGGCTCATGGCGTCGGCGATCTCGGCAAAGGCGCGCCGCCGCCGTTCGGGAGAATCGGCTCCCCAGAAGCGGCCGTCGGTGGCTTCGGCGATCTGCCGCAGCGCGAGCGCCTGGTCGAGCTCCGAGAGCTCCTCCTCGGTGATGCTTCTCGCCAGCGCCTCAACGAGACGACTGGGTGTTCGGCTTCCCGCTGGCGATCAGGCCCACCGCGTACTCGATGTCCGGATCCTTCTCGCGGCGGTGCCGGGCCTCCCGCACCATCGCCTCCCCGTCCCGAGCCGGATCGACGATATCGCGGCCGGTGATGATCCGGGCCTGTTTGTAGGCCTCGATGAGATACCCGGCATCGAACAGAGCGAGGGCGCCGGCGGAGCCGGGCCCCGCGTCCCGGGCTCGGTCCTCGAGGCGGGCGAGCAGCGCCCGACCCCGATCGGGGTCGCCCATGGCGTAGACGGTGGCCCGGCGCAGCGTCTCCATGCGGACCCGGATCGGTGCCGCGGGTGAGAGCAGGGCCAGCGTGTCGTTCACGAGTCGCGTGCGGTCGTATCCTGGCTGCGGCGTGTTCCACCCCGGCCCCGAGCCCCACGGGAGCGACGGAGCCCGGCCGATGTCGACCGGATGGCAGATGAGCGGGGGCCCCGCCTGGACCGCCGCCGGTCCGAAGACGAGGACGGCGAGGGATGCGGACAGGAGTCTCACACATCGCTTCATGATCACCTCCAAGATACGGGCGAGCTCCGCTGCGCTCGCGCGGATCGGAGCGACTCGCCCTGGGTCAAGACGCGTCCGACGGGAGGTGTGTTAGCCACAGACGCCACCAGCCCACGGAGCCGAGGCCGAGGGCCTCCCACCACCGGTCGAGCATCCGGCGGTCACCGGCAAGCACGCCTTCGCGGGTGACATCGTCCGGGGGGGCGACCAGTTCCGCCAGGCGGTCGTACGTCGCGGCCCGCTCGGTGCCGTCGAGCCGGACGAGCAGGTGCCACAGCGAGAGCGCGTCCACGCGGCGGGCCGACGCCAGCACGCTCCGCAGCGCCTCGCGTCGGGCGACCGTCGGGCCGAAGTCCACGTCGGCCAGCGCGCGCCGCAGCTCCTCCGGGGCGTCCTCGTAATACGGGGTGCCGGGCCCCTTGCCGGGACGCGTCGCGCAGGCCGCGCCCCGGGGCACGAACGACTCCCGGCCTCCGTGCTCGATGCCCACCCACCCCGAGCCGACCCGGAGAAGGCCGGCGCCGGTCTCCTCCACCGCCAGCGTGTACTCGCAGCCGAGGTCCACCGCCACGGCTGACGGCGTGTCGACGAGGAAGCGTCCCGGCGGCGCCCAGATGCGGGCACGGAGGACGCCCCGGGCCAGGGCGAGACGGTGCGAGGCGGCGCCCGCGTCCACCAGACGCAGGCGCGTCCCGGACTCGACCTCCACCTGCCCGATGACCCCGACCTTCACGCGCGCGCGCGCCGAATCGCCGGTCTCCAGCCACTGCCCGACCCGCAGGCGCTCGACCCCGGCCACGGTCTCGCCCGACGGCGTGCTCTCGAGGCGCGTGACCTCCCACGACGCTTCCGGGCGGCGGGCGACGAGCCACACGCCGGACGCCGCGAGGAGGAGGGAGGCCGCCGCCGCCAGCGCGGCGAGCCTCCCTCCCCGGACCCTCCGACCCGCGGCCGCGGGCAGCTCCGGCGCCGGGCGGTCGGAGCGCAGCGGCGAAAGAACCCGCTCGAGGCGCTCGATCTCGGGATCGGGCTTGCCGGAGCCGTCCCAGAGGTAATCGTCGCTCACGGCGCCGCCTCCTTGCCGAGCCTCTCGCGCAGCATCTGCATCCCGCGGTGGAGGTTCACGCGCACCGATCCCGCCGTCAGCCCGGTACGCTCGGCGATCTCGGGTCCGGTCATTCCTTCGACGAGCCGCAGGATCAGGGGCTCGCGATACGCCTCCGGAAGCCGGCGGATGGCGGCCAGCACCGCGACGGCCTCGCCCTCCGGATGCGGTGCGCCGGGAAGATGGTCCGGGAGCTCGCTCGCTTCCTGCGGCCTCCGCCGGAAATGGTCGGCGGCGCGGTTCCGCGTGATCATGGCCAGCCACGGACCGAAGGCGCCCGGGTTCCGGAGGCCGTCGAGCCGGCGCAAGGCGAGGAGGAACACGTCCTGCACCAGGTCGTCCACCTCTCTCCGGGGCACGCGCGCGAGCAGGATGCCGTGCACCATCCGCGCGTAGCGTGCGTAGAGCTCGCCGAAAGCCGCGCGATCGCCCTCCCGGGCCGCTCGCGCGAGCGTGGCTTCCTCGGGCGCAGGCGGCACCATCGTCAACAGACGCCGCTCAGGCCCGGACCGTTAACAGCGCCTTCACCGATTCCAGCGTGTCGGCCTCCGCGGCCGGCTTGTCCTTCCGCCAGCGGAGGATCCGCGGGAAGCGCACCGCCACTCCCCCGCGGTGCCGCGAGGAGGGCGCGATGCCCTCGAAGGCCAGCTCGAAGACCTGCACCGGCTCGACCGCGCGCGTGGGGCCGAACCGCTCCCGCGTGTGTCGGCGGACCCAGGCGTCCAGCTCGGCGATCTCGGCGTCCGAGAGCCCGGAGTACGCCTTGGCCACGGGCACCAGCTCGCCCCGGTCCCACACGGCGAAGGTGTAGTCGGTGAAGAGGGTGGCGCGGCGCCCATGGCCCGGATGCGCGTAGATGAGGACGGCGTCGATCGTGTAGGGCGCGATCTTCCATTTCCACCAGTCGCCGCGGCGGCGGCCGGTGCGGTACGGCGACGAGAGCCTCTTCAGCATCAGGCCCTCGACGTTGCGCGCGCGGGCCTCTCCGCGCACCCGGGCCAGGTCCTCCCAGCCGAGGCCGTCGACGACGGGCGACGCGCGCAGCGCGGGCGCCGCGGCGCGGGCGAGGAGCGCCTCGAGCCGCGCCCGCCGCTCCGAGAGCGGCCGCTCGCGCAGGTCCTCTCCGCCTTCCTCCAGGAGGTCGTAGGCCATGAAGGCCACCGGAGCGTCGGCCAGGATGGCCGGCGTCAGCTTCTGGCGGCCGATGCGCTTCTGCAGCACGGCGAAGGGCAGCACCTGGTCGCGGAAGGCCAGCAGCTCGCCGTCGAGCACGGTGCCCTCGGGCAGGTGGGTGGCGCCGGCGACGATCTCGGGGAAGCGCTCGGTGACGAGCTCCTCTCCCCGCGACCAGACGTAGGTCGCGTTCCCGCGCCGGACGAGCTGCGCGCGAATGCCGTCCCACTTCCACTCCGCCATCCACTCGGCCCGCGCTCCCAGCGACGCCGGATCCTCTTCGAGGGGCGAGGCGAGGAAGAACGGGTAGGGATGCGAGTCCAGCCGGTGCTCGGGCTCCGGCGCGAGCAGGCGCCGGAAGAACCCGGCCGAGGGCGGCCAGTCGCCCATGACGCGGTGGGCCATGATCGATTGCGGCACGCCCGCGACCTGGGCCAGGGCGCGGATGGCGAGGGTGGCCGAGGCGCCCACCCGGAACTCTCCGGTGATGATCTTGTTGAGGACGAGGATCTCCAGCGTGTCCAGCTCGCTCCAGTACTCGCGCATGGCCCGCGCCTGGGGGGCGAGGTCCATGTCCTTCAGGGGCAGGACGCGCTCCTCCATCCAGCGCTCCAGCGAGAGGTCCGCGGCCGGCGGCCGGTCCGCGGGGCGGTCGACGAGCAGCGCCACCAGCTCCGCTCCGTCCCCCACCGCCGCGTAGCAGTGCTCGAGCAGCCAGGCGGGGACGCCCGTCATCTCCAGCGTCAGCTCCCACAGCACGCGCGTCGGCAGGAGCCGCTTGATCTTGCGCTGGGTGAGGAAGAACAGCGCCCACGCGGCGTCGCCGGGAGGGGCGGAGCGGAAGTACGCCGCCATCGCCGCGACCTTCGCGTTCGTGGAGGTGGTCCGGTCCAGCTCCTCGTACAGATGCGCGAACGCCTTCAAACGTCCGCCTCTCCCTCGAAGTGCGTGGCGAGCACGCCCGCGTCCCGCCCGCCCTCACGCAGGAAGCGCGCCAGCTCCTCCGTGTACCCGTGGGTCACCAGCACGCGCTCGGCCCCCGTCTCCTCGATCGTGCGGAGGAGCGCCGGCCAGTCGGCGTGGTCGGACAGCACGAAGCCGCGGTCGTAGCCCTTGCGCCGCCGCGTGCCGCGCACGCGCATCCAGCCCGAGGCGAGCGCGGTCTCCCGCCCTCCGAAGCGCCGCACCCACGGCGTTCCTCCCGCCGAGAGCGGGGCGAGGACCAGCTCGCCCGCGTACGAGCGGCGCGCGGGCATCTCGGCCACGCGCGTCGTGGCGAGCATCGAGACGCCCTGCTGCCGGTACAGCTCGCTCATCTCGGCCACGGCACCGTGGACGAGGACCGGACGGTCGGTGAGACGGCCCAGCTCCGCCAGCAGGCGCTGCGCCTTGCCCATCGCGTAGCAGAAGAGCAGCGAGGCCACCCCCGCCTGCCGGTTGCGCTCCCACCAGGCCATCACCTCCGCCGCCACCACGCCCGGCTCCGGCCAGCGATAGATCGGGAGCGCGAACGTCGCCTCGGTGACGAACACGTCGCCGCGCACCGGCTCGAAGGCCGGACAGGTGGGATCGGGAGCACGCTTGTAGTCGCCCGAGATCACCCACACCTGGCTGGCGGCCTCGATCCGGACCTGGGCGGAGCCGAGGACGTGGCCGGCGGGATGGAACGACACGACCGCGTCGCCGACGCGCATCCGCTCGCCGTAGGCCGCGCCCTGGACGGCCGGGCCGTCGCCCATCCGCCGGCGCAGGAAGGGCGCCGAAGCCTCGGTGCAGAGGTAGGCCGCGCTGCCCGGGCGGGCGTGGTCGGCGTGGACGTGCGTGACGACCGCTCGCTCGGCCGGTCCCCAGGGATCGATGTGGAAGCCGCCCGCGGGGCAGAAGAGGCCCACGGGCGTGGGCACGATGAGGTCGTTCATTGACCCCCCACCCTGTCCCTCCCCACGTAATTGTTTCCCATCCTACCGCCCCGCGCGGGGCCGGCCCGAGGGCGCTACTCTTGGGGGAATGCCCGGCCGCCTCCGGCTCGCCCTCGTCCTCGCCGCGTCCGGCCTCGGCCCGGCCGCCCACGCCCAGACGCCGGGCCCGACCCCATCGCCGGTGCCCACGCCCACCGCCACCGCGCGCCTGGAGTATTGCAGCCTGCTCGGGAAGTGCGGCCTCTCCGTCCCCGCCGCGTGCACGAAACCTCTGACGCGGGGCGTCCCCGACGTCGACTACGACGCGGAGAGGTGCGGTCCCGCGCGCGAGCTGAGCCAGCGCGGCGTCGATCCCAGCGATCCCGCCTCCTTCCGCCTCTTCCGCTTCCTCGGCGAGCGCTACCAGGTCGTCTATCGGCTTGAGGGCCGGCTGGCCATCAGCGAGGCGCGGCTCGACTTCCTGCTCGACGACCTTCCCTTGGCCGCCGCGCTGCTCACGCACTTCCAGAAGACACGCTACGAGGCGGAATACCTCGACGAGCCGGCGCGCCGCCGCTTCAAGGGCCGCCGCGGCGACAACCTGGACGGCGAGGCCACGCGGGTGGCGGGCGATCCCGTGGCCCGCGACCTCGTGTACTTCGGCCTCGGCACGTCGCAGGTCGGCCCCTGGAAGCTGCGCGGGCTCGGCCTCGTGCAGGTGCGCTACGCGGCCGAGCCCCGAGGGAAGGGCCTGCGCTACGAGGTGCGCGTGGTGGCGGCCCCGGTCAACGCCGTGGTCAACCTCGTGATGAGAACGGGGATCTTCCGGCGCATCGTCCTCGGCCACATCCGCGAGATCCTCGACGACGTGGCCGAGGCCGGCGCCAAGCTCGAAAAGCAGGGGCTGGGCGAGGGCGGTGCCTTCTCCCCGCAGCAGAAAGAGAAGATCGCAACCCTGCTACGGCTTCCGTAGCAGCGAGCGAGGGGTTCCCCCGAGCGAGCGACGGGGGGAGCGCGAATGCGCGCGGGGGGGTGCTTTCGTGAGGCTGCACCCCCCCGAATTTCCTAATGATCCCGCACGTCGTGCCGCAGGTCCCTGCGGTCCGCGCGCGCGTCCCGGCGGTCCTGCCGGATGTCCCGGCGGTCCTGCCGTACGTCCCGGCGGTCGTGGCGCAGCTCCCGGTACTCCTGCCGCGCTTCCTTGCTGTGGCGTCCGTCTTCTTTCACCGCCTGCCTCAGGTCGTGCCGGTCCTGCCGGACCTCACGCCGGTCCTGCCGGACGTCCCGACGGTCCTGCCGCAGATCCCTCCGGTCGTGCCGGATTTCCCTGCGGTCGCGCTTCAGCTCACCCGCACCCGCCGACGGAGCCGCCAGGGCGACCGCCGCCGCGAGCAGGGCCAACGTTATCGACGTCAGCCGAACGGGAGATCTCATGATCTCGCCTCCTTCGCAACCTTGGACAAGGAGGCGGCGCCGAGGGATTAGTCCGAAACGAGCGGAGCGGTGAGGGCCCTCACCGGCCGGGAAGGGGAACTCAGGCTTCGCGCAGCGCCGACGTGATCGGAAGGCGGGCCCCGCGGAACGCGGGAAGCAGACCGCCGAAGAGGCCCATGATCGTCGCGAAGACGAGCCCCCACCCGAGGATGTCGGGCGTGATCTGGAAGGCGAAGGCGACCTCGCTGAAGCTGGGCGTCTGTCCCGAGGCGGTGCTGAAGCCGTTGATGGGGAACGCGAGGAGGCACCCGAGCAGGCCGCCGGCGAAGGCCAGGATGACCGACTCCACGACGAACGAGAAGAGGATGCTTCGCCGCGAGAAGCCCAGGGCCCGCAGGGTGCCGATCTCGCGGGTGCGGGCGGCCACGATCGCGTACATCGTGTTCATGGCCCCGAAGACGGCGCCGACGCCCATGATGATCGAGACGAAGGCGACCAGGAACAGCAGGGTGGCGGAGAGCCCGCCCGCCTGGTCCTCGTAGTACTTCCGTTCCTGCACCGCCGCGAGCTGCATCTCGGGGTCGTCGCGGATCCAGCGGTCGAGGCTCTCCAGCGTCGACGGGTCCTTCAGGCGCACCGCGAGCGAGTTCGAGCCGCCCTGCCGGCGGAAGGGTCCCGCCATCGTGTCGAGGTCGCCCCAGATCTCGCTCTCGAAGGCTCCGCCCCGCGAGGTGAAGATGCCGACGATCTTCCAGTTGTGCTTCTGGATCGGGATCGTCGCTCCCAGGTCCAGGCCCTGGATGCGGTCGGCGATGCGCCGGCCGACGATGATCTCGTCGATCCCCGGCTGGAAGTTCCGTCCCTCCTTGATCTCGATCCCTCCCCGGACCTCGAACGCCTTGGGGGTGACGCCGCGGATGGTGACGTTGGTCTGCAGGCCGTCGGTCCGCCGCGGCATCGCCCCCACGACGACGATCTCGGGCGAGGCCATCGGCCGGCCGTCGGAAGCGACGGCGACCCGCGGATCCACCACGATCTTGTTGCGGTGATCCAGGGGCACCCACGACGTCAGCTCCGAGGCGGACCCGCGCTGGACGACCATCGCGTTCTCGGGCACGCCGGTCGCACGCAGGGCCATGGTGAACCCGGTGCGCATCGCCATCAGGGCCACGAAGACCGTCACCACGAGGCCGATCCCGATCACCGCCAGCAGGCTGACCTGCCAGCGCGTCCTCACGTTCCGCACGTTGTACGACAGCGGCAAGGCCACGCTACACCTGCCTCAACATCTCGGTGATGCGAGCGCGGTAGGCGGACACCGCCGGTATGAGGCCGGCGGCCAGGCCGAGGAAGAGCGCGATCGCCAGCCCCTGGGTGCTGACGTCCCCGCGCAGCCCGAAGTTCGGGAAGCCGTTGATGAAGCCGCCGACGGCGGGGACCTTGGTCATGCCCCGGATGATGAGCACGCTGAGGCCCAGCCCGATGCCGCCGCCCAGGGCCCCGATGGCGAGGGCCTCGGCCAGGATGAGGCCCATCACCTGGCGGCTCGTGAAGCCGAGCGTCTTGAGGACGGCGATCTCGGTGCGGCGCTCCCGCACGGCCATGCTCATGGTGTTGGCGGTCACGAGCAGGATCGTGAAGATCACCGCCAGGCCGATGCTGTTGAGCAGCAGGGCCAGGTTGCCGATCATGGCGATGAAATCGGCGCGGAAGGCGGCCTCGGTCTCGCTCTTGGTCTCGGCCTCGCTGTTCTCGAAGACCTTGTCGATCGACCGGGCGACCGTGGCCGCCCGGGTCGGGTCCTGCAGCTCCACGACGTAGAGGCCCGCGCCGACGCGCTGCCCGGTCGACTCGTAGAGATACTTGTAGTGGAAGTACATCACGCGGTCGTCGGCGGCGGGCTCGCGCACCTTGTCCGCGTCGTAGACGCCGCGGACGACGAACTCGAACGGCCCCTCGCGCCGACGGTAGGGCGGGATGAAGCTCTCCAGGAAGAACGTGTCGCCGACCTTCCAGCCGAACTGCCGGGCCAGGCCGCGGCCGATGACGCAGCCGCGCAGGTCCTCCCGGTACGCCTTCATCTCCTCCGGAGCAACCTTGAACTCGGGGTGCATCGCGAAGTAGGGCTCGTCTTCGACCGCGAGGTTCGTGAAGAACTTGCTGAAGTCGGGCTGCCCCTCGGCGCCCTTCTTTCCGTCCTGGCTCTCCTTCTTCGCCGGCAGCGAGCCTCCGAACCAGCTCGAGATCGCGACACGCTTGACGCCCGGGACCTGGGCGATCTGGCCCTCGTAGGAGAGAGGCAGGTTGTAGACGAGGCTGACCGCGTGCCGGGTCACGAGGCGAGTGACGTTGCCGTACTCCCGCGCGTCGTCCATCGCCTTCAGGACCGTGCGCAGCGTGCAGAAGAGGAAGATGCAGACGGCCATGCCGAGGACGGTGCTCCCGGTGCGTATCCAGTTCCGCCGCAGGTGCTTCAGGATGTAGGGAAGGAACCTCATCGCGCGCTCAAGCCTTCAGGACGCCCTTCTCGAGGTGCTTCTGCGTGTGGGCCCGCTCGGCCGCCCGAGGATCGTGGGTGACCATCACGATCGTCTTGCCGAAGTCGCGGTTCAGCGACTCCATGAGGGCGAGGATCTCCTCGGCGCTCTTCGCGTCGAGGTCGCCCGTCGGCTCGTCGGCGACCAGCACGGCCGGATCGGCCACGATCGCGCGGGCGATGGCCACCCGCTGCTCCTGTCCGCCCGACAGCTGGCGCGGGTAGTGGCCGGCGCGGTCGGCCAGGCCGACCACCTTGAGCGCGGTCAGCGCGCGCTCCCGCCGCTCCTTCTTCGAGAGCGACGTGAGCAGCAGGGGCAGCTCGACGTTCTCCAGCCCCGTCAGCACGGGGATCAGGTTGTAGAACTGGAAGATGAAGCCGACGTTGTGGCTGCGCCACCGGGCGAGCTCGCTCTCCGAGAGCCGGCCGACGTCCGTGCCGGCGACGATCACCTCCCCCGAAGTAGGCCGGTCGATGCCCGCGATCAGGTTCAGGAGCGTCGTCTTGCCGGAGCCCGACGGCCCCATGAGGGCCATGAACTCCCCGGTGGGCACCTGGACGTCGATGCCGTCCAGGACCGTGATCTCCTCCGCATCCCGGCGATAGACCTTGCGGACGTTGCGCACGTCCACGATGGGGCCCGCCGCCGGCTGTCGCACTGCTTCCGCGCTCATCCCTTCACCCTCACCGCGTCCCCGTCCTTCAGCGTCTCGGAGGGACGCACCACGACCACTTCGGCACCGGCCAGGCCCTCGCGCACGACGAGCTGCCCCTGGCGCTCCCCACCCGGCACCACCGGCCGGACGCGAACCTTCCCGTCGTGCACCTCGAACACGACCGTCTTGCCGTTGCGGCTCACCACCGCGTCCTTCGGCACCATCACCACCGGCGCCACGGGTTCCGTGGCCGTGGCCGCCTTGGCCGGCTCCACGAACGTGACCTTGGCGCTCATCTCCGGCTTGAGCCGCGCGTCCTTGTCGAGGATGGTGACCTTCACCTGGACCGTGGCCTTGGTGCGGTCGGCGGTGGGGATCACCTGGCGGAGCACCGCGTTGTACTTGCGATCCGGGAACGCCTCGACCGACACCTCGGCCGGCTGATCGGGCGACAGCTTCGCGACGTTGGACTCGCTGACGTCGGCCTCCACCTCGAGGGTGTCCAGGTCGGCGAGGGCCACGATCGCCCCCGACGAGGTGGAGATGTTCACGCCCGGCGGAATCGGGGCGACGGACTCCCCTACCTCCGCCATCTTCTTCACGACCGTGCCCGAGAAGGGCGCGCGGATGACGGTGTTGGCGAGCTGGGCCTGGGCGAAGGCGAGGTCGGCCCGCGCCTGCGACACCGCCGCCTCGCTCACCCGGGCCCGGCTCTCCGCCGTCTGGAGCTGGTCGGTCGACATGATCTTCTCGTCCGTGAGCCGGCGGGCCAGATCGAGCTGCCGGCGGCTCTCCGCGAGGTCCGCCTCCGCGCGTTGCAGAGCGGCCCGGGCCCGTTGGACCTGCGCCTCGTAGTCCTGGCTCTCCAGCCGCGCGATCACCTCGTTCTGGCGGACGCGGCTGCCCTCCTCCACCCGCAGTTCGGAGAGCCGGCCCTGGATCTTGGCCGACACGACCGCCTTGCGCCGCGCCACGACGTAGCCGGACGCGGTCAGGATCGGCGCGCCGGCGGACGCATCGCCCTGCCTCACCATCGTCGCCCGCGTGGTCTCCACCTCGGGGGCGGAAAGAGCCTGACGGGCCCGAAGCCCATAGAGGACGCCCAGGACCAGCACGACCGGTACGAAGAGGAGCAGGGGCCAGCGCCGCAGGCGAGGCTCCGCCGGACGGTCGCGGTCGATGCGGAGTGAGGCGAGTTCTCCCTTGAGATCGCTCAAAAGGCCAATACTACAACGAAGCCGTGACGGCGGCGTGACGGACGGCCGCCTGCGACTTCTACGGGTGAGCGGGGGGAGAAGTTCCGCGCGAAAACGCCCGACTCAGAGGCTGCGGATCCAGTACAGCTCCTGCCCCGACGGCAGGTGCAGGGCGTCCCGGCGCACGGCGGCGGGAAGCGTGTTGAACTCGACGTGGCTGAGGAGATGGATCACGCCCTCGCCGTGCATCTGCACCAGGAACGCGTCGACGTCGGCCCGGCTCAACTGGCCCCCGCTTTCCCGCCGCAGGGTGGGAATCGACAGCAGGCCGTGGGCGGTGAGATCGTCGCGTTGCGCCAGGTCGCGGACGAACACCTTGAACTCGTCGTAGGTCAAGCCTTCTCCTCGCTGCAGTGGCGGGGCGACCACCCGGGTCCGGAAGAAGGGTCCCGTGCCCACGAGGCTTGGACGGGGCAAAACGTCCAGCGTTTCGCCTGCGGCTGAGTCTTAAGTAATGAGCGGACCACGAGTTGTGTCCCCTCGGAGGGAGACAGAGTGTCCATGGCAGAGGTCGCCTCGTCGAGGCCGACCGCGCGCGTGTATACTCGCGGTCCGCGCGCCATGGGACTCCTGTATCTTCTCGCCCTGATCCTCGGGGGAGGGATTCTTCTCGTCCAGCTCGTCGGCGGAGGACATCACGACGGCGGGGGCCACTTCGGCCACTTCGGGGGAGGCGATCACCTGGGCGGCCCCGACCATCACGCGGACCAGGGCCCCGGAGTGCTCTCGACGCGCTCCGTGACCTACGGTCTCTTCGCGTTCGGCTTCGTCGGCACGTCGCTTCACGTGCTGCGCCTCGCCGGAGAGCCGGCCGGCGTGGCGATCGCCGCCGCCGCCGGCACCGGCGTAACGCTGGCCGTCGGGACCGCCCTGCGCGCGCTCGGCGATCCCGGGGCCACCGGCGAAGCGGCGCTGCCGGAGGCACGGGGACACTCCGGCCGCGTGCTGGTGGCGCTCTCGCGGACGCAGCGAGGCAAGGTTCGGGTGCAGATCAAGGGCCAGACGGTCGACCTCCTGGCCACCACGGCCGGGGGCGAGCTTCCCGCCGGAACCGAGGTGGTCGTCGTGGACGTGAAGGGAGAAGTGGCCGAGGTCGTCGCCGCAGGCGCCGCGCGAGCGCAGGAGGAGCGGAAGCCATGATCGGAATCGACGTGGGGCTGGGCACGGCGGTGCTTCTGCTGGCCGCGGCCGTGGGCGTCGTCGTGGCGATCGCGGTGTTCATCGCCATCCTTCGGCAATTCCTCTTCATCTGCCGCCCCAACGAGATCCTGCTCTTCTCCGGCCGCAAGCACCGCCTGCCCGACGGATCGTCGGTCGGCTACAAGGTCGTCCGCCGCGGCTGGGCGGTGCGCACGCCGCTCGTCGAGATGGTCTCCCGGATGGACATGCGCCTGTTCATGGTGGAGGTCGCCGTCACCAACGCCTACTCGAAGGGGGGCATCCCGCTCGCGGTGCAGGCCATCGCCAACGTGAAGATCTCCAGCGACGCCAGCCACGTGCGCAACGCGGTGGAGCGCTTCCTGGGAACGACTCCCGAGCAGATCGCGGTGGTGGCCCGGCAGACGCTGGAGGGCGTGCTGCGCGAGGTGCTGGCCCAGCTCACCCCCGAGGAGGTGAACCAGGACCGCTTGAAGTTCGCGGAGTCGCTGAAGGCGAACGCGCAGGACGACTTCGACAAGCTGGGCCTGGAGCTGGACGTGCTGAAGGTGCAGCACGTCTCCGACGAGCAGCAGTACCTCCAGAACCTGGGCCGGGCCCGCATCGCCCTGATGATCCGCGACGCGCAGAACGCGGAGAACGAGGCGAACCAGAAGATCGCCGAGGAGCAGGCGGGGGCCCGGCAACGGGCGGAGTCGGCGCAGAAGAAAGCGGAGGCGTCCGTCCTTCAGAAGAAGAACCAGCTCCGCGGCGAGCTGGCGAAGATGGAGGCCCAGGCCAAGTCCATCGAGAACGAGGCGGCCGTCGCCGCCGAGACGGCGCGGGCCACCGCCGAGCAGGAGCTGCAGAAGCTCCGTTCGGAGCTGGAGAAGGCGCGCCTGCAGTGCGACATGGTCCTGCCCGCGGAGGCGGCCCGCCAGGCGGCCCAGGCGCGGGCGCGCGGCGAAGCGGCGCCGCTCGTCGAGAACGGCAAGGCCGCGGCCGCCGCGCTGCAGGCCGTGGCCGCGGAGTGGAAGGCCGCCGGCCAGGGCGGGCGCGAGGTCTATCTCCTCCAGCAGCTCCGGACCTTCGTCGAGGCCGCCGTCGACCGGGTGGCCCAGGTCCAGCTCGGCGAGCTGCAGATCGTGGACGGCGGGGACGGCCGGGCCTACACCGCCTTCGTGGCCAACTTCCCCGCCGCGGTCGCGCGCGTCATGGCCGAGACGGCGCGGGCGGTCGGGGTCGACGTGCGGTCGCTGCTCGGCTCGAAGGACGTGACGCGATGATCCCCGTCCTCGCCGTCCTCGCCGTCACCGCCTTCGTCGTCTTCATGGCCCTGTCCGCGATGCTCCGGCGGCTGCTCTACGTCAGCAATCCGAACGAGGCCCTCATCTTCTCCGGCCGCGCGCGCCGGGTGGCCGACCGCGACGTGGGCTACCGGGTGGTGCGCGGCGGGCGCGCGCTGCGGATGCCGCTGTTCGAGCTGGTCGACAAGGTCGACCTCACCAACATCCCCATCGACATCGAGGTGAAGGGGGCCTATTCCAAGGGAGGAATCCCCCTGAACGTCCACGGGGTCGCCAACGTGAAGCTGCCCGGAGAGGAGCCGCTGCTGAACAACGCCATCGAGCGCTTCCTCGGCCGCACCCGCGAGGACATCCTGGAGATCGCCAAGGAGACGCTGGAGGGCAACCTCCGCGGTGTCCTCGCCCTGCTCACGCCCGAAGAGGTGAACCAGGACAAGATCCGCTTCGCCCAGACGCTGCTCGAGGAGGCCGAGCACGACCTCGGCCGCATGGGCCTCGTCCTCGACACCCTGAAGATCCAGAACATCACCGACGACGTCGGGTACCTGAACTCGATCGGCCGGATCCAGGGGGCGCGGGTGCGCATGGAGGCCGCCATCGCCGAAGCGGGGGCCAAGGCCGATGCCGCCGCCCAGCAGGCCCAGAACTGGTGCGCGTCCGAGATCGCCAAGGTGGATGCCGACCTCGCCATCGCCCGCCAGGAGACGCAGAAACGCATCGTGGACGCCCAGACCCGCCGCGAGGCGATGATCGCGGAGTCGCAAGGCCAGGTCGCCGCCCAGGTCGCGCAGGTCACGGCCGAGATCGAGCGGCAGAAGGCCCGTGTTCTCCAGGTGCAGCGGCAGCTCGACGCCGACGTGGTCCAGCTCGCCGAGGCCGAGTGCCGGGCCCGGGAAGAGAAGGCGCAAGGCGACGCCGCCGTCGTCGTCGAGCGCGGCAAGGCGGAGGCCGAGGCGCTCAAGCGCGTCTTCGAGGCGTTCGCGACCGCCGGCGACGGAGCGCGCGAGGTCCTGGCCTTGCAGCAGGTGATCCCGCTCCTCGGCCAGGTCGCGGGCGCGGGCCACCCGCTCTCGGTCCAGAAAGTGTCGGTGCTTCCCGGGACGGACGCGGGCGCGCCCGGCGAGAGCTTCGCCAAGTCCGCCATCGGCGCCAGCGAGCAGATCAGGGCCGCCACCGGCGTCGACCTGGCCGGCCTCGCCCGCAAGCTGGGGGGCGAGAAAAGCTAACGCGGCCCCTCGTCCGCCGATGGCCCGTAGATCGACGGCACCTTGCCGCCCATGGGCCGGAGGTAGGTGGACACGATCTCGTCGTAGCCGGGGGGTGGCGACGACGCCCAGTCGGCCTTCCCCTTCTCGACGAGGTCGCACAGGGCGGCGTGCGTGGCCGCCAGCGTCCACATGACCTGAGCGGCGCTCGGCGATCTCTCGTGCGGGCGGTAATCGATCTTGTCCTTGGGGAGGGCGGCGAACACGCGCTCGAACTTCGGCTGCTCGAGCTTCCGACGCTGCATGTACAGCTCTCGATCATTCATGACACTCATCCCGGAGAATGGTCTTACTACTTCCTCAAAACAGGCGGTCCACGTAGACGTCCATCTGATGCTTCCAGTATGGCCAGTCGTGCCCGCCCTCGGGGCCCCAGTCGTCGAGATGGTGCGGGATGCCCCGGGCCCGGAGGACCTCCGCGAGCCGGTAGGTCGGTCCGCTGTCCTCGAAGGGCCCGCACCCGGTGACGAGGTGGATGTCGCATTGATGGAGGTGCGAGAGATAGTAGGGGTCGCTCAGGCCGGCCACGTAGTCGACCGGGTTGTTGAAGTAGAAGTTGTCGTCGTAGTCCCCGTCCATGAACCGCCGCAGGTCGTAGACACCGGAGAGGGCCAGGCAGCGCCGGACGAGGTCGGGGTGCTTCAGCAGCGTGTTCGCGGCATGGTACGCGCCGAAGGACGCCCCGGTAGTCGTGATGGGGATGCCTGGTGTCCGGCAGTTGTCGTGGATGAAGGGCACCACCTCGAAGGCGACGTACGCGTCGTACATCGCCTGCACGTAGCTGCGGTGGCGGGGGTGGGCGCGCTTGTCGTACCAGCTCTCGTTGTTGACGGTGTTGACGCAGAAGACCTTCACCCGGCCCGCGTCGATGTGATGCGAGAGCGCGCCGATCATGCTCCGGCCCTCGTACTCGTTCTCGTCGCCTCCGCTCGTGGGGAAGACGAGCAGGGGGAGGCCGTAGTGCCCGTAGACGCGGACCCCCATCTCCTTCCCGAGCCGGGACGAATGCCACGAATGGCGCTCCTGGTTCATGCCACCTCCGGAACGCGGATTGTGCGTCCCGGGTGGCGGCCGCGGCAAGCCGGCCCGGCCTAGGCGCTGGGCGGGCCCGGCTCGCGGATCGTCACCCAGTCGGTACGCGTACGGTCCCACTCGTGGATGTGGAGGCCGTGGGACTCGAAGAGCGCGCGGATCGCGGTCCGGCGCCAGCCGGCGATGTCCTCGAGCACGGGCACGAGCACGCTGAGCGCGTCGTCGCTGAGCACGGTGCGGCGGGCGATCTGCGCGATGTGGGGGGCCTCGGAGACCGCGATGCTGTAGCCCTCCCGCCGGTTGACGTGGAGCATCACGTGGACATCGGAGCTGCCGTCGCCCATGTAGACGACGCGGTCGGGCGCGACCCCGAGGCGCGACTGGAGGTCGTCGAGCACCGTCACCTTCCCGTACCCGGCGACCACCCGCAGGATCGCCTCGACCTCGCCGGAGTCGGGGTTGTAGTGGAAGCGCGTGCCGTGGATGTGGTCGGGCGGCACGATGCCTTCGAGCGCGGACTGGATCACCTCTTCCGGCGCGGCCGACACCACGTGGAACGAGAAGTGGTGGTCCGAGATGCCGTCCTCGAGCAGCCGGCAGAGCAGAGGGATGTT
>Ga0070699_100000940_pt1 | contig 27190 bp, 23 predicted proteins | sample KBSK1503metaG_FD_65473 | JGI IMG/M metagenome (GOLD analysis project Ga0070699, IMG submission 65473) | Corn, switchgrass and miscanthus rhizosphere microbial communities from Kellogg Biological Station, Michigan, USA - KBS K1-50-3 metaG | ecosystem: Host-associated > Plants > Roots >...
TCAGCTGCGCGATCCGTCTGACGCTGCTCGTACCGATTCGCGGGCTGCTGCCAAGCCGCGCCGTGAGCGCATCGAACGTCACGCCCGTGTCCGACGCATCCGCTCGCCTGCGCACCCTGGCGCTGTCGGCGGGTAACACGACGGCGTCCCGGGCGTCTTCGCGCGGCAGCGCCGCGCCGATGGCGAGGCCTCTGGGAAGTACGACCGGCATGTCCTTGCTGCTGTGGACGGCAAGATCGATCTCGCCCGCGAGCAGCGCGTCCTCGATTTCCTTCACGAAGAGACGCTTGCCGCCAATCTGCGCGATCGTTGCCTCCGCCAGCCGATCCCCCGAGGTCTTGATCACGACGATCTCGCACTCGATGCCGGGGGTGGCGCCCAAGAGTGCGGAGACCGTATTCGCTTGAAACAACGCGAGCTGGCTGCCCCGGGTCCCGAGCTTCAGCCTCACCCCTTGACCGGGCTCGGTCATCGGCCGCGCCGCCCCGTAGAATCCGATTCTGACGACGACGGACGGGACTCTTCGCTGCCGACCGGGTCGTGCAGTTTGAACAGCCGGTTGACGGCTTCCGTGTAGGCCGCCTGCGTTTCCTCATCTGGCAGCGCCTTGAGCTGCTCGGTGGGTTCGAGCAGCAGCTTCTCCACAATCAGACGGGTGATCTCGTCGACACGCGCGCGTGCATCCGGTGGCAACGTGCCCAGCTTGCCTTCCAGGCGTTGCAATTCGGCGCGGCGGATGGCCTCGAATCGCTGTCTGAGCGCCACGACCGTGGGGGTCGCGCCGCGCGACCGCTGCCACGCCATGAACTTGGTGACTTCCTCGTTGACGATCGATTCCGCGTGCTCGACTTCCGCGGCCCGGCGCGACAGGTTCTCCTGCACGATCGTCTGCAGGTCGTCGATGTTGTAGAGAAACACCTGTTCGATGTCGCCGACGGCGGGCTCGACATCGCGCGGCACCGCGACGTCGATGATGAACAGCGGGCTGCTGCGCCGGCGCCCCTGCACGGCCTCGAGCTGTGCGCGCGTGACGATCGGCCTCGGCGATCCGGTGGCGGTGAGGACAATGTCGGCGGCGCCGAGCGCCTGGATCATCCCGTCCCACGTGACGGCCTTCCCGCCGACCTCGGCTGCAAGGGCCTCGGCATGCGCGTGTGTGCGGCTGGTGATGACGATATCCCCTACGCCCTGGCTGCGCAGATGCTGCGCGGTCAGCGAGCTGATCTCACCAGCGCCAACCACGAGGACGTGGCGCCCCTGGAGGCGGCCGAAGATCTTGCGCGCAAGGGCGACGGCCGCGAAACTCACCGACACCGCCCCTTCGCCCAGCGCCGTTTCGGTCCGCACGCGCTTGCCGACGCCGAACGACCAGCGGAAGACGTTGCTCAGCACAGGCCCGACGCATCGCTTGTCCGCCGCCGATTGGAACGCGTCCTTCACCTGGCCGAGAATCTGGGGCTCGCCGACGACCAGAGAATCGAGCCCGGCCGCCACGCGAAACAGGTGAGCGACCGCGGCGCTGTTTTCCAGCGCGAACAGGTGCGGCTGAAATGTCTGCCGCGGCACGTGATGGTAATCGCTGAGAAACGACACCAGCTCGTCGCGCGCCAGGGCGGGATCCGTGCTCGCCACGTAAATTTCCGATCGGTTGCACGTGGAGAGCACCACGGACTCGGCCATCGACGGGCGCGCGGCAACCGCCTCCACCGCGGCGCCAAGGTCCCGGCTGGAGAAATCCAGACGCTCCCGCAGGTCGATTGGCGCCGTCCGGTGGCTTACGCCGAGCAGGAAGAAATACACGTCAGTAGAATGTGTGACTGGTCGTCACGAAGTAGTTGATCGCCAGAAGGTTCAGCATTACGAACGTGAATCCGAGCGCCGACAGCCGCGCGGCGCGTCGCCCGGTCCATCCAAGCGTGCGTCGCGCGAACACCGCGAAGGAGTACACCGCCCACGTCAGGATCGCCACGAAGATCTTGGGATCGTCGAGCGACATCGCCTGCAGGTTCGGACTACCGGGCGAAAGCGCGCGCGCCTGTGCCGTCCACACGACGCCGACGATGACGCCAATCGTCAGGAAAAGCCAGCCAACCGTGACGGCGCGTGAATTCATGACGTCGAGAATCTGGAGTGACGGCAGCCGCGTGTAGAAGTAGCCGAGATGCTTCTTCTTGATCTCCTTGAACTGCAGCATGTAGGTCACGCCCAGCATGCCGGCCAGCGCGAAGCTCGCATAGGCGAAGAGGAGCGAAGAAACGTGGACCCAGAACCACGGGCTGTCGAGCACGGGGTCCACGTACTCCGTCCCGGGATAGATCGCTGGAATCACCTGCAGGGCGACCACCACCGGAAGGATGAACACACCCATCGAGCGCTCGTCGGTGGTGAGCTCGAGATACAGGTACGACAGCGTGAGCAGCCAGACGAATGTCGAGATGGCGCGCGACGGGTTCGCAAACGGCACATGGCGCACTTCCATCGTCTGCATGCCGATAACGAAGGTGTGGACGAGTGCGCCGAATAGAAGGAGCGTGGTGGCCGTGCGGCCGACCGAGGGATCCCGCCTCGCGAAATGAATCGCGTACGCGACCCCGGCGGCCGCGTACAGGATCAGCGGGAGCGTGTTCAACGCGACGTCGGGGCGTAGTAGCCCCGCTTCGTGCGCGGCGTGACGTTGGGCTTGTCGATCTGGACGACGATGCGACGCCACGCGCCGTCACGCTTGCTGTTCCTCGAAGAATACCCAAGGGTGTACTGGCTCGCGAGCTCGTCGGCGATCTCCGAGTAGACGCCGTTGAGGTCGTCGATCTTTGCCGGGAAGAAGGCGCGGCCGCCGGTTTCCTGCGCGAGCTGGCGCATGACGAACTCCGCCTCGTGGAAACCCTTGCTCTGGGTATCCGTGCCGCGCAGCGCGATCGTGAAGATCGCGGTTTCGCTCCGCTTGGCGAGCTCGAGCACCTCGTCGAAGGAGATCAGGCTTGACGTGTCCTCGCCATCGGAAAACAGCACGAGCGCCTGGCGCCGGACGTCCTCTTCGCCCTGGGCGCGAATCTTGGCCAGCTCCTTGAGCGAGATGTAGATGGCGTTGTAGAGCGACGTCGAGCCGCCCGCCGTCGTCTGCTGTATTGCGGATTCGAGCTCGTTCTGCTTGGAGGTGAACGCCTGGCGGATCTCTACGCGGCTGTCGAAGTCGATGACCTGCGCGATGTCGTTCGCCTTCAGGCGGTGCACGAAGTTCGTGGCCGCGGTCTGCAGCGTTGGCAGCTTGTCTTCCATGCTGGCGCTGCTGTCGAGCAGCAGGGACATCGCGATCGCCTGCTGCTTGCGCGTGAAGAACGACAGGTCCTGCTTCACGCCATCCTCGAACACCGAGAAGTTCTTCTCATCGAGGTCGATGACGTAGTGGTTCGCGGGGTCCATCGCGGTCACATTGAGCGACACGATGTCGACCGCTGCCTTGAACGTCCCCTGCGCCGACGGAGTGGACGCGAGCGCGGCAATCAAAACGACGGCGAGAAGGACGACAGCACGTTTCACTTCGCGTTCCCCGTTCCGCGTTCCAGCGTGCCTCGCATGGTCACTCCAGGACGCCGTGCGCTGGCTTCGATCTTCTCCGGCGGGATCAGCGAGTCGGGCCGGCCATATACGACTTTGTACTGGGAAGAGAGCTCACGGCCCAGCCGTTCGAGCGCCTGTTGCACGGCGGTCGGGACGAGGAGGGTCACCCGCTGGCCGCCGCTCACGCGCGTCGTTTCCGATAAGACGCGCGCACGGTTCCGCAGGTCGTCATCATCCGTCGGCGCGAACATCCCGATCGTGATGGCGTGAATAGACGCGCCCGCCTGCTTGACCTCGTCCGCGACCTGTTTGTACTGGCGATTGGCGTAGTCGCCACCGTCGGTGATCACCGGGACGATGACGGCGCGCGGCGTGTCACGCTTCTCCAGCCCGCGCGCGACCTCGTAGATGGCGTCGAGCAGCGTCGTGCCGGACTGCGAGCGCGGCCACAGGAGGCCAATGCCATCCTGAAGGCGTTTCGTGTTCGACGTGTAGTCGACGAGGATCGTCGGCCGATCGGCCAGTCCCACGATGGCGATCTGGGTACCCATCGGCATCTTGGCAATGAAGGACGTGAGGCCCTCGCGGATCCGCGGCAGAACGCCTTCCGACGCGGCGCCTGTGTCGACGAGGACCGCGATGTCCATCGGATCGATCGCGCGAGACACGCGCAGCACCTCGCGGGCGGCGCCGTCCTCGCGAATGACGAAATCGGCCGGACCCAGTGCATCGACCGGCTCGCCTTTCTCGTCGACCGCGCTGACAAACATCGTCCGCTCGCGTGGACTCTGCGCGCGTACCGGTAGGTGCGTGGCGGCCGACGCGAAAGCGAGAGCCAGAGCCACAGCGCAGGCCCGCTGAAGCCGGAAAGTTGTGCGCATGGATCGTCTGAAAACGCGCGGCGATCAGTAAAGGCAGTATAGGACCCGCGAAAGAGAAGCGTCAAGCCGCCGAGCGGTGGTGAAACTATTGAAATGATTGAACTTCTGACGCTGCGTGAACCATTTCACAAAGTTGACTATACTGGTGGGCGGTCGACACGCGAATGAACCGCGCCTGTGCGTCGGGCTCGGCAGGGGCCGGGGTCGACTGTTCAGCCCGCGGTCAGCGCGCGGGGCGGGGAGATGGCCAAGAAAAACCGCAGTTTCTCATTCTCGCGGTCTGCGAAGTCCCTTCAGGAGAACGCCAGCAATGCCGGCGCGGCCGCCGGCGCCAGCTACACGCTGGTCGGCGCCATCATCCTGCTTGGCGGGATCGGGTACGCGGTCGACAGATGGCAGGGCAGTGGACCCTGGGGGTTGTTAATCGGCTTGATGCTCGGAATCATCGTCGGTTTCTACGAGCTGGTGAAGACGTTCGGGCCGCGATGAAAGGCCGACCTGAAGGTCGACCTCTCCAATGGATGATTGCGGTCAGCGTCCTGTCGTGGGTCATTGTTGCCGGCGTAGCGGACGGTCGCGCTAACCCCGAAGTACTCTACGGAATGGTGGGTCCGCTCGCGGTCGCGGCCGTGAGCTGGGTCGTTACGAAACGAGCGTACGCCGCGGCTCCCGAGCGCCTGATGGGCGTGTTGATCACGGGCATGGCGGTCAAGGCGGTGTTTTTCGGTGCGTACGTCGTCGTCATGCTGCGGATACTCGCGCTGCGCCCGGGGCCGTTCATCGCGAGCTTTACGAGTTACTTCATCGCGCTGCATATGATGGAGGCGCTGTTCATGCGGCGCCTCTTTGCGAACGCGAACTGAGAGTCGATGCTGCTGCAACCACCACCCGAAGCCTCCCAGGCCGTCGGCGAGGCCGCCGAGGGCGCCAGAGAAGGCTTCAACGCCGGCGAAGTCATCATCGAGCACGTCTCCAACACGAGCCTCGACCATCCGCTGATCCACCTGCCACGCGTCTTCGGCATCGACATGTCGGTGACCAAGCACGTGCTGATGCTCTGGATCGTCGCCGCCATCCTGTTCTTCGGCCTTACGTGGCTCGTGCGGCGCTACCTCAAACAGGAGCGGCTGATCCCCGGCCGTGTCACGAGCCTGCTCGAGATCGCCATCGAGTTCGTGCGCGACTCCATCGTCGAGCCGAACGTCGGTCACAAGTGGGTGGCCGCCTGGACCCCGTTGCTCCTCACGCTGTTTCTTTTTATTCTGACCGCGAATCTCATCGGCGTGATTCCCGTGTTCGACGTGCTCGAACTGCTCAATTCGACCGTGATCCACGCGTCACCCGATTCGTTCTTCTCGCGTGTGCTGCATGGCGGCGTCACCGCCACGGGCAACTACAACGTGACTGCAGCGCTCGCGACGATCTCGTTTTTCGCGATCATCGTCGCCGGCTCGCGCGCGCACGGGTTCGTTCAGCACTGGAAGAACATGGTGCCGAAAGGGCTGCCCTGGCCGATCTACATCCTGCTGATTCCGATCGAGATCCTCGGCATGTTCGTCAGGCCGTTCGCGCTGACGATGCGACTTGCAGCCAACATGACGGGCGGCCACATCTCGATCCTCGCGCTGCTCTCCCTGATTTTCATCTTCACGCAGGTGTTCGGCCAGGCGATCGCCGGCATCGGCGTCGGCATGGTGCTGTCGCTGCCGATCGGCGTAGGCCTGACTGCGCTCGAGCTGATCGTGATCCTCGTTCAGGCATACGTTTTTACGCTGTTGACGGCCGTGTTCATCGGCATGGCCATCCACGCTCACCACTGAGCACCCAACACGGAGGAGTAGACGAATGGATTTAGCACTCGCGTACATGGGGGCCGGCATCGGATTCGGGTTGACCGTAATCGGTGCGGGTCTGGGCATCGGAAAACTCGCGGCGGCGATCGCCGAAGGCGTCGCCCGCCAGCCGAGCGCTTCGGCGCAGATCACCGGCGCGGCCTACCTGCCCCTCTTCCTGCTGGAAGGCGTCGCCATCCTCGCCGAGGTGTTCGGGCTGCTCATCGTCTTCAAATAGGCAGGAAAGGACGTCGCGATGAATAACCCGCTGGTCCAGCCCGATCCGGGGCTCTACATCTGGACCATCCTCACATTTCTCATCCTCGTGGGGCTGCTCGCGAAGTTCGCGTGGGGGCCGCTGCTGAAGGCGCTCGAAAGCCGCGCGCAGTCGATCCGCCAGGCGCTCGACGACGCGCGGCAGGCCAAGCAGGAGCTCCAGCAGCTGCACGTCGAGTCGGCGAAGCTGCTCGCGCAGGCACGCGCGGAGGCCGCGGAGATCATCTCGCGGAGCCGGTCTGACTCCGACCGGTTCAGGGAGGAGATGAAGGAGAAGGCGCGGGCCGAGGCGGCCGGGCTGATGCGCAACGCGGAGCGCCAGATTGAGCTGGAGACGACGCGCGCCCTGCAGCAAATCCGCCAGGAGGCGATCGACATCTCGATCAACATTGCCTCGAAGCTCCTGCAGCGGAACGTGTCGAAGGAAGACAACGAACGCCTGATCGAAGAGACCTTCAAGCAGCTCGAGACGACGCGCGCTGCACGCTGATCCGCCTTCGCCAAGGGCTTCGGCGAGACAAGCGCGCGTGCGAAAATCCCAAAACCCAGGCCCAAACGCCAAATCCCAAGATCTTTCGCATTTGGATTTGGGATTTGGGATTTGGGATTTGGGATCCGGGATTTAAGGTCATGTCTGCCTTTCGCCGCCAGCATCTCATCGCCATCGCCGCCGCGCTGGCGGGACTGGCGCTGTTCGCTTACGCGGTACGCCGCGCCGGCGTCGCCGAGATCCTCGACGGCATCCAGCGCGTGGGATGGGGACTGCTGGCCATCCTCGCACTTGCGGGTCTCCGGTTTCTCATCCGCGCGGAATGCTGGCGATGGTGCCTGCCACCGGCGACGTCGTTTCCGTTGCGGCGCGCGCTCCCGGCGTTTCTCGCAGGTGATGCCGTCGGCAACGTCACCCCACTCGGCCTGCTCGCCAGCGAGCCCACCAAGATTCTTCTGACGCGGCACCACCTTGCGACGCGCGAAGCGGTGTCGTCGCTCGCCGTCGAGAACCTCGTCTACGCAGCGTCGGTGATCGCGATGGTGGCTGTCGGCCTCGTTGTCGTCGCCGCAACCGTGCCGCTGCCACAGGTCTGGCTCACGACGATCGTGGCCGCGCTGATGGCGATGGGCAGCGGGGGACTCGTCGTGTTCCGGGCGATGCGGGGTACATGGGATTCGCGGCGCGGGCCCCGTCCTCGCTGGCGGGAGCGGCTGGCCGCAGTCCGCGAGGAGGTGCTGCAGTTCTCGGGTGGATATCCGCGGCGGCTATGGCGGGTCTTCGCGCTCGATCTGGCGTTTCACGCGCTCGCCGTCTTCGAAGTCTTCCTCACCCTTCGGTGGGTACTCGGCGATCGCAGCCCGACGCTGCCGCAAGCAATCGTGTTCGAGGCGCTCAACCGCGTGATCACCGTCGCGTTCAAGTTCGTGCCGTTCCGCGTCGGCGTCGACGAAGTATCCGCAGGCGCGCTCGCGCCGCTGCTGGCGGTCAACCCCGCCGCTGGCGTCGCGCTCGCGGTGGTTCGGAAGGTCAGAAACCTGTTCTGGGCCGCGATCGGGCTGATCCTGGTTGCCACTCATCCCGCGGGTGACGCTGCGCCGGCGAAGAGTACAGTCAAGAGCACGAAGACGGTCTAAACCACGAAGGTCACCAAGAGCACGAATTCGTGTCCTTTGTGGTTCAAGATCGTCTTTGTGTTCTTGTTGGCTAGCGTCCGCGGCCGAGCAGCGCGAGCGAGGGATCGCCGCGGAACCGGCGGCGCGCGTCCGATCGGAGCGCCTCCGCGCGCGCTTTTTCGCCCACGATGGTCAGGAGCCGGGCGGCCATGGAATATCCCTCGGGCGTCGGGGCGGCTTCAACGAGATCGCCGATGATCTGCTCCGCCGCCTGGTCGCGATTCGACGCGCGATACAGCATCGCCAGGCTCGCGTAGGTTCCGATGTTCTGCGGAAACTCGCGTAGCTCCTCCTGGAACTCCGCTTCGGCGTCCGCGTACCGGTCCAGCCGCGCAAGCGAATTTCCCAGATACAGGTGCAACTCGGCGAGCACCCCGTTTCCCGGCTTCAATGCAACCTGCGCCTCCTGGAACGCGGCAAGCGCTTCTTCGTACTTCGCCTCGTCATAGAGGAGGCGTCCGCGGACAAACTGCGGCAGCGGCAGCAGCGGGTCCGCCTTCTGCGCCGCGCGCGCCTGCGCGTTTGCGGCGTCAGCGTCTTCGCGCGCGAGCGCGACCCGGGCAGCGATTTCATGCGCGGTCGCTTTCAGTCGCGCATCGCTGCCCGCATCTGCCAGTTCTACGGCGCGATCGGCGTGCTTCGCCGCATCATCGACGCGACGCGCGCGCAGCATCGCAGATGCAAGCGCGATTGGCAGCTGCGGATCATCGGGTCGCAATGCCGCAACAGCACCGAACGTTTTCGCAGCCTCGTCCAGACGGCCCGTGCGCGCGAGCAGCACACCGAGCTGGTACTGCACGCTCGCGAGATCCGGATGCGTCGACACTATGGCGCGCAGGCGATCGAGCGCCGCCGAATATCGTTTCTGCGCGATCAGTGCTACCGCAGCCCGGTGCGACGAGATCAACTCCGCCTGTTGTTCCGCACTTATCGTCGGTGCGAGAGGTGCGAGGGGTGCGACAAGTGCGAGGGGTGCCACCTGACGGAGACCCTGCAGGTAGCCGAATGCCGCGAGTCGATCCTCGTCAGCCTGCGCGGGCGGTGTCGGCGGGTCAATCGCGCGCCCCTGCATCAGGCGATCGAGCGACGCTTTCAGCGCTTCCACCCGGGCCGGATCGGCATCGGGAGCGTCGGCAACCAGACGTTGGAGCTGGTCATCGTTGCCGCGCACGAATCGATAGGCTCCGGTCGAAAGGGAAAACACGGGAAGGCCGTCGAAGCGGAACTGGGGGGCGAGCAGTTCGGCGTAGATCGGCTGATCGGGAACGAAACCGCTCGTCTTGTCGAGAATCGCGCGCAGCGATCGTCCGCGAAGGCCCGATGGCATCGGCGCGCGCACGAGATCGAGCAAGGTTGGCAACACGTCGATGTGCTGCACCGGCTGCAGCACACGGCGTCCGCCTCCCGTTTCACCGGGTTGCTTCACGATCAACGGCACTCGCAGCGACGCGTCGTTCAGCGACGCGCCGGACCCGGCGTCGCCGTGATCGGCGGTCAGGAAGATCGTTGAATCGTTATAGCGCTTCGTCCGCTTCAGCTCGTCGACGATGCGGCCAACGACCGTGTCCGCGGATCCCGCGTCGACTTCGAGGAAGAGGAAGTACCGCTGACTGCTTTGCGTCTTCAGCCACTGATCGGCCACCTCGAAGGTCGCAAGACCATCGCGTTCAGGCAGCGCGCCCTCTTCGAGTGGCTGGTCGGGGATCTCGGCGTCGTAGAACGAGAAACCCTGCGCGATTCCGGTGGCTCGGCGGAGCAGGAACGAGGAGACGGCCGCGCCTGTGTTGAAGCCGCGATTGCGGAGCAGCTCCGCGATGGTGCGCGCCTGATCCTTCAGCGCATACCCGCCGTCGTCCCGGACACCGTTGTCGAAGGGAAGCTGGCCCGACAGAAGCGCCGCGTGGGATGGAAGCGTCTGCGGGGAATGCGTGTAGGCACGGTCGAAGACGATGCCGTCGGCCGCGAGCGCATCGATGGCGGGAGTTGTGCCCGGACGCGCGCCGTACGCCGCGAGTCGATCGGCTCGCAAGCCGTCAACCGAGATCAGAACGATGGGACCCTGGTGAGGTGGGGATTCGCGCGCGAACCGCCAGCCGGTGAACGCGGCGCCGGCGACAGCCAGCGTGAAGAGCGTGACGATCAGCGTGACCTGCCACCGTTTTCGCGCGGCGGGCGTACGATTCGCCATGTGGTACTCCGGAAGGACTGCGCCCCCCGGTTATTTCCTGATCTCTTGAAGGTGTGCGGTCGCTTCGACGGCCGCGGGACTCTTCGGGTCTGCTGCAATCACGTCCTGGAACGCCTTTGCCGCGGCATCTGCGTTGCCTGCGGCCATCTGTGTGACGCCCAGCTCGATCCGCGCGCGCACGTTCGTTTCATCGCTCTTCAGCATGTCGCCGTACGCCGCGATCGCGCGGGCAAGCAGCGCCTGGCGTGCGGCGGAATCCTTTTCCTGCTGCGCTTTCTCGCGATAGAGAGTAGCCAGCATCAGACTGACGCTGGTGAGCCGCGCGTTCTTCGCCTGGATCGATTGATACGCGGCGATCGCGTCGTCATAGCGACCCGCTTTTCGCAGCGCCTCCGCCCCGTTCACATCGTCACCAATCGACTTGGCGAGCGCTCCCGGCATTGGGCCGGGGTCTCGCTGCAGAACGAGAGCAAGCACCGGACTGTTACCCGCGCTGACGGCCGCCTGTCCGTCAAGCGGCAGGAAGTTCGGTGCTTCCACCACGATCTTCCATGGCCCGCTGCGTAACCCGATCATCGCGAAGCGTCCCTTCTCGTCGGTCGTCGAGGTAATCCGCGCGGCGGCTATTTCGCTCGAGGCGCGGACGGTCGCCCCTTTGATGGCCTTGCCGTCGGGGTCCTTGACGGTGCCGGTTAGGCGTCCCGCCTGTGCCGCGGCCGATGCCGCGATGGCGAGCGCGACGGCCGCTAAGAGAATGAGCTGAAGGCGTCGCATGATGACTCCTGTTTCCCGGATCTTATAGCAGAACAACTTACGGTCAACCGGCGATCGTTTGGCGGCGGATTTCAGTAGAGACGATAGAGCATCAGGTAAATAACGACGCCTGTGACCGACACGTATAGCCAGAGCGGGAGCGTCCAGCGGGCGATCTTCACATGCCGCTCGTACTGTGCCCGCAGCCCGCGAGCCGCCGTGATCAGCGCGAGTGGCAGGATGGTCATCGCCAGGGAAACGTGAGTAATGAGGATCGAGAAATAGACGTAACGCACCGCTCCTGCGCCTGCAAACGGTCGGGAGCCGGTGTTCAGGTGGTAGATGACGTACGAAATCAGAAACAGCGTGGACGCCCCGAGCGCCGCGAGCATGCATCCCTTGTGCGGCGTGATCCGGCCGCGGCGGATGAACAGATATCCCGCGATGAGAAACACCGCCGATGTCGCGTTCAGTGTGGCGTTGAGCGCGGGGAGGTCGTTGATCTGGATCACAGCAAGTGGAAGTGGGAAGCCTTCGAGGCTTCGAACTTGCGAGTTACAACCACAGGCGGTCGATCACCAGCGCCCCCCAGAGGAGTGGCAAATACGTGATCGAGTACAGAAACAGGTGACGTGCCGTCCTGGTGGTGCGGTCGCGCGCGAAGAGGGCCGACAACGCAATGAGACCGAATCCAAGCACCGTGGCGACGATGCTGTAGGGAGGGCCCGCGATGCCCACGAGCGCCGGAAGGAGGCTGACGGGCCACAGGGCGGCGGCGTAAAGAAGCGCCTGCTGTCCCGTGCGCCGTCCGTCGGGCTCGAGCACCGGAAGGAGCGGGATGCCGGCGCGCGAATAATCTTCTCGATAGAGCCAGGCGATCGCCAGGAAATGCGGCATCTGCCAGAGGAACACGATCCCGAAGAGCACGAACGCCGGCAGGGAGATTGTTCCGGTGGCCGCGGCCCATCCGATGACGGGCGGAAGAGCGCCAGGAACAGCTCCGATAAGCGTGGCCAGCGAAGTTCGCTTCTTCAGCGGCGTGTAGATCAGGACGTAGCTGACAAGCGTGGCCGCAGCGACGGCGGCGGAGATCAGGTTGACCCGCCACCCCAGCTCGATCAGGCCGACGGCCGAGAGCAATGTCCCGAACAGCGTCCCGTCAAGAGCCCGCAGGCGCCCGTCCGGAATCGGGCGCGCCTGCGTTCGGCGCATGAGCCCGTCGGTTTCGCGCTCCAACACCTGGTTGAGCGCGGCGGCACCACCCGCCACGAGGGCCGTTCCAACGAGCCCATGGAGCAGGATTGCCGCCGGAACTCCCTCTGGCGCTCCGATGTACATACCGGCGAGGGTCGTGAAGAGGACGAGGAAATTGAGTCGTGGCTTGGTCAGCGTGACGAAGTCACTGGTGCGGTGGGCCGGCTTCACATCCGCGGCCGCGACGACTGAGGATACGACCGCCGCCTGTGCGCCGGTCTTCATGCGCGGGCCCCGCCGTACTCGTTGGTGGCATCGCGGGTCTCACCCGACTTTGCTCTGCGGGCTTCCGACTTCGCGCGTGGCACTTCGTCGGACAGGTCGTCGGGCAGGAAGGTCCGCGCGACATGGGCAAACCGGAACCGATGCGCGCGCAGCGTCAGCACGAGCGAGGTAACGAGCACGAGGGCGCCGTTGACGACGTGCAGCGAGTTGATGATGAACGGCTTGTGGCCCAGCACCGTGATCGCGCCAAGCGTGATCTGCAGGACGAGCAGCACGAGCAACAGAATCGCCGGCCTGCGCAGTTCCGCCCGGCGAGCATGGTGAAAGAACACGTGGCCTGTCGCCGCGCCGATGAGCACGGTCACAGTGGCCGCGCCGACGCGATGGGCGAAATGAATGGCAATCTTCGAATCCCAGTACGGCGGAATGACATGACCGAACGAGAGCGGGAAATCCGGGATTGCCAGCCCTGCGCCCGTATGTCTCATCGTGGCGCCAATCAGAATCTGCGCGTAGATCACGACAGTCGTCGCGATCGCGAGGCGCTGTAACAGTTCGTCCTCGTCGAAGCGGCGCGGACCTTGTCGGTCCGCGGTGTATCCTCGTTTCCACCCGGACGAAGTGACGAGCGCGATCGTCACCGTCAGACAGAAGAGGATCTGCGCAAGGCTGGCGTGTGCGATCGAGATCGCATCGGGCAGGTACCAGAGCACGGTGATGCCGCCGAGAATCCCCTGGAGAATGACGGCGCCAAGCGCCAGGTATCCGAGCCTCCGGACCCACGGCCGCGGCTCAGCGCGCCCGAGCCAGACGGCCAGGACAACGATCAGAAAGCCGACGGTGCTCGCGATCAGCCGATGCGTGTGCTCGTAAAAGATCCCGCCGACCATCTTGCTCGTCGGAAACGCAAACATGAACCAGCCGTAGGTATTCGGCCAGTCGGGGACCGAAAGGCCCGAGCCTGTGCTCGTGACGAGCCCGCCGGCGAAAATCAGGACGGCCGTGGAAGCCGCAACGAACGCGGCGAAGAGGGGGAGCATTTACGCGCCTTTGAACGTGAACCCGACGTCCTTGGTTTCCTTCGCCCCGATCGTGACCATCTGCGTCTGCGTGCCCAGCTTCTCGTGCCACGCTTCGATCGTATACGTCCCGGGCGGCAGGCCTTTGAGCGAGAACGTCCCGTCCGCGCCGGTCACGGAATAGTACGGATGCTCGAGCACTCCGACCCACGCGTTCATCCAGCTGTGGACGTCGCACTTGAAGGGCACCATCACTTCGGTCGTGCTGAAGGTGTGCGTCATCTTCATGCCCTGGATCGGCTGGCCGGCGTTGAATTCCTTGTTCGCCTTCGCAAGGCCGTGGACGTTGTGGAGCGTGTTGTCGCTGTTGATGATCTGCAGCGGCTGACCGACCTGAATGCCGATCACGTGCGGCGTGTAGTGGCAGCCTTTCTGATCGAGCATGATGGGCTCGGATGGCGCCGCGAACTTACGGTTGCCCAACCCGTCCTTGACGTAGACGAACACGTTCCCCATGGCGCCATTCGCCCCGACCATCTGGGTTTCCGTCGTGAGACCCGAGTTCGCACTCTCGCAGTAAGGATCTGAGCTCAATTTGATCGGCTGCGGTGCCGGCGGCGTGCCTTCAAACGTCACCTTGCCGCTCACGTTGCCGGTCGTTTCCGGATCGATCGGAGCAGCCGCCGGGGCGGCAGCGCCGGAGCTTGCGGGCGCCGTGCTTTCATTGGCTCCGCCGCCGCAGGAAATGAGGAGCATTGCCGCCGCGCACGCCACGGCGCACGACAGCCTGTCAGATATTCGACTCATTCGAGGGTCTCCAACCGTTGATTATGTCACGCGCCGCCGGCTTCCTTAACCTTGCGGAACACGCGATCCTGCATCCACTTGATATCCCACCACTCGACGGGATTGACCGCCGTGCCGTTGACGAGCACGGTGAAGTGCAGGTGGTCGCCGGCTGCAAGGCCGGTCATGCCGCTCAGGCCAAGGACCTGCCCCTTCTCGACCTTGTCTCCCACCTTCACACCGATCGACGAGAGGTGTCCGTAGAGCGTCTGCACGCCGAGGCCGTGGTCGATGATCACGCAGTTGCCGTAAATTCCGAGATACGCGGCATGGACGATGGCGCCCCGCTGCGCAGCGAGGATCGGCACGTGCTGGGTGACGGCGAGATCGAAGCCGAGGTGCACCTGGCGATCGATCTCCTTCCCCTTGAACGTATAGGTCCGGAAGTCCGCGAACTTCGCCTCGACGGCGGCGTTGCCGAGCGGCTGGAACGGCTCTTTCCACATCATTTCCGGCGTGGTCTTCTTCGCCAGCGCCGCGATGGTCTGCGCGTTCTGCCGGCGCATGTCGCCGTTGATGCGGACGAACGTCTGCACGACATCTTCCGACGCTGGTGACAGCTGCATCTCGGGCGTATTCGCGACGATCGGCGGTACCACGCGCGCCACCCAGGTGTCGATCGGAATCGTGCTGCGCGAGAACGGTTTCGTGAACGCCATGTGATCGACGACCGCGAGCGCGGTGTTGCCGGCGGGATCGGTCGCGAAAACCGAGATCGGCGTGTTCACGTCCTGGTCGTACGACAGCGCGAAGAACGCGACGTGCAGGGCCGGATCGTTCTGCACGCCGATGGCGGTGGCGGGGAATCCTGGATACGAGCGATCGCCCACGCGAACACCTGATTCGACGTCAGCGGGCGTGGCGCGATAGACGACGAACTCCGCGCCACCGAGATTGACGTAGTGGAACGTCGACAGAATGGACGCCTGCGGCGGCTCGAGGCGCACTTGCACGTCGCGAGTGGCCTCGGTTGACGCGTTCCGCATTCCGTAGAGCACGGGCCTCGCCGTGCGCACGATGATCCGCGCAGGGCCCTGCTGGAGGGCGGGGATCGCGCTCTTGCCGATCGGCCGCATCACGTACAGGCGATCGGCCGCGTCCTGCTTTGTTGTTGCCTCCGTCGGTTGCTCGATGCTGAAAATCGGATACGACTTGCCGCCCTGCTCGATGGCGACCTCGAGTTGCGAAAACTGCCCTTGCGGCGCCTGGACCATCAGCTCCAATGTGCTCGATTGGCCCACGAAGCGATCGGGTTGCCGGAACTCAACTGTTGGACCAGGCTGGCGGCCTGCCCAGATCCACGCGACGCCCCCGCAGATGACCGCGAGAAGGATCAGGAAGGCGAGGAACTTACCGAGTGTTCGCACCTAGTCATGATACTGCCCGTGGTAACATTTTCAGGTTCCCGCAGGACGCGCCGGTATCGTCCAGGTGTCAGGACACGTGGTTCTCAGCCACGGGACCGGTGCGAAAACGGTTCGCGATGGCGGTATCGTCTAACGGTTAGGACGGATGGTTCTCAACCATCAAATCGGGGTTCGATTCCCCGTACCGCTACCAGAAATCGATTTCGAGAAATTCCTGTCTAGGAAGTCACCGGCTGGCCGGCTCTCCAAGCAATCAACCGTCCGAGAGAATCGGTAGGCTGAGTGTGCACTTGTGAATAGCTGCCGGGAACATCGGCGAGATACGCTTGCTCAGAGGAGCATGATCATGAGTGCAAGCCATAAACCCACCGACACACATCTGCGTCAACATCGGGTGAAAAAGCGGAACAAGCTGCGCGCGCGGATTGCGGCAGCACCGGCGACCGGACGGGCTGCGCTCGAAGCAAAAGTGCAGCGAACCTATTCACTATCCCACTCGATGATGAGAGAGAAGCTGCCTCCAGCTGTGGTCTAGCCCCGTGAGTGCTCAGACTCATAGCTGAGCGGTCGCTAGGCGTCTCCCTCGGCAGACGATCCCGCAGAAATTCGCATTCCCGCCAATTGCCTGGAGTCCTGATAACTGCGTCTGGACCGCAGGATCACGCGGCGATGCCTCCAAATTCGACGTTCTCGAGGGAACACCTTTTGTCATAACCCCGTACCGCTACCAAATTCAAATCCCAATTCCGAAATCCCAAATCCCAAGATCCAATTCCCCCAATCCCGTATTCCAAATGCGCTAATGGCGGACGCGAACGGCGCCTCCCTCGATTCGCGCTAGAATCCGCGCGGCTCTTCCTTACGACGCATGGCGGAGACGATCTCATACGGCCCTAGCCGGGTCACAGGATCGAACGAGCGCCAGACATCAGGCGTTGAGTCCGCATTATCCGAACGACTGGAGAGGCCCATGTCTATCACCAGAATCGTCGGGTGTTCCCTTGTGCTCAGTCTCGTCGGGATCAGTGGCGACCGCGTGCACACACAGCAGGCGCCGCCCTTCCAGTTTCATCTCCGCGAAGCGACGATTGCCGATGTGCACCGCGGTATTCAGCAGGGTCAGGTGAGTTGCCGAGCCCTGGTGCAGGCGTACATCAATAGGGCCAGGGCGTACAACGGGACATGCAATCAGCTCGTCACCGAGGCCATGGCGCCGATGTTTCTGCCCGGCTACGGTGAATACGCTGCGGCGGTCACGGCCACGGCGAGCGTGCCGCCGGGCGACGCGCGGAAGACGCCGCCGATCGAGTTTGGCCGGATGGAGCCGACGGCCTCGGACCCCACCGTGCAGCAGCAGTTCGGCATGACGGTCGGCATCCCGAACGCAGGGCAGGTGCGGGCGCTGGGAATGATCAATATCCGCGGCGAGCGGTCCGTCACCTGTAAGGGGGATTTCGATCGGCATCCCTCGGCCGGTCCGTTGCCGGCGGGGGCGCCGAAGGTGTGCGAGGAGTTCCGCCGCCAGCCGGACGCGCTGGAGCGGGCGGCGGAGCTGGACGCGCAGTACGGCCGCAATCCGGACTTGCAGAACCTGCCGATGTACTGCATTCCGTTCTCGTTCAAGGACTCGTACGACGTAAAGGACCTGCGGTCCACCGGCGGCGCCGACGCGCGCTACGACATCGATTTCCCAGCACGCGATCACACGCTCGTCGCCGAGCTCCGGCAGAAGGGCGCCATCATCTACGCGAAAGCCAACACCACCGAGTACAACGGCCGCGGTCCGGGGGATCCGGGGGGCGGGAACCATCCGACGAAAGTGCTGCCCTCGACGCTTGGCTATCAGCGCAGCACGTGGGCCGGCAACCCGTGCAACTCGTACGACCAGACTCGGGCCGCATCGATCGGGTCGAGCTCGGGGTCGGGCGTCTCGGTGAGCACGAACCTCGTGATGTGCAGTATCTGCGAGGAGACGGGGCAGTCGTGCCGCGGGCCGGCCAATCACAACTCGGTGGCGCTCATCCTGCCTCACAAGGCGCACTTGTCGTTTCTGGGCGGCGCGATCGGCGCCGAGATCTACAACGATCGCGCGGGCATTCACTGCCGCAACATCAGCGACGCCGTGAAGGTGCTCGATGCGCTCAAGAATCCCGACCGCGGGTACTACGACCCTCGCGACATCTTCACCACCGTGCCGCGCTCGAGCCTGCCGTCCCAGCCGTACGCGCGCGCCGTTACAGAGGGAAGAGCGGGCGCGCTCAAAGGGATGCGGATCGGAATCATCCGCGAGTTCATGGTGAAACACGCAAAGGTCGACGAGCCGATCGTCGAGGCGGCCGCCGCCGAAATGAAGGCGATGCTGGGCGGCCACCTCGGGGCGACCCTTGTGGAGTCGGTGACGCCGGGCTGGGTGGACGATCCCGACATCGAGAACATGTCGACAACGATCGATCGCGCGATCGCGCAGCTGGCGCCGGTACTCTATCCGGACCTGCTCCTCCGGTTGACGGCGACCAACGAGCCCTTCTATCCGGACTTTGCGGCGAAGGTGAAGCCTACCGAGTTCGCCCCAGGGGTGAGAAGGGGCACGGGAGCGATGGCGGCGGCCGACTGGATGGTCCGATGGGCGGAAGGGCTCGAGCCGTCGCCGCGCAACCTGACCCTGCGCAGCGTGCTCGCCGGCGGCGAGGCGCAGTCGCGTACGTTCCGCTTCCATATTCCGCAGTACCTGAGCCGCCGGGCGAAGGACTGGGCCGACCGCGGATACAGGGAAACACTCGTCGACTGGCCGTCGCTCAATGCCCGATCGAAGTTCTGGGGCGACGACCAGCGTGCGGCGTTCAAGAACTGGGAAGAGATCGACAACCTCTACGAGCCGCCTAAGGGCATTGCCGACAACATGCAGCGGCGTGAGTTCCTGCAGCGCGTGCTGATGAAGGTCATTCAGGACAACAGGCTCGACCTGCTGATTCAGCTCCACACGGCGCTGCCCCCTGGCAAGATCGGGCTGGCGCCGGAGCCCAACGTGAACAATCGCGCGATCTCGTATCCGCTCGGCCCGAACGCTGGCATCACCGAAATTCTGATCCCGGCCGGCTACGTCAGGGTCGCATACGACCCGGTGTTCGAGCTCGCCACCGATGCCAACGGCCGCAAGTTCTACCGCAGCCGCACCGGAACGACGCCGACCGAAGCGCCGGCGCCCGGCATCCCGTTCTCGATCAATTTTCTGGTGGAGCCGGGAATGGAGCACCTGGCGCTGAAAGCGGCCTCGGCCTACCAGTCGGCCTCGAAGCGCCGCGTGTCGCCACCGGCCTTCCCGCCCCTTCGGGGCGAGCCGTAGGTGCCCAAAGGGGGACCGCGCTATGATGCGCCCACGCTCGTGACGTCCTGGAGGTCGTATGCAATCACTGAAGACCGCCGGTGCCTCCCTTGGACTCCTGCTCATCCACCTTCTCATCCCCTCGCTTGTGTACGCGCAGGCGTCGATTACCGGCGTCGTGCGCGACACGTCGGGAGCCGTGCTTCCGGGCGTCAGCGTCGAAGCGTCCAGCCCGGCGCTGATTGAAAAAGTCCGGTCCGTCACCACGAATGAGTCGGGCCAGTACCGCATCGAGAGCCTCAGGCCCGGCGTCTATGCCGTGACGTTCGCCCTCTCCGGATTCGGTACGGTGAAGCGCGAAGGTATCGAGCTGAGCGGCACATTCGTCGCCACCGTGAACGCCGAGCTGCGCGTCGGCGCGGTTGAGGAAACCGTCACCGTCAGCGGCGTATCGCCCGTCGTCGACGTGCAGAGCGCCAACCGCGAACGCGTCCTCACAGCGGAAGTGATCAACAACACGCCGGTGAACCGCTATCCCTCGTTCATGGCGGCGATGATTCCGGGCGTCAACAACAGCGCGGTGGACGTAGGCGGCAACACCGGCAGTCCGACGACTGGCGGCGGCAATCTCACCGTGCATGGCAGTCGTCCGACCGATCTCGAAATGCTCCGCAATGGCGTGTCGATCTCCACGGTCGAGACGGGCTCGAACACGCAGGGCGTCCCAAACATGGCGGTGTTCGCCGAGATGGCGGTCGAGACGGCCACTGTGTCGACCGAAGAGCGCGGGTCGGGCGTGCGGCTGAACCTCATTCCGCGCGAAGGCGGAAACACCTTCAGCGGCATGGTGATCAGTTCGTTCACTAACGAAGGGATGGCCGGTGGCAATTTCACGCAGGAGCTGCGAGACCGCGGCCTGCGCACGCCGAACAACTTGAAGATGAGCGGCGAGTTCAATGTTGCCTACGGTGGTCCGATTCGGCGCGACCGGCTCTGGTTCTTCGGGACTGCTCTCTACAACCGGACGCAGAACTGGGTCGCCGGCATGTTTGTGAATCGGAACGCCTTCAATCCGACCTCTTTCGCCTACGATCCCGATCCGGACCAGGCCGCCTTCACCGACGTGGTCACGCGCAACGCCGCGGGACGTGTGACATGGCAGGTGAATTCGACCCACAAGCTTGCCTTCGCCTACGAAAACACCTACACGTGTCAGTGCTCGACCGCCACGACTGCGATCGTGTCGGCGGAATCGGGGTTGCCGCAGCGCTACTGGCCGAACGGCGGCTGGAATGTCGACTGGACGGCGCCCCTCACGTCGCGGCTGCTGCTCGAAGCCGTGGTCTATCACCGCTTCATCAACAGCCGCCGAACGCACCCTTTTGGGCTCCCCGACGTCGGCGACACCATCGAGGACGTCGTCGCCTACAATGTCGACGCGATCGCCAAGAACCTGATCGGCGTGCAGGATCAGGCGCTCGGGATCACGCACCATGCGACGACGGCGTCCAACATGCGGAACAGGAGCCACGACACGCCGTTCCGCGCGACGCTGTCGTACATCACCGGCGCCCACAGCTACAAGTTCGGCATCTCCGACAACATCGGCAGCAAGCAGAACCTGGTGATGAATTTCGACGCGCCTTACTCGTACCGGTTCAACGACGGTGTACCGAACCAGATCGCCATGAACGCCACACCGTTCCTGCAGCTCGCGCACCTCGATGCCGATCTCGGCATTTACGCCCAGGACCGGTGGACCATCAAGCGCGCCACTATGTCTTACGGTCTCCGATACGACCACTTCGCCAGCTCGTTCCCAGAACAGCGGATCGGACCGGCGCCGCTTGTGCCTAATCGCAATTTCACGCTGCCGGCGACCGAGGGCATCTCGTGGCACGACATCTCCCCGCGCGTGGGCATCGCGTACGACCTGTTCGGCAAGGGCAAGACGGCGCTGAAGGGCTCGTTCGGCAAGTACGTAACAGGTCAGGCGCTTCGCGGCTCCGACGCGAACGTGATCTTCGGCGACGGGCTCAATCCGGCGCAGCGCGTCGTGACGAGCGCCACGCGATCGTGGAACGACGAGAACCGCAATTTCCGGCCTGACTGCGAGCTGCTGAATTTTGCCGTCAACGGCGAGTGCGGGCCCCTCAGCAACACCGACTTCGGCAGCCTGCGTCCGGGCAGCACGTACGATCCCGAGATTCTGCGGGGCTGGGGCAAGCGGATGTACAGCTGGCAGTTCTCCGGGAGCGTGCAGCAGCAGGTTATCGATCGCATGTCGGTCGAGCTCAGCTACTTCCGCCGCGTCTACGGAAACTTCAACGTCGTCGACGACCGCGCGCGGGCCGCAAGCGACTTCGACGTGTTCAGCATCACTGCGCCGGGCGATCCGCGGCTGCCCGACGGCGGTGGGTACGCCATCGGCGGGCTGTACAACGTCAAACCGGCGAAGTTCAGCACGCCTGCCGACAACTACATCACGTTTGCGGAGAACTACGGAAAGCAGATCGAGCACTGGGACGGCTTCGATCTGATTCTCAACGCGCGGCCGCAGGGCGGCCTGAGCCTGCAGGGCGGCCTGAGCAGCGGGCGCACGACCATCGACGACTGCGAGGTGGCGGCAAAGCTGCCCGAGATCCTCACGGGATTTCCCGCATTGAACGATCCCAACACCGGCGCGCAGTTTCCCGCGCAGTACTGCCATCAGCAATCACCGTTTCTGACGCAGGTGAAGTTCCTCGGGTCGTACCTGATTCCGAAGGTCGACGTCCTCATCAGCGGCGCGCTTCAGAGCGTCCCGGGACCGCAGGTCATCGGCAACTTCGTCGCGACCAACGCCGTCGTCCTGCCGTCGCTCGGACGGTCCCTTGCGGGCGGCGCGGCGAACGTTACCGTCAACATGGTCCCGCCGGGCGCGACGTACGGCGACCGTCGGAATCAGCTCGATCTGCGGCTCGGCAAGGTCCTTCGGTTTTTCGGGACGCAGACGAAGGTGAATTTCGATGTCAACAACGTGTTCAATGCGAATCCCGTGCTGACCGAGAATCCGAGCTTTGCCGTGTTCCGCCAGCCCGCGTCGATCCTTCCGGCGCGGATCGCGCGCATCGGTGTGCAGATCGATTTCTGATTCACCTTCGACGCAGTATCCGGGCAAGCGCCGCCGACGCAGCGATGGCTCCGTTCGGCAGCGTGTCCGCGCTCGGGGTTGGATCGCCGAAGCACTGATCTGTCAGGCTGCCGGCGAGCGCGTTCGCTCCCGCAAGGGCTCGGCGGTCTTGACGGGATAGGGGAGGAGGAGCCATCAGCAACGTCCGCATCGCCCTCGCGAACCTGCGTGTGCCAACGATACCGGACGACTCGGTGCGCCCCGCGACATCCGCGGTCGCTGACCGCAGGGCGTCGAGGCGTGGCTGTGATCTGCATGTTCTCGCCCCGGTACTTGCCTCGGATCGTACGAGATCCTCTCCGCCCTCGGCGCGCGAGACATGGGCGAGGCGTACCGCGCGCGCGACACGAAGCTGAAACGGGAGGTACGTGCATGCTGAAGGCGACTGCGGGGAAGCTGCTGCCGACGACCATTACGGGGTCGCTGCCACGACCGAGCTGGTACACGGAGAACCTGGGGACACGGTCGTTTCTGGACGCGATGGTCACCACGCGTTTCCGCGAACAGTACGTCGACGCCCTGTCGGTGTATCTGCGGGACCAGGAAGTGGCAGGGTTGGATATCGTGACCGACGGCGACTGCCGGTTCGATCAGGACGTGGGCGGGCAGAGCTGGACGAGCTATCCACCCCACCACATGACGGGGTTCGAGACGCTGCACCCCAAGCTGGCGAAGGCTGGGGCCGGAGGCATTGCGTTTCCGCGCGGGCACATCCTGCACGACTACCTGGAAGCGCGCGTGATGCCCAAGCTGGTAGGCCCGGTCGGGCGCGGCGAGATGCAGTATGCGGAGTTGTTCAAGACGGCCCAGCGGCTGACGACCAAGCCCGTCAAGTTCGGGACTGTGACTCCGGAGCTGGTTGCCTTCGCAGTGCAGGACGAATACTACAAGGACATGCCCACCCGCATCATGGCCTTGAGCGACGCCTTCAATGAGGAGCTGCACGACCTGGCGGACACCGGGTGCCAGGTGATCCAGATGGAGGAACCGCAGATCCACCTTCTCGCCGCGCGCGGGTACGTGGACAAGGTGATCAACCCGGAGTTCATGCTGAAGGTGTTCAACAACACCGTCAAAGGCCTTCGCGCCAAGACGGAGGTGTGGTGCCACACGTGCTGGGGGAACCCGTCCCAGCAGCGGATGTTTGCGACCGTGCAGTCGTACAGGCCGGCGCTCGAGTTGCTGAAGCAGGTGGATGCGGATGTCATCACGTTCGAGATGAAAAGCTCGAACGCCATAGACCTGGACGCAGTGGGGCAGGTGATCACGGAACAGAAGGTGTGCATCGGGGTGATCGATCACCACACGTTGCAGGTCGAGTCGCCAGAGGAGGTCGCGGACTTGATTCGCCGGTCGTTGAAGGTGATCCCTGTAGAGCGGCTGGTCCTTTCTTCCGACTGCGGGATGGGGCGTGAGGGGATGAGCCGCCGGCACGCTTTCTACAAGATGGTGGCGCTGGTGCAGGGGACCAATATCGTACGGAAGGAGCTGCGGCTCCCGGTGATCGAGAGCTTGGGCGCGGACTCAAAGTTCTCGCTGATCCGCACGACGTAGACGGGAGCGCCAGTCAAGAAGCAGCGCGCAACCCTTCCTCCACACTCTTCCTCCGCTGCTCGAAAAAGCTCTTCCAGAAAAAACCGTTCTGGAACGCGACGAGGTACACCATCAGCTTCGATCGTGTGAACGCGCCCCCGTCGGACATGTCGGCCGTGATGGTCAGCAATGGAATGAACACGATCGGAGACGCGAAGATCGGCATCAGAAAATCCATCAGCGCGAACGTCAGCTTCGTGTGTCCGTGCTCGGCCTGCGAATATCCGTACTCCGCAAACATCCCCAGCAGCATGGCGAGGTAGCAGAACACCACCGGCGCCGTTTCGTCGACGGTTCCTTTGGACTCCACGGTATCGCGGAGCGCAAAGGCAAAGACGCCCAACGCTGCGACGAGAAGTACTGCGGTCGCGCCATACCGTCGGGGCTGTCTGCCGAGGTCCACGTACCTGACGCCGACGGCAACTCCGAGGAGCGACGCGAAGACAATCAGGAGAAGTACGGATGACATGACATGACTCCCTGGAACTAGCGCACAAAGACGAAATCGCCCTCGCTGACGCCGTTCGGACTGAGATCCTTGAGCAGCGGCGTGAGCTCACGGTGAACCTTCTGCGCCTCTCGGCTGACGGCCTCCGGAAGCCAGGCGTACAACTCACGCATCGTGATGATCCTGTCGCGGTGCATGTCCGCATCCGGAGCCGTCTGCAGTCCTGTGAGAACCTGCTCTGTAAACAGGCTGCCGTTCCATCTCTTGTCGCCGAATGATTCCTGCCGTTCGTTTCCGGCCATCAGCAGATACCGTGAAGGTTGCCTGGAAAGACGGCTCAGGGCCTCGGGATCGGCTTTCAGGTCGTACGGCTTGTCGCTTTTCATCTCGAGACCCTGCACAGCCAGGCCGCTGAAGCAGGAGTCGAGAATGATCAGGAGATGCTTCGCGCTCAAACCGCTCATCCACTTCACAAGGTCGTTCATGGGGATCGAGTGGTCGGTCTTCCCACGCTCCTCATCCACCAGTGGCAGATAGCCCGTCGCCACCGTGCCACGTACGCCGCTCACGCCGTGTCCGGAGTAGTAAAAGATGAAACGATCGTCCGCCTGAATTTTGGCGGTGAAGTACTTCTGCGGGAACGCGAGCGTCTTTGCCGTGACCGATTCGTCCGTGACGGCCACGACCTCGTCAAATCCTTGAGCGCTGAGATACCCAGCCATCTTCTTCACGTCCATTTCTGGCGACGAGAGCGGCGACAGATGGCGGTACTTCCCGATACCCACGAGTAGCGCATAGCTTTTGTGGTAGGACGGCTTCGGGCCGACGACACCGCTCCAGACCTGGGCCAGCGTGTCGCCGAAACTCGGTTTCGTCGCGGCTTTCGTCTGCACGCGCACGGCCTTGGTCTCCAGCATCTGCGGCTGGTAACGGCGCGCGGCCGGCCATTCCAACCACATGACGCCGTTGAACGCCGTTCCATCCGAGTCCGGGCGACGCAGAAAATAGACGAACCCGCGCCTGACCCCGCCCGGCGCGATGTCCCCGTCCGTCAGGCGCGCCTCCTGGAGACGTGACTGGATATTGGCGTAGAAGTTCGGGAAGAACGCGTCCGACTGTGAGGCCAGCACCCGATCCAGCAGCGTGTACACGTGCAGACGCTTCATCTCGTCCACCACGTCGGCAGTGCTGGCGGGAGACAGAGACGCCTCACCGTTGAGACCAAGTCTGACGTCCCCGTAGTCGAACGGCAGCGCCCTGGTGGAGAGGTTTCGAACTGAAAGCTCCACCGGGAGCAGCCGCGAGCCCTTGAATCGACGATCGACCTCGGACGGATCCCGATAGCTGACGTCGACGGCCAGCTCGTTCTGCGCGGCTCCCAGGACGAACGCCATCGTGCGGCTCTCCTGCGCGTGTGCGGGTGCCGCCACGAACTGGAGCGCGATCAGGAGGGCCGATAGACAGAACGTCCGCATTGGCGCCCCTACCAACGAAAGTTGCCCTGCACGAACAGTGCTTGCGCGTTGAGGCCGCCACCCTTCGACACCTTGTAGCCGAAGTCGATCGGTGTCTGTCCGCCAAACAAATATGCGATGCCGACCATGAGCAGACGCGTCGGCGGACGGTCCCGCTCGGAATGGACCGCACGCGTTTCCATCACCTTCGTGTTCAGCGACATTCGTTCAGAGACGAGATAACCCGCGAGCCCGCCGTACGACAGGTCGTAGGCGATCGCACGGCGCCCGACGGCATCCGTCGCCCACGACAGATCGTCACCGACGAACATCGATGGCAGGTAGCTCTTCGATCCCTGAAACATGCTTCCGCCTCCGATCCGCACGCGGGAGAAGTCCTTCCGAGCCGACGTCCAGACACCGCCGCCGATGTCGAAGGAGCCGAAATCGAACGCGTTGGATCGTGAGTAGAGGAAGCCTGAGCGAGCATCGACCCCCACACGCCAGGCAACTGTCGGGTCGATTTCTACCGACGGATGGTAGTCGGCCGAAAACGACGTGGAACGCGTTTCGATATCCTCCCGCTGGTGTGCATACCGACCTTCCAGCGACATCTGAATCGTGTCGAACTGGTACATCCCCTGCCAGGCGTCTCCGGAATCGCCCTCTGAATACCCTTCACGCCGGAACCACTCGTGCTCGAAGCGCCCGCCGGTTTGAGAGCGGCGAACCCGCCCGACTTCCGGCGCAGCAGCGACCCCCAGCACCGTCGTGGACATGAGCTGCTGCGCGTGATTGAGCGCGAGGTCACCGCCCGCGAGGCTCTCGGAGAGACTCCTCGGGAACAGAATGTTGAGCAGCTGGCTCGCGTTGTCCCTGACACAGCTGTCGAACTGAGCTCGTGTCCCCTGGCAGGTGACCGGAGCCGCGTCTCCGCTTCGCGGGACTATCGTGAAGGCGATGATGTCGCTCCCGGCAAAATTGAGCGGGTCTGAGTCGTCGGGTGCGTTCGTGATCGTTGTATCGACGATTCTGCCGCCATAGAGGCGTCCGTCGAACCGCTGGACGGGGCTATTGCCATCGGCCTGTCGCAGCGCGAGCACGGCATTGACCACGCCGCCCACACTCTGACCAAATGCGGCTGGAGCCGTCGCCAGCGCGACCAGGATGATCAAGGCAAGGCATCGAGGCGCCGCGTGAGTCTTGTCGCCGACGAGTGGAAATGTCATATCGAGCTCCCTCCCCTTGCACCTGATCAACGTGGGCGCGTCGCCAATCAAACAGGGACGTGGGTACCCGAGTGCTTTAAAGGAGTTCGAGTGAATCCGAGGTGTGGA
>Ga0070699_100000941_pt1 | contig 27189 bp, 20 predicted proteins | sample KBSK1503metaG_FD_65473 | JGI IMG/M metagenome (GOLD analysis project Ga0070699, IMG submission 65473) | Corn, switchgrass and miscanthus rhizosphere microbial communities from Kellogg Biological Station, Michigan, USA - KBS K1-50-3 metaG | ecosystem: Host-associated > Plants > Roots >...
TCCCGTCTATCCTCAGCTGCATGGCGAGTTCGCGCCGTTTCTCTCAACGCTCGATCTGTTGCTGAATTGCGGCGCCGCCAGCCGCGACGTCCTCGAAGGCGCGGCGGCGCGCCCTGCGGCGCTGCCGTTTGGTGGAGCATCCCACACCTCATGACCACTGTGCTGATCACGGGCGGTGCCGGATTCATCGGCAGCAACTTCGTCCATTACCTGTACAACAAGTATCCGGACTACCGCATTCTCGTCCTCGACCTGCTGACGTACGCGGGCAGCCTGGAGAACTTGCCGGTCGATTTCAGGCAGGCATCGCAGAACGGGCGCCTGCAGTTCTGGTACGGCGACGTCCGCAATGCGTCCCTCGTCGACAAGCTGGTCGCGGAGTCCGACATGGTGGCCCACTTCGCCGCCGAGACCCACGTCACCCGGTCAATCTACGACAACCATCATTTCTTCGAGACGGACGTCCTCGGCACGCAGGTCGTCGCGAACTCGGTGGTGACGCATGTGAAGCGGGTCAAACGGTTCGTCCACATCTCCACTTCGGAGGTGTACGGGACGGCGCTGACGCCGCTGATGGCGGAGGATCACCCGCTGAACCCCATGAGCCCGTACGCCAGTGCGAAGGCCGGCGCCGACCGGCTCGTCTATTCGTACTGGGCGACCTACGATCTGCCGGCGGTGATCGTCAGGCCGTTCAATCAGTACGGCCCGCGTCAGCACCTGGAGAAGGTGATCCCGCGGTTCGTCACGAGCTGTCTGCTCGGCGAGCCGCTCCGGGTCCACGGCGACGGATCGGCCGCGCGCGACTGGTTGTTCGTCGAAGACACGTGCCGTGCGCTCGACTCCATCCTGCACTGCGACGCGGAGCAGGTCGTGGGCGAGGCCATCAACCTCGGGTACGGGGAGAGCATCACGCTCGCCGAGATGGCGCCGATGATCGCGAGGAAAATGGGCGCGCCGGCATCGTTGGTGACTTGCGTTGGAGACCGTCCTGGCCAGGTGTTCCGGCACACCGCGGATCGATCGAAGGCTGAGCGCCTGCTCGGCTGGCGGCCCCGGGTGTCGTTCGAGGAGGGGCTCGACCGGACGATTGCTTGGTACAAGGCGAATCGCCCGTGGTGGGAGAAGCAGCTCTGGCTGCGGGAGATTCCCATCATCACCAAGACGGGTCGGCGGGAGATGCATTGATCGCGGCCGGCTCGCCAGCCGACAGCCGGCCATTCCTGCTCGCGATGGCGATTTCGGTCGCCGTGGCGGGCGGGATGGCGTGGATCGCCGGCCCGGCGCTCGACCGGACGACGCTCGCCGGACACCTGGCTGTCGCGCTGTTCCTCTGCTCCGTAGCGATCCTCCTGCGTCGCCGCGTGAAGTCGTCCGGAATCGCGATCCTCTGCTCGCTGGCGCTGCTGCTGGCGGTCTCGCTCGCGCGGCTCGGTCCCGTATTCTGGGGCGTTGCGGCAGCCGTCTGCGTGCTCGCGGCCGTTGGCGAGCGGCGCCGGGGGCCGATGGAGTGGCTGACCATCGCTGCTTTGGGAGCGGTCGTGGGAGCGATCGTCCTCTCCGAAGCGGACTCTCCGTATGCGAATTTCATGGTGGAGACGAGGCTGCTCTCGGCCGACGTCCACACCGACAGCGTCCAGCACATGGCCATCTCGAACATGGTCATGCAGGCGCACACGGTATCGTGGGGCCTGCACGGCGCCGTGCCGCTCAGCTACCACGCCTTCTCGCACTTCGTCTACGGAGCGATCGCCCACCTTCTCGCGGTTCCGGTCTCGTCGACCTACGGTCTGGCGACGCTCATCGTCTTTGCGCCGCTGCTGTTCGCGGCGCTGCTCGCGTGCGCGGGAGAGCTGCGCCCGGACGCGCCCCGCTGGTCGATGTACGGAGCGGTGCTGATGCTCATCGGCTTCCTTGTGGGATTTGTCGGCCGCCCCATGATGGAAAACTGCACGCTGTGGCATTCGTACTTCGTATCCGAGTCGTACCTCCTGGGCCTCGTGCTCTTTACGGCGTTCCTTTCGTACCTGCTCAGCGGCCACTGGTCGATAGCGCTCATCGCCGTGTTCCTGGTACTGCTCACCGTGACGAAGGCCTCGCTCGGCGCGATCGCCGGGGCCGTACTGATTGTGGCGGCCGGTCGTGCCTGGCGCGCCGGTACCCAGACGCTGGCGCACTTGTCGGCCGTCGTGGGCACAGCCGGCGTACTCAGCACGACGGCGCTGCTGGCGTTTCTTCCCGAAGGCAACGTGGGACGCATCGAGTTCCTGACCTTTGTCGACAACTACATGACGCCCCGGTGCGCACTGGCCGGGAGCAGTTTCGGCAGCCGCGTCGCGGCGTTCCTCGTGGCTCACTACGCGTTCCTGTGGCTCGCCATTGCGGCGTGGATGGTCGGCCCCCGACACTCGCGCGCCTCTGCCGACACCGAGATCGTTGTCGCGGCCGCAGTCGCTGCAGTCGTTGGTTTCATACCGCTCTCCATGGCGATTCCTGGAGGCGGTGCCTACTATTTCTCGAATGTGGCGACATTCGCGGCGCTGCCGATCGTGCTCGCGCTGGGCGCTGATGCCTTCGGGTCCTCTGGACGCCGCGGGGCGATCCTGTCGTCGGCGGCGCTGGTGGCGGCCCTCGGCGGCGCGGTCGTGTCCGGTGCGCCGTTCGTGACGGAGCGCCTCCGGCGCCTGGCGACTGCGACCTATCGGACTGATGCGCCTGTCGCGCCGTACGTGCGGCAGCTGCGCCATATTCGAGATGACGCGCCCGTGCGGTCGCTGGTGTACATCGCCAAGGGGGAGCGTGACTACTGGGAGGCGCAACCGGTGGATTGCACGCGTATGGCCGTACTCATTCCCGCGGTCAGCGGCCTGCCGGCGCTCTATGGCGTGCCAGAGCGCGCCTGCACCCAGCGTGTCGACCGCCCGTATCCGCGCTACGACGACGTGTTCGAGGTCGGATCACGGCTCGCCGTCGCGGAGGCCGAGCTGTGCGCCGAGACGCGCCGCCTCGGGTACGAGGACTACATCGACGTACGCCGCACTGGCGCACGTCGCGTGGTATGCACGCCATGATGCCGCTCCGCGCGCTCATCAGTGAGGTCGGACAGCGCATCGTGACGCGTGACAAACGCGAGCGACGGCGGTGAAAACAAGGGGCTGACGGGCATCGACGATCCATACGAGCCCCGGTGTCTCCGGACGTCGTGCTGACGACAATCGATGGCGATGCGGAAGAATGCGCGGGGCGGGTGGAGCGATTATTCATGCAGCGGGGCGTCATCTAGCCGGCGTTCATGTGCGCGCAATGGATACTCGTGGATTGTCCGGTATATTCACGTAACAATAGACATCGGCTGCAGCGCTTGCAGATTACGTCACTCACGCCGTCGGACGCGCCAGAACTCTTATCGCTCTATCAGTCGCTCTATCCGACGCTGGGATGGAGCGAGTCATACCTGCGTTGGCAGTACTTTGAGAATCCGGCCGGACACGCGCAGGTGTGGGTGGCCCGTGATGCCGGGCAGATCGTGGCCAGCTACGCCGCGGTCCCGCTTCGTCTCTACATCGATGGGCACGTGAATATCGGCTGGCGCGTGCAGGACGTCCTGACGCGGCGCGAGTACCGAGGGCGTGGCCTCTACCACGAGCTGTCGGCGACGGCGGCACGGTTTCTCTTCGATTCCGCGTACCCGCTGAACGTCACGTTTCCAAACGAACACTCTCACAAGGCCTTTATCCGCATGGGTTGGGTGCAGGCGTTTCAGCTTCCCCTTCGCGTATGCGGCGATACGAGTGCTGTTCGACGCCAACCCGTCGCGGCCGAGGTCGTGTCGATCAATGGGTTCGATCGACGCGCCGAGCAAGTGTGGGCGTCGCACGTACGCCGCAGCGGACTGGGAGTTGATCGTTCGGTCGCTCATCTGAACTGGCGCTATTGCTCGAACCCGAAGTCCGAGTACGCTCGGTTTCATCTCTCTCTCGATGGGAGTGAGGCGATCCTCGTCCTGAAATACTTTCAGCGCGAAGACGGGTCGCGGTGGTCGCACCTGGTAGACCTGTTCCAGAGCGAGCCGGGTTCCGCCCTCACGGAGAGCGCGTTCGGGCATTGGGTAAATGTCTCGCTGGAGCAGACGTGCAAGTTCATGAGCTGCTGGGCGGTGTCCACAAGCCCCCTCGATCCAATTCTCAGTCGCGCCGGATTCGTATCGCCACCCGGGTTCAACCGGTGGCTGCTCGTGAACGCAAATGCTGATGTCCCGTACCATACCGAGGAACGCCGGTGGCATCTGGCGATGGGCGACAGCGATGTCTTTTAGCGCGTGAGGGCGGCCGCGATGGAATGCGATTTCAGCGTCGCGCATTACCGGGAGATTCTCGAGACGGCGGTGAAGAGCGGCTATCGCTTCATTGGCTACGAGGAACGACAGGCTCCGGCACCAGGTGAACGAGTGTGCATCCTGCGCCACGACGTCGACTATGCGCCGGAGTGGACACTTCGCCTCGGCGCCATCGAGCGTACGCTTGGCATCCGCGCGACCTATTTTTTTCAGGTGTGTGCCAAGACGTACAACCTGCGGGAGTCGGCCAACTATCAGACCCTCCAGCGGCTTCGGCAGATGGGGCACACGCTCGGGCTTCATTTCGATCTGACCTGGAAACCCGACGCGCGTTGGGAAGAGATCCCGGAGCTGTGCCGCCGGGACAAAGCGGTCTTCGCCGCCATCGCCGGAATCGAACCGTGTGAAATCATCTCGTTTCACAACCCGCATCGCTTCGGGCCACAGGTGCTCAATCAGGACGTCGCCGGCATGCGCCACACCTACGAGAAACCCTTTTTCTCCGACATGAAGTACCTCTCGGACAGCCAGGGCTGGTACGAGGGCTGTATGTGCAAAGTGTTCGAAGAGCAACGGTATCCCGCAATCCAGCTCCTCATGCACGCCGACTATTGGACTGAGGATACGAAGGGTGACTTCATCAGCGACATCGCACAGCTGGTGAAGTGGCGAGCCGACGAGCTCACGCAGTACCTCGTGGAGTTTCATCCGGTCTGCAGGACCAATGAAGAGCGGCTGCGCCGCGAAATTCGGGATACATTCTGTCCGTGACCGCTATAATCCGCGGTCACACGATGAGAGTCGCCATCATTCCCGCGCGCGGCGGCAGCAAGCGGATCCCGCACAAGAACATCAAGGAGTTCCGGGGCAAACCGATGATCGCCTGGTCCATTGAGGCGGCCAGCGCGTCAGCGCTGTTTCATCGAATCGTGGTGTCTACCGATGATCCGATGATCGCCGAGGTCGCGAAAGCGTGCGGCGCCGAGGTGCCCTTCATGCGCTCCACGGAACTGTCCGATGATTACACGGGCACGACAGCGGTGGTTGCGGACGCGCTGCGTCGACTGGAGACCAATGGCGATCGCCCGACTGCTGCCTGCTGCATTTATGCCACGGCGCCCTTTATCCAGGCTTCCGACATCCGCGACGCTCATTCCATGCTTGAAACGGGCGGCTGGCAATACGTGTTCTCGGCAACAACGTTCGATTTTTCGGTATTCAGGGCGCTGCAGCGAGACCCGTCGGGCGGGGTGATGATGTTGTTTCCGGAGCATTCGGACACGCGCTCACAGGATCTTCCCGAGACGCTTCACGATGCGGGGCAGTTCTACTGGGGTCGAACGGAAGCCTGGGTTGAAGGCGCCAGCATTTACCACACACACTCGCAGGTTGTGCAGATTCCCCGCTGGCGGACGCAGGATATCGACACGATGGAAGACTGGCGTCGCGCAGAACTCCTTCATAGAATTGTGGAGGAAACCTCACAGAATGGAGCGTAAAGCCTTCAGCACGGAGCAGGAATCGTTCTGGGCCGGTGCATTCGGCACTGAATACATCCATCGCAACAAAAGCGCTGCACTGCTCGCCGCGAACCTGAACTTTTTCAGCAACGCGCTCAAGCACGCCGGGAACATCGAATCGTGTATCGAATTCGGTGCAAACATCGGGATGAATCTTCAGGCGCTGGCACTCTTGTTTCCAGGGATGCGCCAGCAGGCCATCGAGATCAATGCGGATGCCGCCCGTGAACTGGCCGCCCGGCTCGGCGAGGCCAATGTATTCAACGGGTCAATCTTTGAATGGACGCCCACCGTCGCGGTTGATTTGGCGCTCGTCAAGGGCGTGTTGATTCACATCAACCCCGGCAGACTCGCCGACGTCTATCGCGCACTCCACGACGCGACCCGTCGCTGGATCCTGGTCTGCGAGTACTACAATCCGTCGCCTGTCGCGATCGAGTACCGCGGCCACCACGACCGCCTGTTCAAGAGAGACTTTGCCGGGGAAATCCTCGATGCGTATCCCGACGTGAGGCTGGTCGACTACGGATTCGCGTATCGGCGTGATCCTGCCTTTCCACAGGACGACATTACGTGGTTCCTCCTGGAGAAACACAACTAACCTGATGCTGACTTATTGCACTCGGTGTGTGATGCCAAGCACCAAGCCGGACCTGCAACTCGACGACGCGGGAGTCTGCAGCGCGTGCAGGCACTATGCCGCCCGTACGACGATTGACTGGGGCGCACGACGCGAGGAACTCCTCGGCCTCCTCTCGCGATACCGCCGGCACGGCGAACACTGGGATTGCATCGTGCCAGTCAGCGGCGGAAAGGACAGCACGTATCAGGTCATCCGAACGATGCAGCTCGGCTTGAATCCTCTGTGCGTCACCGCGACGACATGCGACCTGTCAACGATCGGACGTGCAAACATCGAGAACATCAAGCGACTCGGCGTCGATTACATGGAATTTTCGCCCAATCCATGCGTGCGGGCGCAGTTGAATCGCATAGGCCTGACGGAAGTCGGCGACATCTCCTGGCCCGAGCACGTGGGCATTTTTACGATTCCCGTGCGCGCGGCCGTCCAGTTCAATATTCAGCTGCTCATTTGGGGTGAAAACGCCCAGAACGAATACGGAGGACCGGCGACCGCGGCGGAGAACAACGTGCTGACGCGGCGTTGGCTCGAGGAGTTCGGCGGACTCCTGGGCTTGAGAGTCACCGATCTCACCGAGAGTTACGGCATCGAGCGAAAACATCTTCTTCCGTATCAGTACCCCTCTGACGACGACCTCCAGCGTGTCGGCGTCACAGGATTATTCCTGGGATACTACCTTCCGTGGGACGGGCTCGCGAATACCTTGATTGCCCAGGCCTATGGACTCCGCACCCTCGATAGGGCCATCGAAGGGTCGATGGTGAATTACGAGAACCTCGACAACTATCAGACGGGCATCCACGACTATTTCAAGTTTCTGAAATTCGGCTTCTCCCGCGCGACGGATATCGCCTGTATGCACGTGAGGAGGGATCGGATTTCGCGACAGGACGCCTTGACCATCGTGAGACGCCACGATGGCAAGTTTCCGTGGACATATCTCGGGAAGCCGCTCGATCAGATTCTCGAGCCGCTCGAGATGAACGTCGAGGAGTTCGTGGCGATCTGCGATCGGTTTACGAACAAGCAGATCTTCAAACGCGATGGCGCAGGCAGACTCGTCAAAGATCGACATGGCAATCTGGAAAAAGTGAATTACGACAATCCATGAAGGTCGCCATCGTCAACTACGGCATGGGGAATCTGGCCTCGGTGAGGCGCGTGCTTGAAGACCTCGGCGCCGCTCCGTTCATCGCGGAAGGCCCTGCGTCGCTGGCGGATGCGGATCGAATCGTCCTTCCGGGCGTGGGCGCATTTTCCGCCGCCATGCACAACCTGACACAACAAGGATGGTGCGATGCGTTGCAGCACCTTGTCGTGGATCGGCGAAAGCCTCTACTCGGGATCTGTCTGGGAATGCAGCTATTGGCCACGCGTGGAGAGGAGGGAAATCCCACGGATGGCCTGGGTTTCATCGATGGCACAGTCAAACGACTGGATGCGATTGGTTGTGCACTTCGGATTCCGCACGTCGGGTGGAACCAGATCACCCATGTGCCCGACGAGCCGATGTTCGCAAGAATTCCGCAGGAGTCGGACTTCTATTTCGTGCACAGTTTCGCGTTTGCGCCGGCGGCAGTCGACAGTGTGTCAGCTTTCACCGATTATGGCGCGCGAGTCGTTGCGGCCGTGCGCCATCAGAACATATGGGGCGTGCAGTTCCACCCCGAGAAAAGCTCGAAAGCAGGCCGCCAGCTCCTCCAGAATTTCCTGGACTATGCCTCGTGTTAAAGGTCCGAATCATTCCGACATTGCTCTGGAAGGATCTCGGACTGGTCAAGGGGATTGGTTTTCACAGCTGGCGGCGAGTCGGCACCGTACTTCCGGCCATCAAGGTCTACAACAGCCGCGACGTCGATGAGCTCATCCTCGTCGACATCACCGCGTCATTGGCGATGACGACGCCCGATACCGATTCGATTGCGGACTTTTCACAGGAGTGTTTCGTACCGCTGACCGTGGGCGGAGGCGTCACGACCGTGGAGCAGACGACGGCGCTTCTTCGCGCCGGCGCGGACAAGATCAGCGTCAATACCGCCGCCTATGCCAGACCAGCACTTGTCGACGATATATCCCAACGCTTCGGCTCGCAGTGCGTGGTCGCGAGCATCGACGTCAGTCAGGACGCTGATGGCACGTATCACTGCAAGAGTCATTCGGGTACGCGTGACACGAAGAGACACCCCGTGGAATGGGCGCGAGAACTTGCGAATCGTGGCGCCGGCGAAATTCTTCTGACGTCAATTGAACGTGATGGGACGTTGCAGGGCTACGATCTCACACTGATCGCATCGGTGGCAGGCGCCGTGGACGTTCCCGTGATTGCTTCGGGAGGAGCCGGGAGCTATCAGGACATGGTGGATGCCGTACTCCAAGGAGGGGCGTCGGCGGTAGCGGCTGCAAGCATGTTTCATTTCACGGAGCAGACGCCGGCAGGCGCGCGCCAAGCGCTGATGAATGCCGCAATTCCCGTGCGGCGGAGCTTCAAGCCGACCAACGAAGTGCCACTGGCGCGTTGATCGCCAGCGCGCTCGGCCGCCCGGCGAGCCACGCTCACGAGGCTCGACCGAACAAATTGCGGTACCAGCTGCCGAACGCAGTGCGCCAGCGGAGTACTTGTTTTCGGCGGCGTTGGTGCGCGCGTTTCCGGTCGCGATGGGCGCCCATCCGACCCGTCCTCCAAATCTGTTCGGTATCGGCAGTCTCGCGCATCATCACCGCGAGAGGCCAGAGGCCAAGTCGCACGACGCGTGCCCACAGGGGCGGAACGTAAGGCGCACGGTGCCGGACGGCCAGTTGCTCCAGGGCGTCGACGAAGATCGGTGTCGCCGCTCGCTGCAGTCCGTGAGGCCGAACAAAAGCCTGGACGAACGCATCGTTCAGAGACGAAGGCGGAGGCGCCGCCAGTACGGTGCGAAGCTGCGCGAGGTGCTCGTCGAGCGAATGCGAGGTCTTCAGCAATCCGCCCCCCGCTTCGAGAAGGTGACGGAAGTGAAGGGTGCCGCCCTGGTTGTCGTGAAATTCCGGCAGCAGAATCGTATGGACCGAGCGCCCGATGATCGCCGCCTCAATCATCGCGCTCGTATTGAGCCCAACCACGGCGGCGCTGTGGAAGAGGGAGTCGAAGTAGACATCCTTCGCGGTGTCGGTCAGCGGAACCTCGCCTCGCGGCGGCCACAGCGAGACGTCCGATACGCCGTCGAAGCTCACGGAGTCGAACTCGTATGCTCTCTTTGGATGCGGCCTGATCAGAATGGGCGCGTCGCGCAACGCCGGGTCCGTGGACTCGCGAAGCCGGCGAGCCCAGCGCGCCACGAACTCCGCCTCCGAGGGGCTGCCTTCAAACAGGGCGGAACACACGTACAGGACGTAGTGTCGTGTGGGAGGGAGATTGACCAACCGACAGAACGAATCACGGTCCATCGCCGGCTGGCGATCGAACCACTGGTCGAAACATTGCGCGCCGGTCACGATCACCCGGTCCACAGGTACACGGTGGAACGTCGCGGCTTCCTCCCGCTGCATCTCGTTCCAGACAAAGAGCCGATCAGGACAGCTCCGGATGAGCGTCTTGCTCGACAGATGGTCCCAGCTCCCCACCGCCAGCGCAGTCGAAATACCCATGCTCTGCGCGGCCTGAAGCAGGTCGAACTGCGTCGAGCCGAGCGCAATCAACGGCGAGAGCACCAGTACATCAGGACGCTCCGCATGGAGTAATTCACGCAAGGCGGCGGCGACGGGAAGAGCCGATTCGATGCGGGTCAAGCCACGCTCGAGCAGGTACGCCACATGGGGACGACGGAGGATCGGCCACCGCATGCAGCGGCGAACGAAGTCAGGCGCCCGCGCCTCGGCACGCAGACGAAGAACTGGTGCGGCCGCGAAAGCGGGGGTAAGAAACCTCACAAAGTCGATCGTCCGGCGCAAGCGGACTGACAAATCCAGCCAGGTCGTGGCGACGCGCGGTGTCGTAGTGAAGGAGATGGACGGATGCTCGCGTGCGAGCTGTTCCATCGCCTCCTTCCAGTGGCGTTCGCGCTCGGCGGTGACGTGCACGTGGTGACCCCGCCGGACGAGCTCGTCGATCACCCGGTCGAAAAACTTCAGATACCAGAAGTTGCGAACGGAAAAGACGACGCGCATCAGCGTTCGCGGCGAAGGGCCACGACAATGCTGGTCGAGAGCCGGCAGGTGTGACGTGGAGTGAAGCCAACCGCGTTGTCTGACATATCGGGACAGAGTCTTCTGGCGCGGAACGTCGGCAATTCTACATGACCGGTCACACGTTGTTGGGCGAACAGAGATCGCTCGCGCCGCAGGTAACCGGCTCAACGGTGCGCGAAGCGGCTATTCGGTCTGCGATCTTCGTCACATTGGCGTCGCCCCTGGCGCGATAGGCCTGAAGATCCTCTTCAAACCACCGGAGGTTGCGAATGCTGCGGTTTGTGAACCCGCGATATGTGTACCGATACGGGATCGAGTGGTCCGGATGCCTGAAATAGTTGATCAGCGCGGCCGCCCGCAACCTGACCTCCGTGGATGGAATTGGATTGGTCGGTGCCGCGAGAAGCTGCTCGTAGTGCGCCCGTGACTCCGGCAGGATGTGCCCCGCAGGGTAATTGATGTGACCGTAATACGCCCCGATGATCGTCGGCACGCCGAGCACGCCAAGCTCCAGTGCCGCCGTTCCGTTCCACAACAAGGCCAGGTCGAGGATCTCGGCCAACTCGAACAGGTTGAACTCATCGTGACCGAGGAAGTGGACGTTGGGGGGGAGGTCGGCAGGCAGCCAGTCCTTGAGGAACTCGGTCGGGTACAACGCGATCTCCTCACGGATTTCGTGGGGATGCGGTTTGATGAGCAGATGGAGATGCGGGTTCGCTCTGGCGATCTCCACCGTGTGATCGAACCATTCGCGCATATCCGCATGCGCCGGTCCATCGCCGCGCGGCATCTCGAGATCGAACAGGACCTTTCCCACCAACCCGATAATCTTCTTGCCGCGCTGTCGCTCGCTCATCAGAAAATCGAGGCGGTCGGATTGACCGACCTCGACCTGCCGCTGGACGCGATGCTGCTTCGTCCACTTCTCCACCTTGTCGACAATCTGTTCCTTTTCATCCGCCGACAGCTGACTGTAGTACCGCTCGAACGATTCGACCGGCGCGAAGTACGCGCCGGCGAGATCCCTGTGGTGCGTCATGTCGCGGACCGCGACGGTGGTCGCTTCGTCGGTCTGAAAATTAGCGAAGTAGTTCTCGTAGGCGTTCGCCACATGGACGACCGAGATGTCCTGCTGCAGCGCCAACGTCTGAACATAACGCCGCGTATAAAAATGCGAACCGAGGTGCACGTACGGGAGGAGGATGCGGACCGGCAGTTTCAGCCGCCGGCCGACATCCGCGATCTGTCGCACGCACACCTCGAACACCTCGATCCGACGCATGTTGTCGGACAAAATGTTCTGTTTGGACGGGTCCTCGAAATCGATCGTATAGCGGCGGTTGCGGCAGCCGAGATCCTCCCGGACGCCCCAGTACACGTCGACATCGCCGTACGCGATCCTCCTGGCGCGGAAATCGATCTCCCACTGTTTGTCGGCGTGACCATCGGGCCCATGCTGCCACCTCGCGTGATCCATTGACGCGTTCAACTGATTGGCGATCTGATCGATGTCCGGAATCCCGGTCGCCTGGTAGTCGAGCACGCCAGACACGAGGGACACGATGGCGAAGCCCCGCTGCTTCAATTCGCGAAGGGCCAGAATCGGATACGCATTGAGCTCGTGCGCGTTCTTCGCAACGATCACGGCGATGCCGGTCGGCGTGCGCGGCTGGGGGATCTCGTTCAGGATGTCGTTCGTGGCCTTTAGAAACTGCAGATCGGCAAGGATGCCTTCCTGGCCCAGTGCGATGTTGAGCGAGCGAGACGTCGCGTCCCGCGTGAACGACACCACGCCATCGTGCTTCACCTTGCGCATGTGCCGGAGACCCTCGTCGAACTTCCCCAGCAGCGAATACGCGAGAGCGAGATCGCGCTCCGGAAGCCCTCGACGTGAATCGAGCCATCCTTGCTGATACAGCGACCAAATCTGATCCCGATCCGCCAGGAGCAGAAACGCCCCCAGAAAGCGACTGACGTTGCCGCGCGTCACCTGCGGGTTCTGGCAGGCGGCCCTCAGCGTTCGAAACGCGAGGTCCCTCACCGACTCGTTTCGCAGCCGCACGAACCGAGCGCAATACTCGATCGTGCGAGCCGCCTTCCGGGGGCGCCCTAAAATCCGTTCTGCGACACGCGCGACGAGTGCGTCCCTGCCCGCGAAATCGATGGCGATGATGAGGGTGAACAGGATGCTCATCCTGATTCCCTGGGGTTTTTTGAACCCGGCGGCCGATGCTTTCGCGTTCGCCGCACGTTCCAGCTCGGACAGGTGCTTGAAGAACGCGGCCTCGTTCGGGATCTTCTCGCCGATCCATCGTTTGAACTCGGCGAGATAGTGTTGCCGGTGCGCCAGATGGCGGGCGTAGATCCCTTCATGACTCACGGCCCGCGCGAACTGCGCGTAGGTCTCGACGCTGTCTTTGGCCGCCGAGGCGAAGAACAGCTCGGCAACCGTGCCGACCAGTTGTTCGTCGGAGATCAGTCTTGCAAGGTCGAGCAGTGACAGGACGGCACTCGATCGCTTGCGTTGGGTCAGCGCAAACGTGACGCGTGCGTACTCCTGACACATGGAGGTCAGCAGTTGCGTGACCTCGTCGCTGACGCGATGCCTGACGACCGTATCGCGTCTTGATTCACGGTCCAGATGCTCCCACAATCCGGTAATCGCCCGGATATCCGTCCCATACCGTTGAATATCGACCTTGATGCGGTTCTTGGTGGTGGCGTCCGACGGCTGCAGGTTCGCGAGCGTCTCTCGGGTTCTCAGGACCAGGCAGCGCTCGAGGAACTCGTACGCCTGCGAATATTGCTGGAGGTCACATCTCGCCTTGACGCACAGCGCCGCAAGCCGACCCTCGAACGTGCTGCGGTCCAGCAGCTGCTGCAGACGGAGAAGCTGATCACCGCTCAGTGTCTGCTCGAGACACGCCGTGCAGAGATTTCGGCGAACGATCTCCGGAAGATCCTGCCACGAGAATGTTCCCCTCGGGATCGCGAACAACAGCAGGTGGTTCGACACGTGCGAGAACAGCTGGGTTGTCAGGAGACGGCGGTAGGCCTGACGAACAGGGGTCTCCGGTCGGATGCTCATCGACCGTGCGATCCCTCAACCATGTTCCATTCGAGCGGCGTTCCCCTCGCGATGGCACGCGTCGCGCGCCCGCCGAGGACCTCGTCCAAGTGTCGAGGGTGGAGGCCGAAACCCGGTCTGATCGAGCGTACGTTGTCGGGAGTAAACACCTCGCCCACCCGAATATCCTGCACCACGAAGAGCGAACGCCTGAAGGCGCGGCTCGCTGCCTCGTGAGGCGATACCTCGTATCGCACGTCGCCGACGGCACGCTCGGCCGTACGCACCGCCGCCACCATTTCCCTGAACTCGTGAGGCTCGAGCGAGAATGAACTGTCTGGTCCGCCGTCGCTGCGAGACAGCGTGAGGTGCTTCTCGATGATACTGGCTCCGAGCGCGACGGCCGCGACAGCGACCGACGTGCCCAGCGTGTGATCCGAGAGGCCGACCGGCACCGCGAATGCGCTCGCGAGGTGCGGGATCGTCCGCAGATGCATCTCTTCCGGTCGTGCCGGGTACCCGCTCGTGCATTTCAACAACGCGATCTCCGTCGCTCCGGCGCCGCGCATGGTCGTAACGGCTTCCTCTATCTCGACATAGGTCGCCATGCCCGTCGACGCGATGATCGGCTTGCCGCGACGCGCAACTTCGCGGAGCAGAGGGACATCGATGAGCTCGAACGAGGCGATCTTGTACGCCGGTACGTCGAGGCGCTCGAGAAACGCCACCGACGAGGCATCGAACGGCGTCGAAAAGAAATGGAGACCGAGCCTCGCGGCGGCCTCTTTGAGCGGCTCATGCCATTCCCACGGGGTGAACGCTTCGCGGTAGAGGTCGTGAAGCGAGCGGCCGTCCCACTGCGTCCCGCGGATGCGGAAGAACTCGTTGTCGCACGCAATGGTCAGCGTGTCGGCGGTGTAGGTCTGCAGCTTGATCGCATCGGCTCCTGCAGCCGCGGCGGCCTCGAGAATGCGCACGGCGTGGTTGTAGTCGTGCCCGTGGTTTGCCGACATCTCTGCGACGACGTACGTCGGCTGACCGGCGCCGATCTCACGTCCCGCTATACGCATCGTGGTCACGTGGTCCGCCGTTCGAAGACCACGCAGTCGCGATCCCCTCGGCGCTCCTGAGCGGCCTCGACAAAGCCGGCGTTCCGGAACGCGGCGATCGATGCGTCGTTCCCCTGGATCACCGCCCCGCGCACGGCGGCGACACCGAGTTCGTGACAGGCCACCCGCCAGCTTTCGGTGAGCGCCCGCGAGCCGAGTCCCATCCGCCGGAACGGCGACGCCACCGCAAAACTGAGCTCGGCACAATCCTCGCCCTGCGTTCTGTCGTATCGAATCACTGCCGCCACCTCGTCGTCACGTGTGAAGAGATACATCCGTCCGGATGATGACGTGAGATAGCGATCGAACCAGTCGAGGTGACTCGCCAGCGGAATCGGCGATGCTCCAAATGACTGCGCCCTGGTCGAAGGCTCGCTGTTGATCCGCCAGACCTGTAGCGCATCGTCGCGAGTCGGCGCCCGCATCGTGATCGCGCCTGGCTGCGGGCCATCGATGATCCACCGGGCAACCCGGTGAGCGCCCCGGCCGTCGACGATCCGCGCCGCCCGATCCGCCATCCGTCCGAGCCGATCGCGCTCATGGCTCAGCAGCGCCTTGATGCGTGGCGGAAGACCGGTGAGATCCTCCGGCGTTGACGCCATCATCACCTCCGCCGCGCCGGCTTCTGCCATCTCCAACGCCCCGCGTTGCTGACTCTCGGCGACGACGATCAACACTGAAGCAATTCCGAGGGTCGCGACTTCCCACGCTGCGCCACCGGCGGCCGTGATCACGAGAATCGCGCCTGCGAGGCGGCGGGGAAAGTCGACGGGGTCATGAAGGACCTCCACATTCGACGCTCCAACCGCGGCGCGGCGAACCTCATCGCTGTGTGGATTCGACGGGCCGACAACGACAGTCAAGCGATAGCCCTCGAGATTTGCTGACAGCAGGCTGTGCACCACGTGCGATGTCAGCCTATGCGGATCCGCGCCGCCGAGCGTGATGACGATGCGATTCGATCGGTTGTCACGAACGCGCCCGAGATCACCGAATGCTGACCGCACGAGGGCATACGTCGCGCCCATGAGCGTACGCGTATGCGGAAACGTCGTGTATGCCTCGCGCTCCGCGCCCAGCGTCGGATTGACCACCATGTCGCAGTCAAACTCGCCCAACGTGTTCAGGTCGTCGATCCACGCGACACGCAGTCCGGCGTCGACGAGAAGCCGCATGTAGTCACGATCAAAATGATATCCGTCCACGACGACCCACCGGGCCGCCGCCCCCCGTTGGTGAGCCGCAGCGATTGTCTCGGCCGCGTCCCGCACGTTCGGCCAGACTTCTAGCGGCGATGCCGTGGCGACACCGATTCCATGCAGCTCTTCGCCGAGACGGGGTGGCAGACCGCGTGAGAGAAAATCGACGTCCGCCCCACGCGCCCGCAACGCGTCAGCAAGCGCAGCACAGCGCATGACGTGCCCGCTTCCGATGTCTGGTCCCGCGTCCGCCCGAATGACGACTCGCGTCGTCGGGGGAACGCCATCCGCCATCTCTTGCGCGCCTGTCACGTCATTCCGAACGGGAGTCAGCAGTTCGAAACCTTGTCATTTGCGGTAATGCCCGAGCACTTTCGTCATCGCATCGATCACGTCATCCACGTCCACGTCGCTCATGGCCGGAAACATCGGCAGCGACAGCACCCGCTCGTACGCGTCTTCCGCGACAGGACACAGGCCCGGTCGGGTGCCGAGGGCCTGACGGTAATACGGATGCATGTTCACAGGAATGTAGTGAACGTTCACGCCGATGTTCTCAGAGCGAAGGGCCCGGAAGATCTCCCCGCGGTCGACTCGCAAGGCGTCGAGCTCCAGTCGGACAACATAGAGGTGATACGCATGCTCGGCGCCAGGTCGCACGCGGAGCGCCCGGACCCCAGGGAGCGCGGAAAACGCCTCATCGTAGCGGGAGGCGATCTGCCTGCGGCGCGCGATAAACTGCGGCAGCCGTTCGAGTTGACTCAGGCCGAGGGCACACTGGAGGTCGGAGAGCCGGTAGTTGAATCCGAGCTCCGCCATCTCGTAATAGAACGCCCCCTGCGCCTCACGCTGACGATGGTCCGTGGTGATGCCGTGGTTCCGGAAGACGCGCATCCGCTCTGCCAGCTGTCCATCGTCGGTCGTCACCATCCCGCCCTCTGCGGTCGTGATGTGTTTGACAGGGTGGAACGAGAAACACGTGAGCCCCGCGAGGCTGCCTGCCGGACGGCCGTTCATCCGGGCCCCGAGCGCATGGCATGCGTCTGCGACGAGCGCGACTCCGAGAGATTCCGAGCAGTCCCGCAGCGCATCGTAATCGGCAGGCTGTCCAGCGTAATCAACCGCGATGACCGCACGGGTCCGTGGGGTGATCTTTGCGGCAACGCTGGACGGATCGATCAACAGCGTGTCCGCCTCGACATCCGCGAACACCGGCGTACCGCCCTCGTACAACACGGAATTCGCCGTGGCCGCAAACGTCATCGCCGGCACGATCACTTCATCGCCCGGCTGAATGCGGAGCGCCCGCATCGCGGCATGCAGCGCCGCAGTCCCGCTGCTGACGGCGACGCCGTGTGCAGCGCCGGCACGTGCCGCACATTCGCGCTCGAAGTCGGAGACTTTCGGTCCAGTGGTCAGCCACGGGGAGCGAAGGACCTCCACGACAGCTGCGATGTCGCCTTCGCTGATCTGCTGGCGGCCATACGGCAGCATCGTCGGTCGTACGGGCCTGCCGCCGTGCAGGGCGAGCGTATTCGCCATCTTTTTGCTAGGGTGTGAAAGCGAGCCGCTCCGCCTGACCGGCCGGCACGCGACGCCTGCGGGCGCTCACGCGGAAGTTCCGACCTGCAGCTGCGCCATCTCCAGCAGCTGCTCCGTGGTGAGCCACTGTGTGTTGGTGTCGCTGCTGAAGACAAAATCCTCGCCGCACTGCATGCCGCCGCGCTTGTCGTGATAGTTGTCGACGGTCCAGTCGTGGAAGGGGTGCAGGATCACGTAGTGATCATCGAACTCGAGCGTGCTGCGGCCGTCGCCCTGCGGCACCATCACTTCGTGCAGCTTTTCGCCGGGTCTGATGCCGACGATCTCAATCCGGCAGTCGGGCCCCAGGGCGCGGGCGAGATCCATCATGTTCATGCTCGGGATCTTTGGCACGAAGATCTCGCCGCCCATCATCCGTTCGAGCGACGCGAGCACGAACTCAACCCCCTGGTCGAGCGTGATCCAGAAGCGCGTCATGCGCGGATCGGTGACGGGCAGCACACCGGTCGCTCGCATCTTCAGGAAGAAGGGGATCACGCTGCCCCGGCTTCCCACGACATTGCCGTAGCGCACAACGGCGAAACGCGTCTTGTGCTGGCCTGAATAGCTGTTGGCGGCGGTAAAGAGCTTGTCGGAACACAACTTGGTCGCGCCATACAGGTTGATCGGACCCGCCGCCTTGTCCGTGCTGAGCGCGATCACCCGCGTGACGTTGCGATCGATGGCGGCGTCAATCACGTTCGCCGCGCCGAGCACGTTCGTCTTCACCGCCTCGAGCGGGTTGTACTCCGCCGTCGGCACCTGCTTCAACGCAGCGGCGTGCACGACGATGTCCACGCCGTCCATCGCGCGGTAGAGACGCTCCCGGTCGCGGACGTCGCCGATGAAATACCGGATGCAGTCGTACCGGGCGTCCGAAAATGCCTGTTTCATCTCCCACTGCTTCAGCTCGTCGCGGCTGAAGACAATGAGCCGCTTGGGGCGGAATCGCTTCAGCACGTTTTCAGCGAATCGCTTGCCGAAGGAGCCGGTGCCACCGGTGACGAGAATGTTCTGGTCGTTGAGCATCTACCTACACCCGCCTCGTGATCGAAGCGCAGCCGTTAATCCTAGGGGCTGGACGGAGGCCGGTCAACCCAGAGCGGCGGAAAAGTGCGGATCAGCGCGTCGAAGCCCGTCCGACAGCACCGAGCGCGGCGCGAAGCAACGTCGTATTCCGCACGTCGATTGCCTCGAGCGCACCGCCTCCCACCTCCGCGAACGCCCGCTGCGCCAGCTCGAGGTGATACACGAAATACGTCCGGTCCGAATAGAACGCAACGGCATCGATGCCGCAGAACGGGGCCAGGTACGCGAACCCGCCGTAGGTACCCACGAATCCTTTCGCGCCGGCGATGATCGCGGTCTGTCGCGCCAGGTTCTCGTGCGGCTCAGCCTGCATATCGACGTAATGAATCCTGCCATGCTGCGGCGCGACGTAATCGACGTGGTCATCGACGCGGAATCCCGGATTCAACATCACAACATCGGTCTGTTCAGCCAGCGCGGCAACGGTGGCCGCCACGAACGCTCGGTTGTCAGCGGTGTCCGGGAAGCATGAGCTGAAATAGAAGCGGACGGCGACGTATTCCGCGGGCAACGGCAGCGGCGCCGCCGCCCCGGGGCCGGCATCGATGCGTCGATACCGGGCGTGATCCGCGACGCGGGTCAATGGGGCCTGGTGTTTCCAGAACGGCATGAAGAGCGAGTACATCAACGCTGGATGCAAGAGCGCGGGCCGGACGTCACCGAGCTGCGCACTGACGCGCCGGAGCAGCTGTCGGTCGAAGCGCCCCATCGTGCGCTGTTTCTTCACCGCATCGGTGGCCGCTCTGAACTCGGCAGGGGTCACGAGAGAGAACGCATCGATGTAGCGGTTGCCGAGGCCCGCATACCAGGCCTGCGTACCGCCGCGCGACACGATCACGAGACGCTCCAATGCGAGACCGAACTTCTCGGTCGCCCAGCGGACGAATGGGATCCAGTAGAGCAGCTCGAATCCGATCTCGCCCGTCCATGGCCCGACGAGGATCGAACGGTCGCTCCGAGCGATGCGCGACAGCCGATCGACGACCCGCTGTTCGGTCCACTCGAGCTGCGCGTGAATGCCGGCACTGCGCGCGAGGCGCGCGAGCGTGCTGCTCTGGCGCCGCACGCCCGAGCGCAGATCGGCGATGGTGTCACGCGTTTCCGCGACGTCGGTCGCGCGCACGTCCCGCATGCGGCGAAGCTCGGCGCGCTCGGCCGCGACCTGATCGCGGAGCTCGCGGATCGCGGCGTCCTGATCGCGCGCGAGTGCCACCAGCTTTTCGGCGCGCCGCCGCTGTTCCTCGGCGTCTGGCGCGAGCAGCGGCTCGAGCACGCGTCCCGCGCGTCGGAGAATGCGGGTCAGCAGCGCCATCCGTCCGTCATCGGTTGCGCGTCTTCACGGCCGCCCTCGTTTCGCGGTCGATCTCCCGCCGCCGGAGCGTCTCGCGTTTGTCGTGCTCCTGCTTGCCTTTCGCCAGCGCGAGCAGCACCTTCACCCGCCCTTTCTTGAAATACATCTCGAGCGGCACAAGCGTGAGTCCCTTTTCAGCCGTGCGTCCGATCAGCTTCCGGATTTCATGTCGGTGCAGCAGCAGCTTGCGCTGCCGCATCTCCGCGTGGTCTGCGTAGCCGCGGTGGCTGTACGAGCTGATGTGCACGTTCATCATCCAGATTTCGCCGTTGTCAGCCCTCGCATAGCTGTCGCGCAGATTGATGCGTCCTTCGCGAATCGCCTTTACTTCGGTGCCGAGCAACGCCACGCCCGACTCCCAGGTTTCGAGGATGTGGTAATCGTGGCGCGCTTTGCGATTCTCGGCGATGAGCCGGCGCGCCTTTTCACGCGCCTCCTGATCGGTCGTCATATGGGCCCGGTCCGGATGTCACCGCACCACAACGCGGAGGTGGCCTTCGGCGTCGAACTCCACGAGGCCTTCGGCGACGCCGCGCTCGAGCAGCTGCGGCCACTCGCCCGCGAATCGCGCGCGCAGGTCGCCGCGCAAGACGAGAATCGACCGGTCGCGTGCCTGCCGGTACATTCGGATCCGACGCTCCCGCTTCTGCTCGCTCATCGGAGTGAACGTCGTGGGCGCGAGGCGCGCGAGAGATATGTGATTGAGGTGGCGGCGGCGGTGGAACGTCACCTCGAGGCCGTTGGCGGCGAGGCCGCGCACGAAGGACTTCACGTCGAACGCCTGCATGTGAAGCGGATTGAGCGTCGCCAGCATCGACTGATTCCCCGTCAAATACTCCGCATCGTCAGGCTCGTTGTAGAAGTAGATGTGTCCGCCCGGCTTGAGGCTGCGGTGAACGGCCTCGAAGAACCGTCCGGGCCGTACCGAGTGGGTGAGCATGTGATTGCAGATGATCAGATCGAACTGCCCGTCGTACGGAATGTCGAACTCGTCATAGTCCACCAGGCCTGCCGACTCGATGCCGTAGACCTCCTTCATCAGAAACCGCTGGCTCTCCCAGATGGGCAGCGCGCAGACCTCCGCGCCGTACAGCCGGCGCAGGCCTTCCAGGATCATCCCCGTACGAGGCCGGATTTCGAGCACGCGTGCCTTGTGCGGCGACAACAGTGCGCCGATCAGATCCAGGTGGACGCTGTTCGCGAAGCGATCGGTGATGAGCCCTTCGAGATACTCGTTCGATCGCACTCCGAGATGCTCTGAGACGAAAGCCCCGCGCGCGGCGAGCCCTTTCAACTTCTCCCGGTCGCTATCGGTCAGGGGGTACGGATTGAGGAGGGGATTGGAGAACTCTCGCCCGCCGCCGTGTTTCGCGGTGACCTCGCCGAAGTTTTCGAGGAGGAACTTGTAGCGCGCGCCGAATGGGCGGCGTGTCGCATAGCTGATGCCGCACGCGTGGCAGACGGCAAAATCATACCGCGCTGACTCCTGATCCGGCGCCTTGTCCATCAGGATGATCTTGTTCCACTCGTTGACGATCGTGCGCTCCCGATGGCCGCAGATCGGACACGCCTCCAGCCGCAGCCACTCGCGACCTTGCGGATCGGGATGCGGCTGATTGCCCACGCCTGTCCATTCGAGCGGCGCGGCTTCCTCGAGGGCCAGCGGCACCGATCGGCTCGACAGGTGGCGTCGCTGACCACCACCGTTCGTGGCGATTCCCGCCAGACGGCCGAGCTGCAGGTTGTACTGGAGCATCCGATCGTGCAGCTCCTCGCGAAGCAGGCGGAGCTCGCTGGCGGTCGTCCGCATGTCCTTCGCGAGCGAGGCGACGTCAGACTCGAGCTTCTTGACCGATCGCTTCCCGATCTCGGCAGCGCTTGTAGCGTCGCCCCTCGCCAGCGACACGAGCTTCGTGTCCGCGACGACCTGGTGCTCTCTGGAGCCGTGCAATAACTGCGAGAGTACACGCCTCGGAATCTGCACGAGCTGTTGAAGTCGACCGTTCATGAGTGAGGGGACGTCCGAGTGTAACCCAACGAAGTCGGACGTGCCTTGGTGTACGATGCCGCCTCAAGCCCTCGATGAACACTGCTCCGCGGCACGCGTACCGCGCCGCTCTTCATGCGTCCGTCGTCGTCTTCGCGTACACCATCCTGTTTACCTGGCTGTTCGCAAGGCCGATCGTCACTCACGCCTACCTGTCAGAATCGGATCTCTACGAGTACTACCTGCCGATCTTTCTCGCGCCCATCACGACATGGTCCAGCTTCGAATTCTCAGGGCTGCCCGCCTTTGCTGACCCTGGCGATTTCACCTCCTACGTTCCACACTTCTTCTTCGCGCGCATCGTCGGCTCGTGGACCGGCTTCATTGTCTCCGCATTCGTTCTCGCAGCATCATTCACGTACGCATTCGTGTACCGCGTCACGCGTTCTCGTGCCGCTGCGGCATTTGCAGGGCTGGCGTACGGAATGTCCGAGGCCCTGGTCGAGCGTCTGCCGCATCTCGGCACCTTGCACTGCTTTGCGTGGCTGCCGCTGATCCTCCTCGCGATCGAGGGCTTGCGCGGAGAGCACCGACGCGCGTGGACGGCGATCGGCGGGCTGGCCGTCGCGTCGGCATTCCTCTCGGGACACCCACAGCCAGCCGTCTATACCGTCTACTTCACGGCGCTGTACGCGCTGGTGGGTGGACGCGCCGAGCGAGCCGACCGTCGCTACTTCCTGTCGGTCGCCGTGATGTATTTCATTGGAGGTCTCCTCGCCTCGATCAAAGCGATACCGCTCGTTGAGGCAAGCTTCCTCATGGCCCGGCAGGAAGTAAACCTCGGTCAGTTCACCGGCCACGGCAACTCGCCCGCGCAAATGCTGTCGGCCCTCTTTCCGACGATTCTGCACGAGGGGCGGGAGGCACCAACCTACGTCGGTCTTGCGACGCTCCTGTTCGCGTTCGTCGGCGCGTCGCTGGTGCGGCGCAACTGGCGCGTGGCGTTCTGGGTGTGCGTTTCCGTCGTCGCGCTGCTGATCGGTGCCGGGCAGGCCACGCCGGTTGCGCAACTGCTCTACGCCCTGGTGCCGCTGTATCAGAAGTTCCGCGTGGGAGCGCGGCATCTCTTTCTCGCCGCGTTCGGAGCAGCGTTCCTGGCGGGATATGCAATTGCCGCCATCCAGCGCGATGAGGTCTCCACCCGTCGCACTCTCGTCGCCGCTGCGTGTCTGTCCGTGCTCATGATCGCCGGTGCAGCAGTGCAGGCGTGGGCTCCTCAGGTCTTCGAATACGAAGTGCGGGCGCCGCTGCTGTGGTCGATGCCGGTCTGGAACGCAGGTGTGTGGATACAGTTCGCGCTTGCCGTCATCACGATCGCTGCCTCATTGTTCCTGCGCCCCGGACGCCATTTCGTTGCAGCCGTCGCGGTGATCATGGCGATTCTGTTTGCGGACGATCTGTATTCCCTGCCGTATCCAGTCACGGCGATGGGCCTCGTCCCAATCACCATTCCGGCAGAAGCGTCAATGCCCAGTGTCCATGCACAACGCATCAGGCGCGATCTTGCGCCGCTTCAGCAGCGGGCGCTCGCAATTGGCGGCACCCAGACGGACGACGTGATTCCGGCGGCGTTTGCCCGCCTCTGGCGGGTGCCGATCGCCGGGGGCTATGGCCCGATGCTCCTCGAGCGTTATTCGGAGCTGGCGACAATGGGGACAAATGGGTCGGTGCGCCCGTCAGTCATCGGAACAAGTGACGTGGCACTTGACCTTCTGGCGGTCCGTTACATCCTGGTCCGGCCCGATGACATCACGGAACCTGCGACGTTCGAGCGGAACGGCGTCCGTTGGAGTGAGAACGAAATCGGCATACCGGTGGGACGTCCGGATTGCGGCCACGACTACGCACGCTCCACCTCCATTCCGCTGCCGGCCGACGTCGCCGTCGCGGCCATCTCGCTCGTGACGCACCTGCGTTGTTCCGAGGACGTGCTGCAGGACGCGGAGGTCGCGCGGTTGCGCATCGTCACGCCCCAAGGCGTCGTGCATGAACAATCGTTGCGCGCTGGTGTCGACACCGCGGAGACGGGACTCCACGACGATCCGGCGCTTCTGAAGCGCGCGCGCCATCAGGTGCCGGTGAACCTGTTCGACGATCCATCGGCGGCGCCGGCGCTCCGGTTTGTGACACGCATCACGCTGCCGCGCGTAGCTCGCGGCGGACGTCTCGAGCTCGATGCGCCGGCGACGAACGGCTGGATCACCATCGACCGACTGACGCTGATCGACGACACCGGCACGTCACATCCGCTGAGCGCTCCGCGCATGTGGCGGTCGGATGCGACGCGCTGGCGCGAAGGACAGCACTTCACGACCTCTCGCGTGGCCGATCGCGGCGTCGATCGTCAGACTCCCGATGAGATTCCGTACGTCGTGATGGAAAATCTGCGCGCGCTGCCACGCGCATGGGTCGTGCCTGAAATGATGGCGCTCGCAGATGCCGACGCACTCGAAGCGATCCGCCGCTCTCAGCTTCCCGGCGGCGCGCGCTTCGATCCTCAACACACGGCGCTGGTCGCTCCAGAGGAAGGGCCGCCAGCCGGCCCGTTTCGACCCGGATCGGTGAGCACACAGATCCAACAGATCTCCGATGGCCGGATAACCGTCACGGTATCGACCGTGGGTGGCGGATTCCTGGTTCTCAGCGAAGTCGATTATCCCGGGTGGCGGGCGCACATTGATGGGACGCCCGTGCCGGTGCGTCGCACCGACGTCGCGCTGCAGGGCGTGGTCGTGCCATCCGGGACTCACACCGTGGAATTCGAGCTTGTGTCATCGACCCAACGGGCCGGCGCTTCGCTCAGCGTGGCAGGCCTGCTCGTCTGCGCGGTGCTGATCGCGTGGGACCTCCGAAAGCGCGAACAGCCCGCGCCCCAGAATGTCGCCTGATCGAGGGTGCATGCGCGATCGCTGCCTGATCTGCGGCAGCACCGGTTCCTTATGGACCGAGAGTCGAGGACGGCAGCTGATTCGGTGCGGAACGTGTCGATTTGCGTGGGTGCCCCAGGGGGTCGGACGGACGGGAACCGGCGAGTCGATCTACGAATCAGACGAACCGATCTTCTTCACGGACATCCAGTCGGACTACTACCGGGACGAGGCAACCGTTCATGCCGCCCGCGCCAAGCTCCGGTGGGTGACCCGGTTCGTGGCGCCTGGCCGCGCGTTACTCGACGTCGGGGCCAACCTGGGTCATTTCATTCAACAGGCACAGCAGCAATACGAAGCCATCGGGATCGAGCCGAGCGCCGCCGTGGTTGCGTGGGGCCGAGAGCACCTCGATGTCTGCCTCGAACAGGGCTCGATCGAAACGGACAACCCCGCGTACGTCGGCCGCTTCGGCGCCGTGACGATGTTCGATGTCATCGAGCATCTTCCGGATCCGCGCGCAGCGCTGCAGCGAAGTCGGCGTTACCTGACGACCGGCGGACACCTGTTCATCACGACGCCTGATTCCGCAGCGCCGGTGGCGCGACTGCTAGGCTCGCATTGGTACTACGTGGACCTGCTGGAGCACATCTCGCTGTTCACGACGGGGAATCTTACGCGGTTGCTGCGCGAATGCGGTTTCCGCGTCCTCGAACGGCGCACGTTCGGGCGTCGCTATCGCCTCTCGTACATCGAGCGCCGACTTCGAGGCCTCTCGCGCGACAGCCTGTTGCTGCGCGCCGCGCACGTCGCCGCCTTGCCGCTCCGCCTGGCGCAGGGAGCGCGCATCACGCTGAACCTCGGCGATGTGGCCGGCATTGTCGCGGTATCGGAATAACGCGCGTGCGTAAATCGCGCCTCTCACCGGCGGCCGTCGCGGTGCTCATCAGCGGCGCTGCGTTCGTGTACCGGTATCTGACCAGCGGCGCCATCGAAAACGATCACTTCATCATGCTGGCGCGCGCCTACCAGGTGCTGTACGGCGACTGGCCGGTGCGCGACTTCGAGGATCCGGGACAACCGCTCGCCTACCTCGTCTCCACCGCCGCTGCGGCGGTGTTCGGGCCCACGCTACTCGTTAACGTCGTGCTCTGCATCCTGTTTCTGTGTATGACGGCAGCAGTCACGTATCTGCTGGCGCGCCGGGCAACGGGGAGCACACTTGCCGGAATTGTCGCGGCCGCCTTGACGATCGTTGTCTATCCGAGGATGTACAACACGACGAAGGTGATCGTGCCGGTCGTCGCGATCTGGCTCGCATGGCGCTACGCGGACGCGCCGAGCCTGCGACGCCTGGTGGTGCTCGCCGCGTGGACGGCAACTGCGTTTCTGCTCCGGCACGACTATCTCGCGTACGTCGCGATCTCGAACTCGGTCCTGTTGATCGTTCGTCATGCCGATGAACGGCGTGAATTGACGCGGCGGCTCGCGGCGTACGCCGTTTTCTCGTTGCTGTTCATCAGTCCGTGGCTGCTCTACGTGCAATTGTACGAGGGCCTGCCTGAGTACACGGCGTCCGCGCTCCGCTTCGTCGCCGCCGAGGGACGACGGACGGCTGTCGGACCGCCCGGCGCGCTGTTCTACGTGCTCGTCGCGATCCCGGTCACAGGACTGCTGGCGTCGTTCCGCAAGGGTCCGCGGCTGAGCGCCGCGCAACTCGCCTCGGCGTGCGTGCTGGTGCTGCTGATTGACCTGGTGTTCCTCCGCGATGTGCTTGCAGCGCGTCTTCCCGACATCGTCGCGCCGATCGCGGTCGTGACCGCCGCTATCGTGGGCCACCTGTTCCGTCCGAGAGCGGCGAGCCTCGTCACAGTCGCCGCATTGGCCGCTGGACTGCTGTTCGCCGCGCTTCCCGTTGCTGCGCGCCGCACCGCGATCCCGACTCCGACGGAGATCGCACGCCAGGCGATCCGGGTGACTCACCGCCTGGCGTCCGCGTCGCCGGAGATCGAGCCGAATCCCTCGCTGGCGCCCCTGATCGACTACCTGAGCCGGTGCACCCGGCCGCACGATCGCGTGCTCGTCGGCGGATTCGGCCCGGAGATCCCCGTGCTCGCGCACCGGCCGTTCGCCGGAGGGCTCCCGACCTGGATCCCGGGCTACTACAACGAACCGCCTGACGTCGCGCGCGCGATCGACCGCCTCAATCGCGAACA
>Ga0070699_100000943_pt1 | contig 27099 bp, 24 predicted proteins | sample KBSK1503metaG_FD_65473 | JGI IMG/M metagenome (GOLD analysis project Ga0070699, IMG submission 65473) | Corn, switchgrass and miscanthus rhizosphere microbial communities from Kellogg Biological Station, Michigan, USA - KBS K1-50-3 metaG | ecosystem: Host-associated > Plants > Roots >...
GGGCCTGCCGGTCCAGAGCTTCCGCTCCCTGCTGGATGAGCTGGCCACTTTGACCAAGAACCTGATCGCCCCCATCGGCGCCGGCGACGCTCGCTTCTGGCAGCTGAGTCAGCCCACCCCTCTCCAGGAACGTGCATTCCAGCTCCTGGGCGTCAAGCTCCGTGTAGCCAAAACGTCTGCCGCCTGACCGCCCAGAAATGAACTCGATAATGCCCTCTCCGAGTTCAACATCTCAGGGGTAACTTCGGGCTAGGAGGCCGGGCGGACGTTCTGGTTGACGTGGAAGAAATTCGTCGGGTCGTACTTCCGCTTGATCTCAGCCAACCGCTCGTAGTTCCCGCGATAGGTCGCCTGGACCCGATCCTGGCCCTCGTCCATCATGAAATTCACGTAGGCGCCGCCGGCGGAGTACGGGTGGAGCGCCTCCCAGTAATCGACGGTCCAGTTCTTGATCAGCTCGGCGTTGGCCGGATCGGGGTCCACGCCCACGATCACCTCCGCCCACTTTGAGCTGCGGTAGGCCCACGCCGTGTCTTGTCGTGGCAGAACGAAAAGACGTCCTGGCCGTCGCTCGCCACCAGCCCAGCCGGGCCAGTCCATTGGAGGTCGTCGAGGACGAGCAGGACCGGACGTGTTCCCGCGATGGCGGCAAGGAAAGACCCGACAGCCTCGAACAGTCGCAGACGGGCCTGCTCGGTCGGCAGCGGAGGGCGTGCGGGGAGGTCCTGGAAATCTGGCACTGGCGGCACCCATCACTCGCCCGCGGCGGGCCCGGCGGCTCCAGGGCCACTGCGATGGCCGGAGGTTGTTAGGTCCGCGGCTATCAACGCAGGACTGACAGCATCGCTCTCAGGGCCGGTTGGAGCGCCAGGTTGGCGTCGAGCCGGGAGCTCCCTTCGTCGAACCAGACCAGGGCGCGGACCCGACCGTATGCGCCGATGCGCAGCTTGCTGGTCAGATCACTGACCCAAGCCGGGTCGGTGGTGCCGACCTCAGCCAACACGACCGGCTTCTGGGTGATTCGGCCCAGCGTCTGGTAGTCGGTCGCAGTGTCGTAGCCATACGTATCCCAGCCAGCAAAGTCGACGTAACCGTCTCCGGGGTAAGACGCCTGTAAGCGCTGGAAGTCAAGGTTCACCCCATCCGGGCACCAGATGAAACGCACATTGTTCGCGCCCGCGGCGACGAAGCGGTCATGGATGTGCCGCCAGGCCGCCACCAGGTCGGCCGGCCGATTGGCGTTGCCACCCCCAACACCCCAGGGATAACCAGAGTCACCAGCCTGGGGATCGTTGAACTCATGGAAGATGCGCACGAAGACCGGATGCGGCGAAAAGGCTGCCATCCCTTTGGCCCAGCTGTCGATGTAGCCATCGAACTGGCCGGCTGCAATCGCCCCCAGGGGACGGTTCCACGCCTCCCACGTGATCATCGGCGTTCGTTGTGATCGTATGACCTGACTCACAAGTCCGCCGTCGTAGTCCCAGCCCTCATCCCAGTTGGCGTACCAGTGGATCAGATCAGCACGATGACCGAGCTCGGCCTCGACCCGCGTGTAGGCCGTGATGTCAGTGGTGCCGTTAGTCTGCCAATGCGGTTCCCACAAGCCCCAGAGCACAGATGCGGTTGCCTGCGCCGGGGGACGTGGCGACCCGGATGGAACCGCTGGCGGGGTGGTGGCCATAGCGGCCGGCGGTGAAGGGGTTTGAAGTGACGCCGTCGGTGAAGCGGTCGGAGCTGGAGTGATAGTGGCCTGGATCGAGTCGGTGCCGACGCCGTGCGGCGGGGCAGTTCGAAAGCGCAGAAGCTGCGCTCCCCAGACTACGGCAGGCGCAAGGACCAGAAGGCAGACTGCCACCACTACGCGCCGCCGTGCGGACATTCGCTACCTCCTGATTGACTCTTCCCTGACGGGACGCCCGCTGCCCGGCGCCGATCCCAACCCCAGATTAGGCGCTGAGCACCAGCGCGCGCACTTGGCGGCTGTCGGCGATCAAGCGTCGCATAGTCGGCGCATCTCCGTCCCGATCGTTTCCACCTCGGCGTCGCTGAGGGAATGGTGGACGGGAATGGAGAACATGTCGGCCGAGGCACACTCAGCCTCCGGACAACGAGTCGCCTCGTACATTTGGTACGCGGGCTGGCGGTGTATCGGGACCGGGTAATACACACCGGTGCCGATGCCGGCCCCGGACAGCGATTGGCGAAGCTTGTCCCGATCGCGGCCTCCACGAGGGCCGCTGGCCGAGCTGGATACCCGCACCGTGTATTGGTGGTAAACGTGGCCAGCATCAGGTGCCGTCCGCGGCCGCATGAATTGTGCAGGAGGGATCACCTCGTCGTAGTAGGAGGCGATCCGACGTCGGCGCTCCGTGATACTGGCCAGCCTGTTGAGCTGCACGAGGCCGATGGCGGCCTGCATCTCCGTCATCCGGAAGTTGAAGCCAACGCGATCGTGCACGTACGGTTTGTCGGCGTAGGCCTGGTGCCGAAGACTGGCGCAGAGCTCCGCCACATGCGAGTCATTGGTCGTCACCATGCCCCCCTCGCCGGTAGTCAGGTTCTTGGTCGCATAGAAGGAATACGCGGCAGTTCCGTAGGTGCCGAGGGGCTGACCCGCAACGGTCGCCCCGATGGCCTGGCATGCATCCTGGATCACGATCAAGCCGCGTCGGACAGCGAACTCTCGGAGCGAGACGAGGTGACAGGGATTGCCGTGCAGGTGAACTGGCATGATGCATTTCGTGCGTGGAGTTATCAGCCGGCTCACCGCCTCCAGGCTTAGATTGAGTGAGTCATCGACGTCTGCGAACACGGGCGTCGCGCCAGTATGGATGATGGCATTGGCCGTCGCGATGAACGTGAGCGGGCTGGTGATGACCTCATCGCCAGGCCCGATGCCATGAGCCAAAAGCGCGAGGAAGAGCGCAGAGCTGCCACTGGACGTGGCCACCGCGAAACCTCCTCCGGTCGCCTTTGCGAAGGCCTCCTCGAACCTCCGCACCCGCTCACCCTGGGCCAGCTGACCCGAGCGCATCACATCCAGCACGGCCTGCTCCTCCTCCTGACCGAGCGACGGCCGAGAGATCGGGATCATGCCCCCGTCCCCTCGGAGCGACGCTCATCAAGGGCTGGGGCAACCACCGTACACCCATATCGGGCCCGGAGTGCGGCCACGGATCCGGCGGCCAGCCGCACGACGGCCACCTCGCCTGGCGCAATCGTGACCCTTGGCAGCTCGGTGCCGCGGTGGCGGCGACCATCGATGAAGAAGACGTCGCCCGCCGGTGCGTTCGGACGTTTGACTGTGTAAGTTCGCGGAGCGGGGTCAGGATTGTGCAGGCAAGCTTCGTTCGACGTCATCGTCACCTCCCAGCCTGATCGGGGGTCGTGGCGCTGCAGGTAGGCATGCCGTGCGACCTCGTCGAGGCTGCGCCATTGCACTGCTCCGCGGGCCGCTCGGTTGATGCTTCGCGCTCGCTGCACAAAGGGCTTGAAGTCCCGACCTAGATCGCGGCGGTGAGCGAAGATCAGTATCGGCCTGCCAAGCAGCAGGTCTAGCAGGTAGCCCTGGTCGCGCAGTCCGCGGCGCCAGAGCAGTGGGAAGCCCTCCCAGCCAAGGTCGGCGGGTCTCAGGCCAAGGTGATCATCAGCCGGGATTGCCGCCTCGAGCGGGAATTTGTCGCCGTAGTTGCAGGTGGCCAGGAAGCCAAGGCGGTGCATGTCTGGAAAGATGCTTGCCGGACCCACCCCGTACGGAAAGACCATGACGCGGTCGAGCTCGTAGTGGTGGGCGCCCGTAAAACGACGACCGTGTTCCAGCGCACGCCACAGCGCGCGGCGCTGCTCCTCGAGGGGACGAGGAGCGTACAGAGTCCTCGAGCCGTGCGTTCGATAGAACTCGTATACGCGATGGTCGCAGCCGTGATAGCAGGCCGACATCAGGTCGCCCTGTTCTCGAAGTCGAGCTATGACCGCCTCGTCGGCAAGGTGCAGTTCGCGAGGTACAGTCGCGATCGTTACGTGAAAGCCGTGGTCGCGGGCCTGAGCGGCCAGGATGTCGTAGGGCAGCCCGAGCATGCCTTGCCGAAGTGCAGGATCGTCGATTGTGAAGTTGGCGAGATATGCAGGCGGATGCCAGCAGGCGAGGCCGTACGTCTGGCGCAGCAGTAAGAGCGCCACAACAGCAGCCCCCATCTGGTCAGACTTGACAGTGTCCGTAAGGCGATCGCACACCGGATCTGGCAGCACGCTCAGCACCACCCGCCCCAATCCGACCTTACGCTGCACGACAGCAGGGAGCCGGTCGCTACCGCTGGGGACGTGAGCGAGCACGTCCCACTCAGATCGAGCCTCGAGCGTGTAACCGGAGCCTTCCGTGTGCAGCGTGGCGCCAGCCAGCTCACGAGCGAACCAGGTCTGGTTTCCGGAGAGGTGGAGATCAAGTGCGGGTGACGTGGTTCGGATCTCAGGCGCTGCGAAACCCAGCTCGTTGCCGAGTTCACGAAGCGTGTCTGCTGATCTAGCCGTCAGGCCGTCCAGATACAGCGTGCCCCCACCATTGACGAAAGTCGTCAACGACCGCTTCGCGTCATCTGGCAGATGGGCGGGCGAATCGAGCCGACCGGCCAGGAGCTTCCATCGACCTCCTGTGGCACGCTTCAGCAGGTCCACGGCGCTTTGTCCGTTGGATCGGCTGACCCTCAGCCCGAGGAAGTCAGCGGTGGCGGCCAGAGCGCTTCGATCGACAGGTCCGGAAAACGCGCAGACAGCAACATCCTGGGGGTCAGATGGACTCAGATCGGTGAGGGGCGGCAGCTCCTCCGCAGCGCCATCCTCAACGAGCAGGATCGGAGGCGTCGCCGGCTCTCGGGGCTCGTACCCAAGGTTCCCCGACCAGATCCACCTGCGGGGCAAAGCCCTTCGCTCTATCGCAATCCTCTGCAGCCTGGCCCTTATCAAAGTGCGGCGCGGGATACGGGCGGCGGGGATCTCACGGCCAACCTGAAGCTCGTGCAGCAAACTGACGAGGCGGCCAACGATCGCGTCCCACGAATAGGGTCCGGCGAGGTGGCGTGTGTGGAGGCCTGAGCCGCACGCCGTCAGCGCCCGTTGAGGAATCTCGTCGGGGGTTTCGACCAGGTCGATTCCGGGGGGCGTGCCAAAGAGCTCAGGCAGCGCGCCGAACTTCGTAGTCACGACCGGGAGGTCACTGGCCAGTGCCTCCAGGATCGAGAGAGGCATGGCGAGGGCCTGGTCACCGGCCACCGTGGGGAACACGTAGCAGTCCGCAAGCCGGTACAGCTCCTCGATGTTTGGCCGGTATCCGTCGACCACCACCACGCCGTTACTCTCGAGATCAGCGCTCAGCTTGCGGGATTCCGGGCCACGCTGGTCACTCCCGGCTACGACGACCGTCACGCCGGAGGACTGGGTGAGCGGCATGAGGGCGCGCAGGTTGCGGCCCTCCCTGAGGTGCCCGACGTGAAGGATGATCCGGTCCTCGAGGGGCAGCTGCCACTTGTGGCGCAGGGCTTCCTTCTCTCCCGCCGAGGGCGGGTGGAAGCGGTCGAGGTCGACCCCGCTCCAAAGCACATCGGCATTGAGGCCCTTTGCCCGTGCCCGATCGCGATCTCGATGCGTTGGGACGAGCAGTAGGTCTGGTGCCAGGAGTCTGTAAACGAGGCCGGGCCAGTCCCGGTCCTCGCGCGCTTGCAGGGCCACGAGCACCAGCGGAGCGCTTCCACAGAGTCGTTTCAGCATCCATCCGCGAAAGAGGGCGGGCACGGTCAAGGAACAGCGAGACAAGTAGACGACGACGCCTGGCCGGATGCCGTTCAGCGCTGATCGGCGGGCGGCTCGCGCGACGTGCCAGATGCGGGAAAGCACAAGCAGGGGCTGATGATCCCAGCGAGGAGCCGGCGTCACGTGCATGAGCATCGGCCGGTGGAGCGGTAGCTTCGATTCCAGCGCCCGAACGAAAGCGACGTAGCCCTCATCCGGTGTCGCGGTGAGCTCCTCAGCCACTAAGAACGCCAGCCGCCTGTCTGCACCGCGATTCCCTTTGTCCTGTAGGGGGCGTGGCTTCGACTCAGGCTGGTCATCGATGATGTGGCGCTCGCCGAGGTGCCCCAAGCGAGGGGGCCGCGTGCTGAAGGCCCAGATGCTGACTGCGGCATCGACGAGCAGCATGGCGACGGCCCCGGCGCCGAAGGCCGTAGCCGCGCCCACCGAACCAGCTTGGGGAATGAGCCACGCCGCGACGCCGACGGTGACGACCATGGCCACTCCGGAGGACACCGTCTCCACTACCGGGTGGCCGAGACCAAGCCACAGCCCGCCCAGCACACTCCTCAGCCCATACGGCACGATCGCAGCAAGCAGCACCGCAAGGGGAATCGCCGCGCCACCGTATCGACCGCCATAGAGCCCACCGGTAAGCGGGCCGGCCATGATCATCAGCCCGATCGCCAGCGGCACGATTACAGCGGCTGTGAATCCAAGCACCCGCGCCAGGTCTCCGCGGACGTCGACGTCGGCGAGTTGTGCGACGCGCGGCGCAAAGACGAATGCGATTGCAGTGGGAAGCAGCGTGAACCCGTTTGCGATCGTCTTGGCCGCGGCGTAGGTGCCGGTTTCGGCCGCGCTGCGCAGGTGCTGGAGCATCAGGAGGTCGACATTGAACCAGACGTTCCAGAAGACTGCCTGCAACAGAACGGGGCGGATGTAGCCGGCGATCCCCAGCATCCGCCGCCAGCGCAGTGCCCCGCCACTGAACCGCAGGCCCCCGCTGAACGGCGCCATGGCGGCGAGGGCAGCCACCGAAGAGAGACCATAGATGATGAGGAACAGCGCCGGTGAGCGCCATCCGAGCGCAGCAGCGGCGATTGCGGCGGCCAGCTGAATCAGGTTGGCCAGGACGTAGAAGACCGACTGGAGCACGAATCGACCAAGCCCTCGCTGGACCTCGCGGTAAGTCTCGAGGGCAGTGACGCCCAGGAGGTTGGCGAGGAGCCCGGCCAGCATCCAGCCGCCGAGGCCAAGGGGTGAGGCGACAGCAGCCGTGATAAAAGCGCTCGCTCCGAGCAGGACCGCTACAACTGTCAACCAGTTGGCGTAGTACGCCTCCTGGTCGGCTCGATTGCCGCCACTGCGCGAAAGGAAGCGCGAGAGCCCGAGTGGTCCGGTGGTGAGCAGAACCGTGGCTACGTTCGCCACCGCCAGCGCATAGGTGAATTGCCCGTATCCGTCAGGTAGGAGGATGCGAGCGGCGGCGACTTGAAAGGCAAAGCCCAGGGCGCGGGCAACCCCGAAGCCGAGTAGCACAGCCATCGACCCTCGCAGGAGGACACGTTCGGGCGCCAGGCGGCTCAGTGCTGCGGCAAGCTGCGTCCACATGCCGGGGCGAGGAGGCCCTTCAGGGCGCACCTCGATGATCTGGTCGGCCTGTCGATGTTGGCCAGTAATCAGCACGCCGGTGAGCAGCCCTACCAGCACCCAGAATTCCTGGCTGACTCCCGTGAAGGTGAGGTACTCCGAGGTTGTGTCAAGCAGAGTCAAACCGACGACCGCACCCAGGCAGACTGCGGCAACGGTGCGTCCGCGCAAGTCGGCGCTGGTCCTCATCCTCCAGCTGGTCACACCGACACCGCCAATCAGAGCGATGAGCACCGCAAGTCCCGGAATGCCCGCCCGAAACATGGCCCAGAGGTAGCCGTTGTCGACGAAATCGACCAGTGGACGTGGCACCTCGGGTGGTATCAAGGTTCCCGTACCCAGCCAGGGACCGTGTCGGAGCAGAGCGGGGACGAAGAAGCCCTGCCAGTAGTCGATCCGTGTCTGGAGGGTCTCCGGAATTCCGAAGGCGCCTGATCCTACAGCCTGCTCCGCCAGACGGCCGCTGATGGCTGGCCAGAAAGCGATGGTGCAAGCAGCGAGCACGGGCGGACCGGCAGCCAGCTGGCGCCAGGGCAACCGGCGAGCCATCAGCACTATCGCGAGCGCTCCGAGCGGCAGAACGATCACTGGAGCGTACGTCTGACTGGCGACCAACGCGAGCAGGTTTGCACCCATGACCAGGGCCAGCCACCAGCCAGAGAAACCCGGATATCTCATCGCTGCCAGGGCGAACGCGAGCAGGAAGTTGACCAGGCCAAATGCTCCGACTGCGCTGTAGTGCCCGAGCAGGGACGAAGGCCTGTAGACGGTGGTGCCGGGTGGCATAGGCGCCGTCGGGTAGTACGACGCAATCAGCTGGCGAGCGCCGCCGAAGTCGAACAACTCGGCGACGGCAACGAGGGCCACCATGACGCTGGCCAGCATGAGGAGGTTGAAGAGCAGCCTCAGGTCCGCTCCGCTGAACTCGGTTCGTGAGTAGAGGATGTAGACGGCCAGGTACTGGATCGGGGCCATGACAACCAGCCAGTCATCAAGCCCGGCCTGGTCGCGTGAAAGCAGAATCACACCCCAGGGGAGGAGAATGTTCACCGCGCAGAAGACGAGGATCACCAGGTCGAGACCGACGAATGTCCCCCGCCGAGCTCGACCGGGAGGTGGCCGCCGCTGAACGAGCAGGTGGATCAAAAATCCACAGGCGGCGACGGCGAGGAGCGCCTCGTTGACGCGAAAGACGGGCACCACGGCGCCTCGAGCCATGCCGGCCGTGATCGGTATCGCAAACGCCAGTGCCGCGCCGGCGTAGGCGGGACGCCACGCAGCGATCGCAAGCAGCGCGCAAGCCCCACAAGCAGCAAGCGGCACAAGCGTGAGGGTCGACATGAGCTACCTGGTGGAAATTTCGAGGGGCGTCCGGCCCTCGTCAGCCGATCGCACACTCGCCGTTGATGCGTCGCTTGCGACCGGCAAGCCGAGCACCGAGAGATAGACCTCTCGGAACCGTTCCCAGGAGAGCGCCCGGGCAATTTCCGAGGCATGCTGCGCCTGCTGCTCGGCGAGTTCAGGCTGCTTCAGAAGGCGACCGACCTGCCGAGCAAAGTCGGCGGGGTCCCCTGCTACCGCGTACATCAGTGCGTCTGGGGGAAAGTAGGCTTCGATCGCGGGCAGGCGAGAGCAGACCGCTGGGATACCGAGCCACGCGTACTCCAGGAGCTTGGTCGGCAGGAGCAGCTCGCCATAGCCGTCCGCGACGATGGCAACGATGCCCAGCGTCGCACGGCTGACCTCGGATAGCGTCTCGGACCACGGCAACTGGCCGGTGAAGATGACGCGCCCGTCGAGTCCGAGCTGATGCGCCAGTCGTACGAGGTTTGGTAGCTCCTCGCCGCCGCCTACGACCCGAAGAGTGAGGTGCGGCCAGGTCCTCTCGAGCAGGGCCATGGCCTCGATCGCAATGTGCACGCCGTACCGTTCCAGCAGGGTCGTGTGGGTGATAAGCACCGGCGACGCCGCGCTCGGTCGAGCGGGTGACGGCCGGGCGCTGTCCCATGGAGTCGTGTTCAGGACGACGGTCATCCGGTCAGCCGGCACGTTGCGAGCCACCAGCCTGCTTCGGCAGGGCTCGCTTACCACGATCAGATGGTCCGCCCAGCGAGCAGCGGCGCTCTCTATCAGACGAGCTATCCAGACGAGAAAGTCGCGGAGGCGGCCTGTGAAACGTGCCGTCACCATCTCGGGGGTCAGCTCGTAAAGCGTGAGGATCACGCGGGCGCCGCGTAAGCGGGGCACAGCCGCTGCGAAGACGAGCAGGTCCGGCAGGTTGTCGACCTGGACGGCGCCATAACGGCGACGGGCCCCGAGGGCGCTCGCCATGGCCAGGGCGCTGAGGAAGAATGCCAGGTACTCCAGGATGTATCGGATCGGGTGCCCTCTGTGATGAGTTATCGGGATCCGATAGATTCGCAATTGGCCGGTGCCGGGCACGGCGTCATCACGACCTGGACCTACGGCACAGATCACATCGACTTCGTAGTCGCGGGCGGTCAGCTCGAGAACGTCGCGCCGGACGATCGAGTCGGCCGGAAAAGGATGCTGGGTGATCCTCAGCACCCGGGTACGGCTCCTGTCGACGTTCGGTTGGGACAGCAAATCCCGAAGGCGATCGAGCGCTGAGAGGTGCTGCCGGCGAAGCTCCTGAGCGAGCGCACAGCTCTGCTTCTCGAGCACGACCCTTCGAACGAGCGCTTCTCCGATGACGCCAGCCATGGTCGCGGGCCGGTTGGCCGAGAACAAAGCCGCTGAGCCGAACCGCCGGCGCAGGCCCTCGATGTCCGACAGCACCAGCGCGCGGCCCAGGCCGATGGCTTCGAACGCGGCGCGGTTCATGATGTGCGGATCAGTGCTGAAGACGGCGACGACGTCCGCTGCAAGCATCTCGCCTAAAAAGGCGGGATAGGGCAGGAAGCCAGTCAATACGACGTTCTGGGGGAGGGTATCGCGCACGGATGCGGGCAGCTGCCGTGGATCGCCCGTGACGCGGAACTCCATCGCCGGCACGAGCGCCGCTGCCTCCATCACTTCTCGAGTGGGCTCATTTGGATCCAGGCTGCCAGCGACCAGGACGGTCGGCCGGATCGAGCGAGGCCGATGCTCGGCCTGGCTCGGTTCTGGGAGGTCATCCGGCAGCAGCAGCGCGGGGGCGCCCCAGTCGCGAGCAAGGACCAGCGCCTCCTCCGTGTGTACCAGCGCAGCGCGGGAGCGCCGGAGGAGCCGACGATGAAGCACGCGTGCCCATCGCCAGCGACCTGAGTGAAAGGTGTCAGTATGGCAATCGACCACCAACGGACGCCTCCGGAGACCGCACCAGAGGTTGGCCACGACAGGGGCAAACACAGGGGGAGTGATCACCACCACGTACGCAGGGCGTTTTCGCTCGAGAGCGCGCCACGTACGCAGCGCCGCAGCCAGATAGCGCAGCGGCGTCAGGAGGAGCCGCCGGCCGACTCCACCGCCGAGGAAGATCGGCTCGCCGCCGAGCGCCCTGGCAAGCGCCACTGTCCGAGGCTGGAATGGTGCCCAGGCAAGTACTACAGGCTTCTCACCGACTGGCTGCGTCATCGCTCCGCGGCGGCTGCCCGGCGGGGAGACTGTTCGGTCTCTCGCAGGGCTTTTTCGCGAGAAGCTTTCAACCTGGGTGGCAGGAGCACCGTACCCACGATTTCAACTCCAACGTAGCGCAGCAACTCGGCGGCACGCCGGGCCTGCCTGAATCGACTTCTCCGCCGGGTTGCTACCAGGATTGCCCGGCCCGGCGCCGGTTCCGACCAGACATCGCCGCCTTGCTCGATTGGCGGCCTGATGCAGCGAATGATCATGTCGAACTCTTCCGCTGGACGAAGCTCGGAGCGCGCCCGTGACAATGCGGTGATCGTCGACGATTGCCCCGCCGGGAGGTCCTGGCGCTCAGGTGCGAGCTCTCCCTGGGTTGGAGCCAGTTCGACCAGGATTCGCTTCACATGCCCCGCCAGAGCCTGAGCGAGTCCCAGGCCCACGGCATTCACGTCCGCGTGTCTCGAGGTTGCCGCCAATACCAGCGACTGCGCACCAGCCGGCCGGCCGGCCACGATGGCGTGTGCCAGGAAGGCGAACGGATCAGGCGCTTCAGCGGCCGGCCGGCGGCTGAGGTCCAGGACGAGCGGGCTGCCAGTGGCCTCGCCCAATTCCGAGCCTTCATAGATGCGGTCTCTCAACCGCTCGACCAGCAGAGCGGCAAGCGCACCGGCAACAAGGCCTGCGGTTACTCCCACGAGCAGATATCGCAAGGGATCGGGGTCTGCTGGCCTGGATGGCGGACCCGCTCGGTCGGTTACCGAAATGACGTTCTCGAGCTTTGATTGCTGCGCCTGCAGGTCCTGAAGCCGCTGGTACGTATTGGAGTACTGGGTCTGCTGGAGCGTCAGTTGCGATGCGATGGCTTCGTTCCCGGGAGCCTGTTGTGCTGTTCGGGTCACTTGGTCTCCCAGCTGCTTGACCTGGTCCTGCAAGCTCTTGAGCTGAGGGGCCATCTGGGCATCTGTCAGCTCTCGGTTCCGAGCTACAAGCGCGTCAGCAACGTTGTTTGCCAGCCGGGCGGCCGCCGACGGGGTCGACGCACCGGCGATTATCTGGATCTGAGAAGTCGCTTTCGTCGTCGTAACCCTGACCTGACGGCTGAGCGCCGTTGGGCTGCACTCGAATCCCTCCTTGGCACAGACCTTCTGGAGAACCGACCCGCTGGTGGCCATGGAGACGAAGCGCTGGCTGAGAAACTGGTCGGTCTGCATTGCCACGTCGAAGCCCTGATTGGTCTCCTGCGCTTGATCGATCGAGACCAGCGCGGTCGCCTCATACGTCGGGTCTCTTCCATAACTGATGCCGAGGGCCAGGATCCCGGCGACGAGCGCCATCCCCCAGATCAGCCAGTGCCAGTGGCGCAACGCGCGTCCGATGGTTGAGTGTCCCATGCGTCAAGTCCCCCGCGCAGCCGACGCCAGGAGCGCCGGCACTGTCATCAACAGGATCTGTAGGTCGAGCCTCGGCGAGGCTTCGCGCAAGTACCGAAGGTCGAGCTCCATCATCTCGGGTGCCGAGAGCCGGTCACGTCTCGACACCTGCCAGAGCCCAGTCATGCCCGGCGGCACATCGAACCGCCGGAAGTAAGCCGGTCGATAGTGGGCGAGCTCGTACGGAATCGCAGGGCGTGGGCCCACGAGGCTCATCTCCCCGCGAACCACATTGAAAAGCTGCGGCAGCTCATCGAGATTTGTCCGTCTCAGGAACCGGCCCATCCGGGTGATTCGAGGGTCTGCTAGCGTCTTGTACCGGTCGCCCTGCGGCTGTGCGGCAAACCACTCAGCCGCCAAGCGGCGGTGCATGGTCTGGTCGCAATCCGCATACATGGTCCGGAGCTTCCAAATCCGGAATGCCCGGCCTCCGCACCCGATTCGGTCCTGATAGAAGAAGGCCGGTCCGTGGCTGTCGAGCATGACCGCCAGTGCCAGGCAGGCGATGAACGGGAGTGCGACCAGCAGTATCGCCGTACCGAGAATGACGTCCAGCGGGCGCTTCCAGCGCAGCCTGCCACCTGCTGCGGAATCGCGGCCGAGCTGCTCAAGCGCCGAGTAGACGAGAGGCATCACCCCGCTCGTGGGGTCGCCGGTCGCCGTCGTGCGCAGGGTCATGCCACAACCTCGGTCAGGCCAGAACGATCCTTGTGGACCAGGCCAGTCCTCGCGCCTGGAAGCGAGGCGATCGAGTCGGTCGTGCTGCGGCGGCGCCACCACCGCGCGACGTCCCTGGGCAGGGCATTCCAGTGCGAGGTGTCCCACTGCAGCTGCTCGAGGAATGCCGTGTATACCGATCGATGGCAGCGCTCCCGCAAATAGTCCGGGTGAGTGTTGAGCAGGGCCATTCCGTAGAAGCGGCGGACATACGAGACCTTCTCCAGCCAGAGCCGCGGCTGACGCTCGCCGAGGACGTCCAACAAAGTGAAGTCCTGCGCCAGGGTGTACGGCAGCTCCAGGAGGCGGCCCATGGTGAACGGCCACAGGCTCATTGTGCCTCCAGGTACGGGCTCGAATGGATCCGAGTCGAAGAACGACGTGTCGTACTCGACATCCAGTGACTGCATCCATTCCGGCTGCCTGTGGGTCAAAGGGGAGCGAAAGCCCACTGCACCAAGCTGCCGCAGGTGCCCGTTGATGTGGCGCGCATGCTCCTCGAAGACACGTTGGGACCGCATCTCTCGCCCGTCGTGCTTGCGGCCGTGTATGCCCACTTCGAAGCCCCGCTCTTTCAGGTCTTCGATCAGTCCATGGTCGAGCGGGTATCGCTCGGCCACGAAGTTGAAGGAGGATCTGAACCCGAGCTTCTCGTCCAGGTTCGCGACCTCGGGAACAAAACGCTGACCGTCCATCGTCTCCACGTCGTGGGTCAGTACAAGGGCGTGCGTATGGTCCTGTGGCCAGAAAAAGATGAATGGGACTTCAGACCGGTCCTCGATCACCATCAGCTCGCCGATCACGTCCCAGAGGAACTGGCGGTATCGATCCTCAATCGGCCAGCCGAGTGGGAATGTGCGCTGCGCGGCGGCGCCGATGCGGCGACGGCCGCGCAAAGCAAGGCGCCGTGGTATGAGCGGCTTCATCAAGTAGTAGAGCCGCCTGAGGGGAGAGAGTCGCCAGTGCCTCGGGCCGAACTGACCCTCGCCGAGTGTGGCTGCGAGCAGCGGCTCGATCTCGTCACCCGACGTTCTTGCGAGATAAGGGAGGGCAGCTGCTGCCCTGCGGGTCGCCTCTGCCCACCGAGCTGCGTCAGGCTCCGGGCAGAGGATGGGCCGCCAGAAGCACGCGGGGTGATTGGCCGCGTAGAGACGCGCAGTCATCCGGCGTAGCGGTAGAACACGGTGCTGAGAGCGCGACAGACGAACTCCGGGGAGTGCCGGATGATCTGCCTCATCACTGCCTCAACCCGCCCTCCCTGACCTGAGCCCGATGCTTCCGGGTCGGTGAACGCATAGATAAGTGGAATGCATTCGGCTCCCCATCCAGCGCTGGGCTGCCCACGAGAGGAGGTGAAGCTCGACCGGTCCGCTCGACGACGGCTCTTTGCTCAGGATCGGTTCGCCGGCCCCGGAGCGAAGAGCTGCCCTCACCCAGCCTCCTCCACGGCTCGCCCAGTGGGCGTGGTCCCTTTTGAGAGGGTGTAGACGGCTCCATCCGCGGCGTGCGCCAGAACCGCCCTGATCCCGAGTTGTCTGGCGTGAGACAGCCAGAAGCCGACGACCCTCGAGTTGACGGCCTGATCCTTGAATCCGTGATCGATGTCGCCACCCACCTCGCCGAGCAGATAGGGTTTCGCGAGGGACCGCTGCCAATCTCTGGCGGCGGGGTGATCGTCATAGACGTGAATGTCGTAGAAGTCGACGGCTCCGTCGTACTTCGCGGTGTCGGGTGGAGTCTTCCAGTAGAGCTCGGTGGTGTCGGAGACCGTCAGCCAGGCCTGCGGCGCGGCTCGCTTCGCTGCCTGGTAGAGGTCCCTTATCCAGGAGTGCACAGTGCCGTCCGAGTAGTTGGGGCTTACCGGATCCGCGGCTGGCGGCCTGGGCAAGCCGCCTTCCGTGCCGAGGCTGTTGTAGGGCTCGTTGAACAGGTCCCACGCCGCAACTGTGCTGCGCGAGCCAACGCGGCGAAAGAAATCGTCGACGGCACGGATGTAGTTGGCGCGCATCGCGGGGTGCTTGCCATCCAGCGCCTGGAAGCGGAAGTTACCCGGGCTGGACACCTCTTCCTGGTCGAATATGACTGCAATGACCTTCAGGTGATGGCTGTCGAAGATGTCGAGCGCCTCGTTCAGGTGGCCCAGAGCTGCGTCATCAAACCGGACGAAGCCCGTCGATGAATCCCAGACCATGAGCTGGTCCAGACCAATGAACACTCGCTGCACCCGCCCCAGGTGATGAGCGTCGATAAAGTCGAGGTCGGCCTGGAGACGGGGCTTGGCGGAGGTCCAACCGCGCCCTGAGCCACTGCTCGACTGGAGCCAGCGCGTGCCCAGCCACTCCCCGTTGACACCGTCGGGGCCACCGTAGTTGAGCCCGTTGATAGAGGGGAGTTCTATCGTCGATCCAGGCGCAGAAGATCCTGGCGAAGAGTGTCCAGGCTCACCCAGCGATGAGCCGCAGCCAGTCCAGCAGACTGCGATCACCGCGAGCGCCAGCGCAGCTGGTGCGAGTCGGACCGGTGCTTCACGCATGTCTTCCGTCCGACCCCGGCTGAACGGCGGCCAGAGCGTCATCACCCACGGACGTCGTGCTGGGCTGCCATTTCCGGTTGCCGTTGCTCGACGGCATGGGCGGTCTTTCGACTGGCACCCGGACGCCGTCCCTCCGCAGTGATCGATCGGCGGCTTCCAGGGTCGCGACCACCGCCAGGCCCTGCTCGGCGTCACTGAGCGGCCGTTCGCCGCTACGCACGCAGTGCACGAAGTGCTCACACTCCAGCCGGAGCGGCTCTCGCCAGTCGATGTACGGGATGACGATCTGGCCGTGACGGTATGCCAGCTCGAACTCCCCATAGTTGTCGGTGACTGGAGACTGCACGCCGCTGTCGTAGATCCGCAGCTTGGCTGCAGATGACACGTCGTCGAACACAACCATTCGGCGATCACCGACCAGCGTCAGCTGCCGAACCTTGTCGGGATGGAGCCAGGAAACGTGAACGTTCGCCGTGGTGCCGGCTGAGAATTGAATCTCCAGGTAACAGACGTCATGCATGTCTGGGCGGACGCACCTGCTTCCTCTGGCGCTCACCATAACCGGGTCCTGGCCCAGCACGTGCATCAGGATCGAGATGTCGTGAGGGGCCAGGTCCCACGCCACATTTACCGTGCGCTGGAAGATTCCGAGGTTGAGGCGAGCCGAGTCTCCGTAGTAGATGCGGCCGAGCTCGCCCTCCTGGACCAGCCGTCGCAGCTCCCGGACGGCCGGGTTGTACACGAATGTGTGGCCCGCCATGAGAACCCGCTCGCCCCGGTGCGCCAGCTCGATCAGCTCGGCTGCCTCGGCGACACTGGTAGCAAGTGGCTTTTCGACCAGGACGTGTTTCCCGGCCAGCAGGGCTTCCCTGGCGAGCCGGTAGTGCGTGTCGATGGGACTGGCCACGACGACGGCGTCCGCCTCCGTCGCCAGCAGCTCCTCGTGGCTGGAGAAGAGGTCGACGGTGGGGTAGCTGCGACGGACGTACTCGAGTCGGTCTTGTCGCGGGTCGGCCACACCGAGCAGCTCAGCGTCCGCGATCCCATTGAGGTTCCGAACCAGGTGCGGGCCCCAGTATCCGCAGCCGATGACGGCGATTCCTACCGCATCTTGACGTCTGCCGTTGCGGGCGATACGCGCGGACTCCTTCTCTCTGTGGATCATGTCTCTGGATCCCTGGGGATCACTCGTCGATCCTGCCGCCCGTCGGATCATCAGCGCAAGATTGAACGCGGATGGGTGGCTGACGACCCTGGCCGTCGGGTCCTGCCATAGAGTCGCAAGCCGCTTGATCGCCGCTCCATGTTTCCTCCCTACTCGCCTACGGGTTAAGATTTAATGGTAGCCAACACACCCATTAAAGGCCCAACCTGCCTATAAGGTTACACGAACCGCCAGAAATGTCACCCTCGATCTCAAGTTCTTGATGTGGGCAGGGGTGACCAGCCTCGTCTTTGCCTGAATACGGAATCACACGCCACATACATCCTGTTAAAAACAACGCCCGAGCTGGCTCATGTACCTGATGAGCTATCAGAAAATATTGGCCCCAGGCCCTGTCACAACGCGGCAAGGTCTGCGTTGGCTATATGTGGGGTTGCGCTGATCGAGCATGTTCGACCTGGCCAAAGGCTCGGACAGGCTCTTGACCTCTACGTGTCGTGGACGCTCCCCGAGCATCTACCGCACTCTGGTGCTTAGCACGTCTACAGGTGGTCCAAAATCGCTGGCCTCACTCAGGTCGCTGGTGGTCTGATGCGCGTGCCTGCGCCAGTGGCACGCGGCACAGAGCCTCCCTTTGACTCAGACTGTGGAACTGCAGTTGGCCAACGGATCGGCGAAAGGAAAAAGCGATGAGCGAGTCCAGCAAGACCAGTGCGCGGGAGCGCCTGGAAGCACTGGTCGGCGAATGGACCATCGAGGCCAAACCCCCCGACGGTCCGTCGTGGCCCGGCGGGGGGCAGGTCACCTTCGAGTGGCTCGAGGGCGTGCCCCTGCTGATCGAGCGCACGCACGTGGACATGCCCGACGCCCCGGACGGCGTCGCGGTGATCGGCTGCGACAGGATGAGCGGCACCTACTACCAGCTCTACACCGACGAGCGAGACGTGCAGCGCGTCTACGAGATGAGCTTGGACGCCGGCGTTTGGAAGCTGTGGCGAGACGGCGCGCCCTTCTCCCAGCGCTTCACGGGCAAGTTCTCTGAGGACGGCAAAACGATCACCGGTTGCTGGGAGATGGCCGAGGACGGCAAGCCCTGGAAGACCGATTTCGAGTTGATCTTCACGAAGGTCGAGTAGATCGACGCCCGTCTCCGACGAAACGCGAAAGGACAGGCGCGTGGTCTCGTACCACGTCCAATCGGTGGAAGGGACTTCGCGGTGGCGGCCGGTCGTGGTCGGTCATAGGCGTCCGTTGTCGCGTAGCCAGATCAGCGCGCGGATCGTGACGTTGCCGCGCCAGTCGGTCGTTTGCGCCGGCGACCACGCCAGCCAGTCGAACAGCCAGCCGCCGTCTTCCTGCTGGGTGGATTCGACCGTGTCGAGGTGAGCGTCGATCTGGGCGCGGCTGATCAGGCCGCGCGACCGGGTGCGGGGGCGGGGCGAGAGGTCGAGCGGTCGCAGCGCCTCGCCCTCGACAAAGCCGCCGACAGGCGCGATCCCGGAGGGGTCGACGCGCGCGTCGAGCGAAGCGATCGCGGCGCGGGCGCGTTGCTCGTCCGGAACGGCGTCGAGAAACGCAAGGGCGTACTTCAGCCAATAGCCGCCAGGGTGCTCGGTTGTATCGATTGAGCGCCAGCACCAGTTGGTGGCGCGCGCGAGCCACTCGTCGTCCGCCACGCCGCCAGCATGGAGGACCGCCGCCAGTCCAAGCGTCAGCATCGATCCCGTCTCCGGCTTGAACCACGGCGCGTGCGGGTACTGCTCAAAGCCGGGCAGCACGACCGGGATGCCGCCATCGGGCTCTGCGATCTGAGCGATCCAGGCGCGCGCGTCACGGGCCAGCTCGCTGCTCGCCGCGCCCGCCTCGGTGAGGATCTCGAGCGCGTACAGTGTCGCCGCCGGCTGGCTGCCCGGGCAACGCAGATCGGGCTCCAGCGCGTGGCCGAAGCCGCCGTCCTGGTTACGGTAGCCACGCAGCGCGTCGATGATCGGCTCCATCCGGCCGTCCTTGAACAGCAGCGCGTACCGGTGCCGGTCCACGAGGCGGGCGACCGACCAGATGAAGCTCTCGGCAGCAGGGTGATCGATCGGCATACCCACAGGCTACGCAGCGGTGGGCGTGCGGTCTTTGAGAAATCGGACAGGCGAGATCCCGGCCAAGCGCGTGACCTCGGCGGTCATGTGGGCCTGATCGGCATAGCCCGCGTCGAGCGCCTGCTCGGCCAGCGGTGCGGGCGCAAGCGCCTGCAGCCGGCGGAACCGCAGCACCCGCGCCAGCATCTTCGGTCCGTACCCGACCGCATCGCAGACCAGGCGCTGCAACTGGCGCCCGCTCACGCCCAGCTCGCGGGCAACCTCGGTCACGCGGGCATGCGGACGCCCCAGCGCAATCACCGCCGCGCGCACAAGCGGATCAGGCTCGGCCACTCCGCGCAGCCGCATCGCGCGCGGCAGCAGCGCATGCGGGTCCGAGCCCGCCGCCAGCTCATCGAGCAGCGCCGCCGCTTCGTCACGGCCGAGCACATCGGCAGCATCCGGTGACATGTCCCGCAGCTCCGACGCAGGCATGCCAAGGACAGCGCCCGCCGCCCCAGGCCGCAGGCGCACCCCGACAAGCCGCGAGCCCGGCGCAAGCCTCACCACGCGAGCAGTGGTGTCAGGACCCGCGATACTCAGCCGCTCGCCCGACCAGATCAAATCTACGCACGCGTCGGGCACCACACGATGCTCCTGCAGAGCCGTGGTGACCTGCTCCCACGTGCACGCCAGCACCGGCGAGGCGACAAGATGCTCGACGTAACTCACGACCCCAACGCTATCCCCTGCCGGCACGGTCCAATGAAACAGGAGCAAGGATGTCTAGCTACGCCATTACCGCCTTCGGTGTTATCGCGGTCGGCTTCATGATGGTCATGTACGCGCTCGAGCGGCGACATGTGAATTTCGTGGTGGCCTTCGCCGCGGGTTGCATCCTATCCAGTGGGTACGGCTTCCTGTCGGGCGCCTGGCCCTTCGGCATATTTGAGCTCGTCTGGGCTCTAGTGGCCCTTCGGCGCTACTCGACAGCGCGCGAGGCTCGACGAACTGTGGATCCGGTTAGCTCCTGACAGATCGATTGAGGCCGATGACCACGCCTGATGCATGAAGCCGCCAAAGGCCCGAGTTAGACCGACGAGACTGACCTGAAGGCTTGGAACCGCGCTGATAGGCGGAATCAGGAAGATTTCGAGTGGTGGGCGGCGACGGGATCTTGGCAGACCGTCTTTGGGTCCTAAAACGGCTTCCGCGCCACCCATGCGAGGCCCGCAGCCGGAGGCTGAACAGGAGCGGATCCCCTACCCGACGGCGCGCGCGTCGAGATCGTGGAGCCGGGGCCGGTCAGGAGGATAGTCGGCGTGGAGGACGTCCGGATCGAAGTCGAGGCTCTGGCTAGGTCCCTGTTGCCGGGTGCTCTTGGGCCGGCCCGCACAGCGTCTCCAGAGCCATGTCGGCCCCGTTAGGCCAGACGATCGTCCCGGCCCGCCAGTCAACGCGGACTTGGGCAAAGTAGCGACATCACGCAGCGGAGCGAAGACACCGTTGAAGCGGCGACCGGCAAAGTCGACAGCGCTGAAGCCAGACTTCTTAACGGCACACGCCGAATGTGCTGATCGTCTCCTTCTTGCGGCCCCGTGACCTGCGTTCACTGCGGTGGCGGGACTTGCTGTGAGCTGGGTCGGCGTAATGGTCCAGTAGAGGCACCAGCAGGTCCATAGGCCTCAACGCCAGCGTGGCCTCGCGCACAGTCGCACCTCCAGGTCGGTAATCCACCCGGAGGAACGGGTCCAGACCGCGCGGCGTTCCGTTCGGGATCTGGCCGAGGGCCTGCGAGCGGAGCCCCTCGTAGCATCGTCGGTATGACAACGACGGAGGACAAGTCCAGCAGGCTTACAACGCTGCTGCAAGAGCGTCCACCTTTCATCCCCGAATCGGCCGAGGCGATGACCATGCTGGTCGAGGTGCCTCCCGGAGGTCCGGGCCTACGCCCGCATCGGCACGCCGGTCCTGTGTTCGGCTACGTGCTCGAGGGCGAGATAATCTTCGAGGTGGAGGGTGAACCGGAGCGGATCATCAAGGGGGGTGAGGCATTCTGGGAGCCGGGCGGCGATGTCATCCATTATCAGGATGCCAACAATCTCGCGGACGCCTGGAGCCGGTTCGTGGTCGTAATGATGTGCGTGCCGGGCCAACCGATGCTTACGGTGGTCGACACCGACGAACTCGCACGCCGTCGCGACCGCCGCGCGCCGCGGCCGAGCTGAGCCAAACGGCACCCGGGGATCCGCTGGCGGCTGGCTCAGCGTGTTAGGCAGGTCATCGCTGAGAGCAACCTGAGAGCGGAATCCCACCGACTGATGGTGCAGGGCAGGGAGTGGCGGGGAGGGCCAACCCTCGCGATGGTTGACAGGGACGCGGTTCCGGCAAGAGTCTCGTGGACGCTAGGTCGAGACACTTGGCCTGGGCCTCGGTCACCGGGGTGATGATGTAGCCCTCGGCGAGGTTCCCAAAGATGCGGCACGGCGCCGTGTGGCGCCCACGCTTAGGCACCCAGCTCTGGCTGCAGAGGGTGGCCTACAACCACGACGCCGTCCTCATCGACTACGAGGGCGACATGCTGGAGTTGGAGGCCGACCACCGCCAGCACGCCGTGCGTCATCCGCTACCTCAAGTATGGGCTGGCGCTCAACCACATGCCGAGTGGCAAGTTCGGGCCAACGCCGCCTGGCTGGCCCTGCTGTGATCGCGCACAACCCTCACCCGCTCTCAGCATCCGCCACAGCATCCAACTGACCCCCCGCCAACGCCGCCTCCCGCCACATCAGGGTCACTGACAGGACCGTCCAGCCGGTCATGAACCACGGCATTCCGCCGACTGCCCGGTTACCCGGCCGTCTGGATCCAGTCCTGGTAGTGCGTGGGTGCCAGGTGTACGTCCGGGCCTGCTGCGAGCACTCACCGGTGATGGCCGCGAACATGTCGGCGTGGTCGTCGGTGATCACGGTCCGGCGGTCGTGCTGTGCCACCAGGGTGACCCTGCCGAGTTCGTCGAGGGGAAGACGTCCGGGCCGGCAACGTTGCGGATGCTCTGCAGTGGGACGCCGGTGGAGACCTCGACCACCGCGTCGACAACGTCCGCGGCGGCGATCGGCTGGAGGCGGGTGGTCGGCAGGCGGACGGTGGTGTCGTCGGAGGTCGAGGACAAGACGGCGTCCATGAACTCGAAGAACTGGGTGGCGCGCACGATGGAGTACGGCGTGGGCCCCTGGCGGAGCAGGTCCTCCTGCAGGGTTTTGGCCCGGTAGTAGTCCAGCTGGGGCACCTGGTCCACGCCGACGATCGAGAGGATCACCTGGTGCCAGACACCGGCGCGCTCTCCCGCGGCGAGCAGATTGTTCATTGAGGTGCGGAAGAAGTCCAGGGACGCCTCGTCGAATATCGGAGTCTGGTGGGCGGCGACGGGATCGAACCGCCGACCTCTAGCATGTCAAGCTAGCGCTCTCCCGGCTGAGCTAGCCGCCCGCCTGACGGTGCGTTGACCTTCCAGTTTCACCAAAACCAGTCGGATCAGCCGGTTGCTTATTCTAGCCAGCGATGTCCCCAGCCACCGGCCGGAGCCCGCTCATCACCGCGACCGCCTCTTGACGGCTTCGGCGGGCTGGCGCCGTAACCTGGCAGCGCTCTGGTTCGCGCAGTTCACTGCGATCTTCGGCTTCTCGTTCGCATTCCCGTTCCTGCCTGTGTACCTGCGCCAGCTTGGCGTCCACGACCCGGGTCAGCTGGCGCTTTGGACCGGCGTGACAGCAGGCGCGTCGGGAGCGTCGCTCGCCATCATGAGTCCGATCTGGGGCACGCTGGCCGATCGGTACGGCCGGCGCGCCATGCTCCTGCGGGCGATGATCGGCGGCGCCGTGACGGTCAGCCTGATGGGGTTTGCCCGCGGTCCGGTGGACCTTCTGGTCCTGAGATTGCTGCAGGGCGCCACGGCCGGAACCGTTGCCGCCGCGACGGCCCTCGTCGCAAGCGGCACGCCACGAGCCCGCGTCGGCTGGGCGCTGGGCGTTCTCACGTCGGCGGTTGCTGTCGGCACGGCGTTTGGGCCCCTGCTGGGGGGGTTGGCCGCATCAGTGCTGGGGGTGCGCGCCATCTTCTGGGCCGGCGGCGCCCTGCTGGCCGCTGCCACCATTCCGGTCTTCGCGGTCGTGCGGGAAGTCAGCACCGGGCCGGCGGATGCCGCCCGACGGCCGGCCCTCGCGGTATTCCGTGAGGCCGCTCCTGGGGCGGTCACGATCGTGGCCACGCTCCTCATATGCCAGGCGCTGCTCCAGGTGTCGAACAGCGGCTTCCAGCCCCTGGTGGTGCTCCGCCTCCTCCAGCACGTGTCCACCGGGATCGAGGCGATCACCGGCATCGCCTTCGCTGCTTATGGGCTGAGCAGCGCCCTGGCGGCGGTCATGTACGCGAGGCTGGCCCGCCGCTTCGGCTTCCGCACCGTCGGCGTCGCAGCGGCACTCCTGCTGGCTGCTTCACAGCTCCTGGCCGGCTACGGACCCAGCGTCCCAACGGTCGTCCTTGGAGCCGCGCTGGCGGGGGCGTTCTACGGAACGGTAGGGCCGGTGATCGCCACGATGATCGGTCTGGAGAGCCCCGCCGAAGTACAGGCACGCGTATTCGGCCTGGGGGCGAGCGCGACAGCGGTCGGCTTCGGCCTTGGCCCACTGGGCGGCGGCCTGCTGGCGGCACGGTGGGGTGTGTCCTCGGCGATAACCGCCTGCGCGCTGTGCGCCGTCACGCTGGCGCTCGTTCTGGCAACCCGGGCCCGGGAGCCGGCGCGATGACGCTTTTCCGTACGCTAGTGCACCGACTGATGCACCCGAGAGCTCTGCCCGTCGCAACCGCAGCCGCTTTGACGGCGATCGTCATCACGGCGTGCGGTTATCCCGACCCCAACGCCGACAACGGGCCCGTGGCAACGACGAATCAGACGACTCCAACTCCGCTGGCCGGCGCGGACAACTTCAACGAGGGCGCCGGCAAGACACCGGTCAAGTTCCCCGACGGCCTCCAGATCCTCGACCTGAAGGTCGGTGACGGAGCTTCAGTTCCCAGCGGCGCTACCGTGAGCATGCAGTACACGGGCTGGCTTGCCAGCAACGGCAACAAGTTCGACTCCAGTCGAGACCCGGGCCGCGGGCAGCCGCTCTGCGCCATCCTCGTCTCGTACGCTCAACAGTCCGGCAACTGCACACCGGTGATCCCTGGCTGGAACGAGGGCATTCCGGGCATGAAGGTTGGTGGCCGGCGCAAGCTCACCATCCCATCCAGCCTCGCCTACGGCGATCAGGGTTCGCCGCCGACCATCCCCGGAGGCGCGACCCTTGTCTTCACGGTTGAGCTGATCTCGATCGTCTCCACAGTGCCGCCACCGACCCCGACGCCAACTCCGTCCGCGACCCCAACACCGACGCCGACGCCGAGCCCCAGCCCATCCAAGTAGGCCGCCAGGCCCGTCGGCTCTCTACGTGACCGTGAACGTGCCCTTCATCCCGGACGCTTCGTGCCCGGGCTGGTCACAGATAAACGGATAGGTGCCGGCGCTCAGGTTGTTGACCGTGAAGACGCTGGTGTTGCCCGGCTGAACCAGCTCGCTAGCCGCCATCTTCTTGCCGTCGGGGCTCTCTAGCACCAGGTCGTGGGCGACGGAGCCTGAGTTGACCAGGTAAAACGTGACCTTGCCAGCAGGGGCGCTGGGCGTTGAGGGGTCGAACTTGAACTCGGTCATGTTGACCTTGATCGAGCCCGCAGGCTGCCCACCGCCACCACCGCTGCTTCCGCCGCAGGACACGGTGGCGCCAATGGACAGGAGCCCGAGTGCCGCTAAGACAAGGAGTGGGCGTCTCATCAGACCGCGGTGACCGCCAGATAGAGGATCCCGAACAGGAAGATCCAGACCACGTCCACGAAGTGCCAGTATAGGGTCGCCGCTGCGAAGCCAACGTGATGGCGGGCATTGAAGTTCCCCTTCAGGGCCCTGCCCAGCATCAGCGTCAGGAAGATCAGACCACCGGCGACGTGGAGGCCGTGGAAGCCGGTCATCGTGAAGAAGGCGCTCCCGAACTGGTTCAGACCGCTGAACTGGATATGGGCGTGCGTGAACTCCCAGACCTGGCCGGCCTCGAACAGGACGCCGAGGACGATGGTCGCGACCAGCAAGACGAAGAAGGTGCGCCGGTTGTCGTGCGCGACTGCATCCAGGGCGAAGTGGCAGGTCACGCCGCTCGACAGGAGGATGATCGTGTTGAAGAAGGGGATCGGCCACCAGTTGACCGGTACCGTGTTCGGCGGCGGCCAGCTGAAGGGGTGCGAGCCGAACAGGTAGAAGTACATCGCGAACATGCTTCCGAAGAACATCACCTCGGAAGCCAGGAAGATGTACATCCCCATCATCGCGGGGTCGAGTCCCGGGTAACTGGGGCGCTGCTGCGTGCGTGGGCTGACGTCAGCGACTGCCACTAGTGGCCACCCTCTTCGTGGCCGACCTCGTCTTCGGTCGGATACATGCGGACGTCCTCGAGCACTACCCATCCGACCACGCCGATCAGGAAGATCGCCAGGCCGATCACGAGCAGCACCAGGCGCGCCGCACCTGGAAATGGGATCGCGGCCAGGCCCAGGAACAGAAAGCCGACGCAGATGACGAACGGGAAGTTGCTGGAGGGAAAGATGTGGATGCCGAGCCGGTGGGCCCGCTCCTCGTAGTCCACCACCTCCGGCCCCGCAGGCGCAGGGATCTCCATGTCGTAAGGACGAGCAGCTGCACGCCTGGGGTCGGCCGCCTGCCAGGCGTGGAAGGCGGCGCCGGCGTAAGCGCGACTGGGCCAGAGCGCGAAGGAGCAGTTCTTGCAGTAGAGCAAGAACCGTGGAGTCAAGAGCCCGCACCTCGGGCACTCGATGGCCAGCGCGGGATTGCTTGTGTCCACGAACCGGGGTTTGGTCGCGTGCGCCACGGGGCGATTGTATCTCCGCAGGCGGCTCCGACATGACGCCACCGACCTGCTCCAACTCGGCCGCCACCCCAAGACGGGATCGGCAGATTTCTATACTGAGCGCGTGCGCTACCGCCGCAGCCGTTGGCTGCGCCGCCTGCTGATGGCGGCGCCGCTGGTCATGATCGCCACGCTCTTCCTGGCCAGCCCGGCGCTGGGGGCGTCAGGCCTGAACCCGCTGCTTCCGAATGCCGTTTCACCTAACGGCCACGACCTCTACGTGCTCTACAACTGGATCTCGCTGCCCGCCCTCGGCGTTTTTGTTCTGATCGAGGTGCTGCTGATCACGATCGTCATACGTGACCGGCGCAAGCGGCGCGGGCCAGACTACAGGCCGCCCCAGACGCACGGCAATCCGCGGTTGGAGATTGCCTGGACCGTCGCCCCCGCCGTGCTCATAGCGGTGATCGGCTACTTCTCCTTCAACACGCTCCAGAACGACTTCCTGGTCTCGGGTGACACGATCGCGGCCAACCAGGGACCCACCGACCTGGGCGTCACCGTCACGGCCTACCAGTTCGGTTGGCACTTCGCATACCCCGACGGGTTCACGATCACCACGTCGGGTTTCAACGCGGCCGACAACCCGTTGGTCGTCCCAACCGGCGCCCTGGTCAGGCTGAAGCTGGAGTCCACCGACGTCATCCACAGCTTCTGGGTGCCTGAGATCGGGGGCAAGACAGACGCCGTGCCGGGCTATGACAATTACGCCTGGTTCAAGATCCCCCAAGCGGGAGAATTCCGCGGCCAGTGCACGGAGCTCTGCGGCGTTGGCCACGACAGCATGCAGATTCGAGTCAAGGCGGTCAGCCCGGACGAATACAACGCCTGGGTGGCAGAGCAGGTGGCCAAGGCCAAGGCCACGCCAACGCCAAGCTCGTCGCCGAAGCCGTCTGCAGGCGCGTCGCCCAGCGCCTCACCAAGTGCTTCGCCGAGCACTGCGGCCAGCCCGAGCCCGTCCGGCAGCGCACGGCCCAGCCCGTCGCCAAGCTCCCCTTAGAGGTATGTACTGATGGCAACACTGGCGCCGCCTCGCCCGAAGGCTTACGACGACTCCTTCTTCAAGCCCATCAGCCTGTGGCTGACCACGACCGACCACAAGCTGATCGGGATCATGTACATGACCACGGGCTTCCTGTCGTTCCTGATCGGCGGCATCTTCGCG
>Ga0070699_100000944_pt1 | contig 27095 bp, 25 predicted proteins | sample KBSK1503metaG_FD_65473 | JGI IMG/M metagenome (GOLD analysis project Ga0070699, IMG submission 65473) | Corn, switchgrass and miscanthus rhizosphere microbial communities from Kellogg Biological Station, Michigan, USA - KBS K1-50-3 metaG | ecosystem: Host-associated > Plants > Roots >...
TGAAGCTGGCAAGGCTGAGGCTTTGTTACAGTCTGAACTAAAGAATCTGCAAGAAGTGAACGAGAAGCTTGATGAAGAGGGCTCGTTACAAGAGCCGCTTCCCACCGTCCCGCCGCGAGGTGCAGCGCAAAAGACAAAGACGGCAATTCCGCTCAACCGCTTGAAAGAACTCAATCAGGCGTTGGTGCAATTCCCGGAAACGTTTCATTTGAATCCGAAATTGGTGAAAGCTGTAGAAAGGCGCCGCAAGTTATTTGATGGGGCCGAGGATGTCAACATCGATTGGGCGGCGGCAGAGGAATTGGCACTCGCTTCCATCCTCGAAGAGGGGATTTCCATCCGCTTAACGGGTGAAGATACAATTCGTGGGACGTTTAGTCAACGGCACGCCTCATTCTTTGATTTTGAAACGAATCAAAGTTATACGCCGATGCACGCCATTCCGCATGCCAAGGCCTCGTTTGAAGTGTTGAACAGTCCATTGAGTGAAGCGGGTGCAATTGGGTTTGAAGTCGGTTATAACGTGCAGGCTCCCGAACGGCTCGTGATCTGGGAAGCGCAGTACGGTGACTTCATCAATGTGGCCCAATCCATCACTGATGAGTTTCTACTCTCAGGCCGCGCAAAATGGGGTTTTACACCCTCGCTGGTTCTTTTATTGCCGCATGGCAACGAAGGCCAGGGTCCCGATCACTCCAGCGGACGCATCGAGCGCTTTTTAGGTCTGGCTGCTGAGACCAATGTGCGGATTGCGTATCCATCCACCGCCGCGCAATATTTTCATCTTCTGCGGAGGCAGGCGTTGCTTTTGAAAACTGATCCATTACCGCTCATCGTCTTTACTCCCAAAGGCTTGTTACGACACCCGTTGGTGGCTTCACCAGCCAGTCTGTTTACGGAAGGCGGATGGCAATCCGTTATGGACGATGTGGATTTGCCCGGTAAAAGGGAAGATGTCAAAAACCTGCTTCTGTGCAGTGGGCGTGTCTACGTCGATCTTGTCACCAGTAATTTGCGTAAAGAGAATCAGGATGATGCAATTGCCCGCGTTGAGCAACTTTATCCGTTTCCAACGAAAAAATTGGATGAATTAATTACCAGTTATCCGGAGCTCGAACGCGTAGTTTGGGTTCAGGAGGAACCACTCAATATGGGCGCATGGAATTACCTGCGTCCACGGTTGCGTGAATTGGTTGGTGACAAATTGTCATTGCACTACGTCGGCCGGCCGGAAAGTTCGAGCCCGGCAGAAGGCTCAACAACACTTTATCGAATCAATCAACAGGCATTGATCGAGCAAGCCTTCGATATCGAAACACAATCACGCGTACGGAGCGTTGTAAAAGAGAGAGGTTAACATGGCTACAAAAATTTTAGTACCTGAATTGGGTGAATCTGTCTTGGAAGCGACTGTTTCGCGTTGGCACAAAAAGGAGGGTGACCTTGTCACAGTGGGGGAGGTGCTGGTTGAATTGGAAACGGACAAGGTCAATCTCGAAGTGGGCGCCAAGAGTTCGGGTGTGCTTGCGAAGATCGAAGTGTCTGAAGGTAGCGATGTAAAAGTGGGTGAGGTTTTAGGAACGATTGACGAAAGCGGAAAACAGCCCGAAGCAACCGCTCAGAAAGACGCACCCAAACCTGAAAAAGCCGAAGAGGAAAAGCAGGAACCAGAGCCTGTCCGCAATGATGGTCGTGAAGCCCAGCCGGAACGGGAATCTGCACCACAATTGACGCCAGTCGCGGCGCGTTTAGCGCGGGAAAACAATGTTGATGTGAGTCAATTATCTGGAACAGGGACTCAAGGCCGTGTGACCAAAACAGATGTGGAGCAATTTCTTCAAGGGCAGGGCAAGGCCCAAGAAGAGAAGCAGGCTCCAGCTGAGCCCGAGGCGATGCCGTCCGAAACTAAATCCGTATCCCAACCCGAAAAACCAACGTTGGCAGGTTCTACTCAACGTCCTGAAGAACGTTCACGCATGTCGCGCCGACGCCGGACCATTGCCCAGCGATTGCTGGAGGCATCTCAAGGCACTGCCATGTTGACCACGTTCAACGAGATCGATATGAGCGCCGTAATGGATCTGCGCAAACGTCGCAACGAAGATTTTCAAAAGCGACATGGTATAAAACTGGGCTTTATGTCTTTCTTTGCCAAAGCAACGATCAGCGCGCTGAAAGCGTTTCCGCCGTTGAATGCGGAAATTCAGGGTGATGAGATCGTGTTCAAACAGTATTATGACATTGGCATGGCAATCGGCTCAGCAGAAGGATTGGTTGTGCCGGTGATCCGCGATGCGGATCATCTTTCATTTGCTGATATCGAAAAACGGATCAAGGAATTTGTTGAAAAGACGGAACAAGGGAAACTGGCTATTGAAGATCTGCGCGGTGGAACTTTCACCATCACCAATGGCGGTGTGTTTGGTTCTTTGCTCAGCACACCAATCTTGAATCCACCAGAGGTGGGCATTTTGGGTTTGCACAAAATCGAAGAACGGCCAATTGCTTTGAATGGCCAAGTTGTAATTCGCCCGATGATGTATGTAGCATTAAGCTACGATCATCGCATTGTGGATGGGCGTGAGGCAGTTCAGTTCCTGGTGCATATCAAGCAATTATTGGAAGATCCGGCGTGGATGCTGGTAGAGGGATAAAGCATAGACTTCCTGCAACTCTGAGTGCCCCAAATGTTCTGATCGTGAGTAATGAATTATTGCAGTGAGCAAAATGAGCGCCGAACCTGAACGTCAGATCAATCTTTTGCTTGTGAATGAAACCCGGCTAATGGGCAATGTAATTGCGGCCGCGCTGGAAGATGAGCCGGATATCCACGTTCTGGCTAGTGTTACCAACATGGAAGATGCCATGAAGATCGTTCAGGAGATGGACGTGGATGTAGTGCTGGTCAGCACACGGTTGCCAGATCAGGGTGCGCTCAAACTGACCAGTTCCGTTACTGAACTTAGACCTTCTACAAAAGTGCTGGCGCTTGGGCTGACCGAAGAAAAACAGCGTGTGTTACGCTATGTGGAGGCAGGGGCAGCCGGCTATGTTTTGAAAGACGATTCGCTGGAGGATTTGATCGAAACTGTCCGCGCAGCGCAAGATGGCAAAGTATTTGTCTCCCCTCAAATTGCAGCAGCCTTAATCGAACGGCTTTCAGACCTGGCGCACATGTTCTCAGCGATCGAGAACAATGTTTCAGAGGTGACAAGCCTCACTTCCCGTGAAATGGAAGTGTTGAAACTGATCGGCGATGGTCTGACCAATCAACAAATTTCTGAACAACTGGTGATCGAAGTGGGAACGGTAAAGAATCACGTTCACAACATATTGGATAAGCTCAACGTCAGCAGTAGGGGAGAGGCGGCGGCTTATCTGGCTTTTATTAAAAGGTAATTGATAGGTGCAGGGCAGGGGATTTGAAAACTATTTATTTTTCTTTTATATATGTTTTGTAGCAAGCTGGCTATTTTTTGTCAAAGATGTCCCGATAAGCTTTATCAGCTTTCTTCTCAAGTTCCCTTTCTTTTTGGCTTGATTGTGAGGTGTCTTTGCCAGGGGTTAAATTATGAATTCGATTCAAAGCTGGAGATAATTTTCGAATCATAATAGGCTCAACCTCACGAATAGTTATTTCCGATGTAATATCAGGCATTTCCTTCCTGCAAAACTCTATACAATCACTTAAGGTCCATAATTGAATTACCCAATTCAATGAGTCAGGCAGGTGGTTTTCGATTTTTGTGCCAATATATGATTCGCCAAAGATAACGTTTCCATCCCAAGTCATATGGCCGCCCCAACCAAACCAACGCTTCCAAACATCCATCGTAGATATGCCGATATAAAGAATATCGTCCAGTCCGTTCTTGATTACATAGAGACAGAATCCCTTGTCTTCATATTTTTGTTCACGAAAATCATCAAACCTCAATTCAATCACTTTGAGCTCCATTTTGAATTTTTCTCAAAGATATCGTAATAGCCTTTATCCAACTCATCATCGTTGATATGAGCATATCTCTGAGTAATTTGAATGTTTTCGTGCCTGGCAAGTGCCTGTGCAAGTTTGAGGTTTCCCGAAGTACGCAAAATCATTGAGACAAAATAGTGGCGAAAGGAATGGGGGGTGATATGTCCTTCTGCCTCACTGCCTAATATCTGCTGTACCCGCTCGGCAACAATGTTGCGACCTGTGGTAGGCGTGATGGGTTTGATCTTTTTACCTGCACCTTTATCGTGACGGGCAAAGAGGGGCAGGGCGGTCAATTGTTTGCCTGACGCGCCATCGAGTTCCGCACGAATCGACAGATAATCCTTCAAGGCACGCATAGCACGCGTTGTGAAACGTACAACGGCTTGTTTATCGCCTTTGCCGATGATTATGGCTCGCCCTTCATTCCAATCGATATCGCCGCGTCGTAAGTTACAAGCCTCATGAACACGAAATCCTGTGTCGGCTAATGTGATCAAAAACGCTCGATCGCGCATTGCGCGTAACCGTTCGATTTCAGAATCCGCTGCAAAAGATGTGATATCCGATACAAAATCAAGGACACGCTCTATATCATTTGTAGGAAATTGTGGCAGGCGGATGCCAGGCTTACGAGTGCGATTTTCAATGAGTATATCCATACGGGGCAGATTGATTTCTGCCAGCCGTTCCGCTGCCAGATGCCTGTAAAAACGAGCCGCAGCCCGTACGTATAGTTGTTCGGTCGCTGGGGAAAAGGTTTTCAAATGCATGGCAAATTTGGAAATCAGATCCTCCGTAAGCACGTCAGTAGGGGACGTTTCAGGATCAATTTTTGCTTTTACTAAAACCTTTTGAAATTCTTTCAGCGCCTTGCCATATGTCAGTACAGTGTTCTGACTGCGTGCAAGCCTTACAACATCCAAAAATTCTTTGATTGCTGAAGCGATAGTAGTGGTCTTCGTTTCTTGTTCCATAGACGAAATCTTATGCGAAATCTGGCATTCTGTCAATGCTTTTGGTAATTGAACTTATCGAAAGCATAAACTAGAACAAAACTCTTGCCTTCTTAATTATGAACTTGACCCACCTCCCCACATCTGTGGACTGAGGTCCGCAAATCACATCCACACAATAATAGGTTTGTGCGCCCCACACACCGATCTGACTGCTTAACCTGACCCTTGATACTCCGCACCTGACACCTTCTTCCCTCCCCTGCCCTATTCCAATGCGCTCCATTCTTTGAGTTTGTTTCGAGCTTTTTCAGCATTTGGCGACTCAATTGCTTCATATATTTTCAGCGCTTGTTTTACCAAATCCACTGCTCGTCGTTGTTCTTTCAAGCTATAAAGAGCCAATCCCATATTATATGAGGCATTGCCTTCACCGCGCCGGTCACCAATTTCACGAGCGATGACCATGCGTTGTTCATAAAACTCAATCGCCTTGCGAGCATCGCCCAAAGCCGCATAGGCAGTCCCCAGGTTTCCGAGGGCATTGCCTTCGCCGCGCCGGTCACCAATTTCACGATCAATGATCATAGCTTGTTCATAGAACTCGATGGCTTTGCGGGTCTCGCCCAAATTCTTGTAAGCAATCCCCAGGTTGCCAAGATGAGCACCTTCATACTCTTTATTCTCAAGTTTTTTTGCAGCAGCAACTGCAATTTTTTACCAATCAATTATTTGTTTTGGCGCAAGACGCAAATCTAAACAATAAGCCGACGCGTCAGGATACAGCATTGCCAGTTCTGCAATTTGTTCTGATTTTTCAACCTTCTCGGCGATCCATGTGTGAGCAGAACGAATATGTTCCCACTCCAAATCAAACAAACGCAAGCCTAATAGAATGTTTTCATTTCCTTTTTCATACATAGCGTCGGCTGTTTCCATCACATCCATGTAGTGAGAGGCATGTTTTATACGGGCTTCCTGCTCCTCCCCACTTTCCATTCGGCTGCGTGCATACTCTGCCAATAAGTCGTGCAGTTCATAGCGTGCAGAAGTTTCGTTGTATTCAACCAAACTATAGCGCATGAAAACAGCAAGCAGGTTATCGGTTTCCTCATCCCCCATCCCCCACACCGCTGCCACAGCGCTGCCATCGAACGGGGCTGGGAACACTCCCAACACACGCCAATTTTTCTTTTCTTCCTCCTTCAATTGGTTGTAGCTCAATTCAAATGTTGCCAACACATCAGGCTCTGTGGTTAGTTCTGCGCCCGCACGGCCTTTTGCCAAAGCTTCAAGCCGTCCTTTCGTGTTTTTGAGTTCCGCAAGATATTTATCCACTTTCCAAGTCGGGTTGACCTTCAGAAAACTGCCCGCAATCCGCAATGCCAACGGCAAATATGCACACGCTTTTGCAAGTTCGGCGGCTTTGTCGTTGATCCGTGCGCAGAGTTCGAGCAGAAAATCAATGGCTTCTTTTTCTTCCAGAACTCCCACTTTATGTGTCTTGATGCCCACCACCGAAAATATTTTCCGTGAAGTGACCAACAAAGCGCACGGCGTAGGCGGGATCAAAGGCACAATTTGACCTGCATCAGAAGCGTTGTCAAAAAAGATCAAGGCTTGCCTGCCATGCAAAACGGATTGATATATCCCAGAGAAGTTGGTTTCATCAAGTCCGCGTAGGTCAGCTTTAGGTTCGAATTGTAAGATTACGTGACGGGCAATATCTACTACGCTTAACGGTGCGGTCGTACCTTTCAAATCAAGGAAAATTTGCGCGTCTGGATACTTCTCCGTGATTTGATGTGCAACGGCAAGCCCAAGGACGGTTTTACCAATCCCGCCCATGCCAGTCAGTCCGCTAATAGTTGCGCCTTTGTGGCCATCGAAATCATCGAGTATGTCAGCAATGATTGTTTCGCGTCCGGTGAAATCTGCTGGTGGCGGAGGCAGTTGATGGAGGGAACTCAGCTTGATTTGCTCAGCAGGTATGTTAATAGCGCCATTCGCTATTATAAAATCGCGGCCAATATTTCCGCCAACTGCAACATTTGCCGCAACTGAATTTTCTTCTGCTTTTGCTCTATTTGAGGGTTTCTTCGCCATAAGTTACCTCTCCCCTGCTCCGATGGGATTCCTCCTATTGTAGGCAGAAACCCCCCGAAAGGCAAGTTGCATTACCATGTAATCTTATATCTCGTATAATGCACAAACTTCACAAGGCTATGAACAAAATCCTCCAACGTATATATCCCTTCCTGATCGCCATTTATCCTGTCTTGGCGCTCCGAAACTTCAATATTGACTATGTAGATCTGCCCTCCATCCTGCGGACTTTTGTCATTGTCCTTGGCCTCACTGCGGTCTTGTGGCTGATCCTGTACGCAATTTTCCGTGATGGAAAGGTATCTGGGATCGTCACCAGCCTGGCTGTCATTATTTTCCTCTCCTATGGCCATATCTATATTCAGATCGAAAAAGCGCTCGGAAAACCGATCCGCCACCTGGGGTTGGCAGGCTTGCTTGTAACGCTTTTTGTCTTGGGTTGTTGGCTTCTAGTGAAAAAACCTGTATGGACTGAGGGGATCCGGCAGTTCTTATCTAATACAGCTGTGATTCTGGTTCTGCTCAGCCTTGGACACTCCATTTTGTTTGAGATAAATCAATATAGAGATGTAAAGGCTCTTTCGCAAGAAAATCGCGCAAACACCGCCTCCAACCTTCCGGATATATACCTCATTGTCCTTGATGCGCATGGCCGTGCGGATGTGCTTAGAGACGAGTTTGGTTATGATAACTCTGAATTTATCAATGAACTCACAGATTTGGGATTTTATGTCGCGGGCTGTAGTCAGAGCAATTATGCTTCCACCCGTTATTCACTGACGTCCATGTTTCAGATGGACTATATCCAAATTGCTGATGGCAGGGAAATAGTCCCGTCTCTGAAAAACACGCCCCTGCTCCAAACCTTGCGGGCCAACGGATATACCGTCATCACCTTCGAAAACTACGCCAGCGGACATTTTGACCTTGGCGAAGACTTGCGCTTGTCGCGCCATCAACTTGCTTTTGGTGAAATGGATATTTCCGGCGGGCTGAACGAGTTCGAGAAGACCATGCTGAACACATCCATTACACGGTTATTTCTGGATACAGAGATTATTCCGGGTTTCAACGAGAACGAATTGGTGCGGCTGGAGTATTACGAACATTATCTACAAACAAAATATATTCTCGCCGAGCTGCCTGAAGTGCCAAAACTCAAAAGTCCCAAGTTTGTTTTTGCGCATCTGCTTGTTCCCCACATTCCGCATGTTTTCACACCTGATGGCAGTTTTAGATATCCTGAAGATGGCAGCAAGAACGGGTATCGTGACAACGCCGAGTTTATCGATAAAGCCATTCTACCTGTGATACAGGAAATTCTGGCTGAATCCGAAAAGCCTCCAGTGATCATCCTCATGGGCGATCACGGACCTCCTGCTACCAAATTCACATCACCCGAAACACGGATGAAGAACCTGGATGCCTATCTTGTCAATTCGAATGCGAAATCGAAGTTATATGACTCGATTACCCCTGTCAACTCTTTCAGAATTATTCTCGATGCATATTTCGATGGCAACTATCCCCTGCTCGACGATGTGAGTTACTACGCCTACCAATTTAGACAACTCAAGCAATCACCTGCAATCATAAATAATACCTGTACCGCAAATCCCTAAGCACTGTCCTGCTACTTCATCCCCGCCAGTACGCGCGTAATGATCGCGTCTAAAAGTGCCGTATCCACTTGACCATCCAATTTTGCCAACACTAACGATTTGATTCTCTGTTTCAACTCAGTATCTGACTTCTGCACCACAGTATGTACGGACGACGCTGCTAGATTCACTGATGGACTAAAACTGGCCTGTGGCACAGCGACACGTTCCGCGCGATTGATCTTCATTTCATACTTCATGGCGCGTTCCAAGGCAAGATCTGTCATCACGACATTATCGGTCACATCAATAGATGTGACCCCACGCGCTTTCATATCATCAATATCATGTTCCGTGTAGAAGATTTTTGGCATCTACATTCTCCAATCAAGTCTTAGCTTCTACTCTCTAGTTATCTGTCATCTTGCTTTTTTTACTTCTCCGGTCTACCGTCCAAACCTTCCAACGCCTGCACCGCCGCATTACGCGCGGACACGATCTCCGCTTCGGAGCCGGAAAGCCACATGCGACCAAACCGCCCCACCGACGAGACATGCAGTATCTTGATGGTAGCGCCCTTCTCGGCTTCATTACAGGCATAGTTGATATATGCCGCAGGCGCACATTCCAACACCAGCATCGTTTCACCCGGCACTAACATCGAGCCACGGCGGAAACGATTCAACAACTGCGCCTGATATGGATCCACGTTAGTGATGATTTGAACTGAAGCAATGAACGGTTTGATACGCTCTTCGGGTTTCAAGCTCAGCCTATCCAACACAATACGACCCGCTTCCAGCACTTCCGATTGCGAATGCGAATGGACTTCGAACATACCAAATTCGCGCTCGACCAGTTGCGCGCCTGGTTTGGCTTCTGTGGATTTGACCGCAATATCTACAAGGCGAAATACTTCGTTGCCCGGAGCAACCTCCACATACAAAGAAGCCATGCCCTCAGTTGGAAGGTCGCCTTGTGTAATGGTGCCGACAAACGCCGCATATTGCGGTTGCATTCGGTCAAGATAAGAGTAAACGCGTAATGAAAATGTATCAGCCATGATGCTCCAGTATCTCTTCGTCATTGCAAGCGACTGTAAGGAGCGAAGCAATCTCCACTTACATGAGAGGATTGCTTCGTCGGGCTAACGCCCTCCTCGCAATGACAGAATGTTATTAATTATTCATTGCAATCCCAAGTGGCGTAACGAATAGAGGATTGCCCGGCAAAACCGTTTCAATGCCTGTGTATTCTTCAATTACCTTATCCATTCCGGGATAAGAACACGTACCACCAACCAGATACAACTTATCAACCTTCCGACTGTCAATATGCTGATTGATAATCGAACCGACTTTCTCCATCACGGGTCGAATGATGGGAAACAGACGAGTCTGCTCATTTGGATTCTTCTTCAACACTTCGGCTTCCTCAAAGGTCTTCCCAGTCGCGCCAGCAATCACCAGCGAAAAGTGAGTTCCACCAGTCGGTTCATCGGCGGTGTACACCACCTCCCCATTCTTGAAGATGGCGATACCCGTTGTACCTCCGCCGACATCTACTATTACGCCGTTGCGGATCTTCAACACATTGTTTGCGGCAGTCGGCTCGTCGATGAGACCTGTACAATCAAGCCCTGCCCCATACAACACATTGGCTGTCGCGCGCACTTCGGCTTGTGGTACACCCGGCGGATATCCCGATGCACCTTTGGTCAACTCGAAACCAAGTTTCTTCTCAACTCTCAATTTCATCGATTTCAACAAATCCACTGCGCCGATAAAGTCAACAACAAGTCCATCACGGGTCACTTGTGCGAATTGGTATTCGCCTGCGATCGGTTTGTAATGTTCATCGAGCACAACCAAAACGGTATATGCCGTTCCCAAGTCCACACCGACGTGGATGTTTGAGGGAGAAACAGAATTGGGTTCGGCGCGCCAGCCATCAGCTGAGTTCATGACGCGGTCAGTTTGAGCCAATAAGTCAGAGAGATTCGGATTCATCCACTCATTTCTCATTCCAATTCACAGGGAAAACCACATACACAAAGCGCGTCCAGTTCGGCGTTCCAAAAGTGATACTCGAACCTTTCGGAATATAAATCACATCACCAGTCTTGCCACGCACCTGCTCACTGCCACGCGTAATCACGAGTTCGCCTTCGAGCACAATATCAATTTCGTCATATGTCAGTGTCCACTGCATCTCACCTTTATCGAGCGACATATATCCCGCGCCCATCGGCGAACGATCCTGCGTCACCACCACATCCTTGAGCCAAACGTTTGTGCCTGGCGTGGTCTTGCCCTCAAGAAATTGCTCAACCTGAACATTTGCCATCTTGACGACTTTCAGCGGCGGCAGATTCGGGATGACGGGCGGAGCGGTTCTGCCTAAGCCGGAACCTGACTCAGTTTCCCGAATCATTTTCACGCCCAAAGCGAACGCGACATCTTGTGCCTCGTGCGTGACGATATCATCTGGCGCGAGGACAAGCGTCTCGGCACGTTCGCGCGCGAGACGGCGAATATCTTCCGCAGTAAAAAGTTGACGCGGCATAAGTTTGCCTGTCACTCCGAGGGAGCGACAGCGACTGAAGAGTCTACTTAAATAATCTGAGACCCTTCGCTACGCTCAGGGTGACAGCAATAAGAATTACTTGCTTTCCTTACCACTGCCGCGACCACCGAAGGCACCGCGCGTATTCTGCGGCAGAATCAGTTCGACGTCATTGTGCGGTCGTGGGATCACATGGACCGACACCAACTCACCGACGCGCTTTGCCGCGGCAGCACCTGCGTCTGTGGCAGCTTTCACCGCACCGACGTCACCCCGCACCATTACGGTCACGAGTCCACCACCGATATATTCACTGCCGATGAGGGTCACGTTCGCAGCTTTGACCATCGCATCGGCGGCTTCAATCGCACCGACGAGACCTTTGGTCTCCACCATTCCAAGGGCTATCATTGCAACATCTACGGGCATGGCTAACATCTCCTTTTGAGATAAGGTTTTCTCCGACTAGACATCGGATGTCAGAGATTGAACATGATTCAATGCCTGAAATCTGAGTTCTAATTTCATGTCATTGCGAGGAGGAGCAGAGCGACGACAAAAGCTCGATAACACGAGATTGCTTCAGGCGGAAGAACGTCGCCCTCGCAATGACATCACTTTTTCAACTCCAACAACACCTTCCTCACAATCTCTTCTACTTGCGCGCTCTGCGCGTCTATCGAACTCGATGAAACCAACGCAGGTGAAGATGGCGCACCACCGCTGAAGGAACGTCGCTGTGCGGGATCATCTGTGGAGCCTGGAGCAAATGCAGCATCCGGAGCAACACGCGTCTCGTATGCGAGTCGCTTCACGTTATACATATGATGCACGGTGATATTATCACCTGTGATTGCGCCGCCAACTCCACCTGAACCTAACGTCATCGAAGGCATCAAGCCGGTGGTGTAACCTGTTGTACCAAGCGTGCCAAAGGTGTTGACTACAATGCGAAAAACAGGTTTTTCCAGACCAAATTGCATGATGACATTTTCATCACGTGCGTGGATAACCTGTGAGTGACCACGCCCACCATAATTGATGAGTTCGAGGCACCGTTCACAACCAGCCTCCCAACCCTCTGCTTCATACCAACCGAGGACAGTGGTCAATTTTTCGCCAGAGAGCGGCTCGTCAGGTCCAACGCCGTTGAGGCGAACGACCAGTATTCGCGCCCAATCAGGGACACTGAATCCATACATCTGCGCCAATTGCTGTGGACTCTTCCCCACGCCTTTTGGATTTGGCAAATGACCCACGAACAAATTCTTCGCCAGGATCTGCTTAATCTTATCGTCAACGAAATACGCGCCTTCGGCTTTCATCAACTCTTCGAGCTGCGCGGCGATTGGTTTATCAGCAACAACGGCTTGTTCTGTAGCACAAATCACAGAGTGATCAAATGCTTTCGATGCGACAATATATTTCGCAGCACGCGGCACATCTGCGGAACGATCTACATACACAGGAACGTTGCCAGGACCTACACCATACGCTGGTTTACCAACGGAATGTGCAGCCCGTACCATATCCGAGCCGCCTGTGGCAAGAATCAAAGCCACATATTTATGCTTCATCAATTCCTGTGTACCCTGCAAAGTCACAGTGGTCATGCATGAGACCAATCCCTTTGGCATCCCTGCCCGCTCTCCTGCTTCTGCCATAATGCGGATGGTCTCTGCACAGCATTTCGCCGCAAACGGATGCGGTGCGAGGACAATCGCATTCTTGGCTTTTACTGAGATCAAGGTCTTGAACATGGTTGTGGAAGTTGGGTTGGTCGAAGGCGTTAATGCTGCAACAACGCCCATGGGCCAGGCAATGTCATATGTCCCTTTTTGTGGGTCACTTCGAATCACGCCGACAGTTGGAATATCCTTGATTGCTTCCCATAATAGCTGCGATGACAATAAATTCTTGAGGGTCTTATGTTCTGGAACGCCATAGCCCGTCTCTTCGCTTGCCATTTTGCCTAACGTCACGGACGCGTCCGCTGCGGCTTGCGCCATCACCGCGCAGACGCGATCCACTTCAGCTTGGGTAGCGTGCAAAAATCTGCGTTGGGCATCACGCGCTTGCGTTGCCAGCGTGCGGGCTTCTTGAATAGAGAGCAGGTCTTTATCTAGTTCAGCCATAATTTTCAACCTCGGTGGTCGAGTAATTCCGAGCAATAGCGATGAACATATCGAGGCCATTAGTTTTCAAAAGTACTCCTCGAACAGAATCGCTTTACTTACTTGATGGTCTCGATACGGACTTCGCCCTACTCGACCATCGGAGTGTACTAATAATTAATCGGATTACTCGCTACCTCTAATACTTTATTTTGAAACGCTGTCGCTGCAGCGCGGCAGGCGGGCTGGTCACCGGTAAGCATCACGCCCATGTAGTTCGTTTCGGAAGGTGGCATAGTCAATGCAACAATACTGACGTCAGCAGATTTAAGCGCAGCATCGAGCGCGACCAAGCCTTCGTTCGGTGTCGCCACGAGATAAGCAATCGGCGTTCCAACAGGGATGTTGCACACTTGCGACAGGTACGTTCCCGTTCTGGAGATCACATGCGGGAAGAATGCAATGGAATCATCATCATTAGCGGAGTACCAAATCGCCTTGGTCTTGATGTATTCCACGGCCGCATTAAGTCCGGCTCGAACTTCAGCCGGATCTGGTCCAGCGAGAATTGCTATGATCTCCCCTGACCATTTTCCGGAGGTGTGTTTTGCGCCCGCATAAAACGACTTGGCATACACCACTTCAACATTTGCCATTTTGGTAGCTTCATCAATGGCAGTGTAAGTCGCGTCATCGTTATCCACGCTGAGCAGACCAATGGAACGTTGGTCATCGCGCAGCTTAAGGTGCTCCGCGAAATTGCGGTCTACTTGCGGGATGAGTTGCACTGCGAGCGGAGTGCCAAATAATGGATCGAGGATCGCCATAGGTTCTCTCTTTCTGGACTCAGCCAGCTTGCCTGCGTTGTTACCGGAGCAAGCTCCCTGAGTCCAGAGTTACTTCGCCAGTTTCAACTTTACACCAGAAGCTTGATTCTTGCGCATCTTCTGGGCGATTTGTACCACGAAAGCTCCGCCTTCAAGGGGATTGGTGCCGCCGTTCTCGAATATATTGCAGACTACGTCGCGGTCAGCGTCAGTATCGCCATATTTGGGTTTGTAGCCCATATAGGCGCTCATGGATTCGGCGCGACCGAGTCCTGGACGCTCGCCAATCAATAAGATAACTACATCTGGCTTGATGAGTTCGCCGACGTCATTCATCACGCCAACGCGTGCATACTTGATAAAGAACGGTGTGCCGAAAGTTAAGTTCGCTGTCTGTGCACCCTGCTTGATGACGGGAAATATTTGACGCAGGTTCGCTTCAACTGCTGCAGCGGAGAGTCCGTCACCCACGACGAGTTGGATATTCACATTCTTCTGGCATTTCTCGTTGATGAGGCGCTTGGCGTCGTCGTTGAGCAAACGTCCGAGGTCGGGGCGGAGAAGATATTCCTGTTTGCCGCCAGTAACTTTGGTTTGAACAGTGAAGAGATTGAACTCATCCAATAATTTTTGGTCAACATCGCGATAGAGCGCATCTTGTGTAACGGCATGGTCGCCTTGGAAGAGAAGCAACTCGGCTGTGCTGTAACGCGGACCGGCGCGTCCCACCCCAATGCGGGCAGTGGTAGATGCCATGAGTGCGCGCAGTCCATCGGCGTCTTTGGGATTCTTGACACGTGGAGTGGTGCGTGAAAGAGTCGGGTCGGGTAAGTCGATTGTGATGTTGGCAGTGGAAGTCGCGGAGCGCGGTTTGACGGGAACAGCTGAGGGCGAAGATAAAGTCGTCGAAGCGGAGTCCGGCGCGGCTGAGTCCGAGGCGGGCGTCTTCACTGCTCCAGAAGCTTGCAGCTCGCGGACAATTGCGTCTACGATGGCGTTAAGTTTGGCGTCATCCATAATTACCTCTTGAGGAAGATGGTGGGGTCGCCGGCTTTGTCGGTGAGGACGCCGTTTTTGATGAGACCCATATCTTCCATCCATTTTTCGAATTCGGGCGCGGGACGCAAGTTGAAGAGTTGACGTAGCGTGGGCGCATCGTGATAAGACGTGGATTGATACGAAAGCATCGAGTCGTCGCCCATCGGCAAGCCCATGAAATAATTGCAGCCGGCGGCAGTGAGCATGACCGCCAGATTCTCGATGGCGTTTTGATCGGCGCGGGCGTGATTGGTGTAGCAGGCATCGACGCCCATCGAGATGCCGGTGAGCTTGCCCATGAAATGATCTTCGAGCCCGGCGCGTTGGATTTGGCGCGCATCATAAAGATATTCGGGACCAATGAAGCCGACAACCGTGTTGACTTGATATGGGCTGTAGCGTTTAGCAAAACCATAACAGCGCGCTTCGAGCACGAGTTGATCCCAACCGTTATGCGCTTCGGCGGAAAGTTCTGCACCCTGACCCGTTTCAAAATACATGAAGTTTGGACCTTTCGGATAACAATGCTTCTTCGCGAGTTCATAGGCTTCATCCATCATGCCAACGGAGATGCCGAATGAGTCATTTCCTTTTTGCGAACCCGCTAAAGATTGAAAGACGAGTCCAACAGGCGAACCGGATTGCAAACATTTCATCTGTGTCGTGACATGGGACAACACACAGTTTTGCGTGGGGATGTTCCAGGTCTGAATCACATCGTAGCTCATGTCAAGCAGACGTGAAACCGAGCCGTATGAGTCATCCACTGGGTTGATGCCGATGACGGAGTCGCCAGAGCCATACGACAAGCCTTCATAGATTTCCGCGCGGATGCCTTCAGGCGAGTCGGTGGGATGATTGGGCTGGAGACGGGAGGATAACGTCCCGGGTTTGCCAATGGTGTTGTTGCAATACGCCATGACAGGAATCTTCTTCGCCGCGTACATTAGATCAAGATTGGACATCAACTTCGTGACACCTGCGATCATCTCGGCGGTGAGACCATTCGAGGCGCGGCGAATCATTTCAGTTGTGGTGGTGTCGGCGAGAATCCATTCGCGGAACTCTCCCACCGCCTTGTCTTTGATCTCGTTGTAAATGGATTGATCCACAGCGTCCTGAATGACACGCGTGACTTCATCCTGATCATACGGCACGGCGGGGTTTTCTCGTAATACCCACAATGGGATCTCTGCCAACACAAGTTTCGCAGCGACGCGCTCAGCGGCGGTCTCTGCGCCAACGCCCGCGAGACGGTCACCGGATTTCTCCTCGTTGGCTTTGCCCATGAGGAGACGAATATCGGGGAATTCGTAGGTTTTACCGTGCAGTTTGGTTCTTAGGAGCATAATGATTACCTTTTAACTGCAAAGGATTAGATTAACTTCCTATAAACATTTCTGGATTCGAACGAATGAAATCTATTCTTAATTGACGAAGACTTTCCCCTAAAGCATAAAACTTTTCATCCCATTCACTTAACGATGTAAGTTTGTAGGATTTTGAAAATCCCTCAAGAGTTCTCTGTGAATACAAATTTTGTAACTCAGGATTCTCTTTCTCATTCATATAAGTTTCAATTGCATTTTGAAGAATTTCGTAATACTTTGTTGCACCAATTAACTTTAATGAACGTAAAGCCATCTCGGCATACTCACCTGATGGATTATAAAAGAATTGGTTAAAGCCGCCATTATCAACTTGAGTTTCAAGCGTCATCGTCGAATGTATCATTTGAAATCCTTCTGGCATATTTGAAATCACTTCAAATCTCATGCGGTAATCTGAAATCTTCGTGTCAATATAGTCAAGAATTGCCAACTCAATTTTGTCGTCAGGAATAGTAGAAAGAATTTCAATAGAAAGCTCTTTGTAAATTATGCGATTCCAGAACTCATCCATTAGTTTTTTAATTTCATCATCAAATTCATCCATAAAGAACCTAATGATAAAAAATCAACGTCTTCACACTCAATGGGACGACGCGCCCATCCATGAGCGGGGTGCCAATGTCGATGTAATCGCCTTCGGATAAGCCGACTTGATCAATGACCAGTAACGCACGTGAGGGAGCGAGCCCCTTCACGGTTTGACCGAGCGCCTGGGCATAGTCACGTTCGATGATGGTGATCAGCGGTCGGTCGCTGGGCATGGTATCTGCAAACATCTTCAAGCCGGTGGCAAGTTGAGTCAGCGATTCGTAATTCAATGCGTTGTTAAGTTCCAGCGCAACCGCAAATGGATCGGTCGCAAGGTTAACATCCCAGCGAGTCACGGCTTCTGTAATGCTCCTCGAAATATCCGTAGGGGCGGGGTCTCCCAGCCCAGTATCAAATATCGGTCTTATCACTGGCACATTCTTCAATGGCAGAATTTCCTTCTCTGCCCAGATCGTCGAGCCAGATAATGTCACGGTCTGCGTGCTGGCTCCCAAGACCGTCGCGCGGACTGTCTCTGACGGTTGCACAACAGTATACGAATTCAACACGGCGTGCTTACGAAGTGACTCTGCCAACAACGGACCGACATCACCATGGATCGTCGCGTCGCTCACGGAGTTGATAGGAATTGGATTGTAATAATAATGACCGATGCCGCCAGAAAACATCAACACGGAGCCTTTGCCTGAAACACCGACCGGCGACGTGAGGTAGATCTTTTGCGCCAGCGCTGAATTCGTACCTTCAATCAATTCAACGGTCATGTCTGCCATGCGATCTGTGAAACGTCGCAGGTCCTCGAGCGATGGCGTATCACCAACATTAAGATTCAAACCAATATCATTCAAAATATGTTTGGCGGGTTCAGCAATATGCCTGACTCGACCCGTCGCATTTTCAATCTCCAGAATACGTCCACCATAATTCATCGCCGCAGCGCCGATCATATTTCCGCTTCGAAAGGTGGCGCTGTTGGCGCTGCCGCCACCGATGTCAACGTTCGTAACAGTCGCATAATTTTTCTGCGAATAATCCGCCGCGCCCGCGCCTTTACCAGCGATTAGACTTTCAACATTCGGTCCAGCCACGCTGACAACGAACTCGCCAGCCAGTCCGGATAATGCACGCAGAATTTCATCCGCATTCTTTTTCTTCGCTGTCTCACCGGTGATGATGACCGCGCCAGTTTCAACATCTTTCGGGTTCACATTCGCGGCAGAATATTCTCGCCGCACAATTTCATTTAATTTATCTGCGTCAATCGTCTCAAAATCTACCAACGGTGTAAAGGCAATCGGACTCTGATAAATGACTTTTCTATCGGTAATGTTAATGCGCGGGATTTGCCCTGGTCGCGAGACATCCTGCAAATTGATGCGCGAAAAGATGATCTGTGTAGTTGTGGTGCCAACATCCACACCAACGGAGAGGAGGTCACGCGAGTCAGCCATGATTAAACGCGTAAGGGCACGATATATCGTGCCCTTACAAAATTATTCTTTCCGATATGTGACCTTACCGCTCATTTCGAGCGAGTCGATAACACCTACGATAACCGCGTCGACGGGTGCGTTATTTGTCTGGCTGGTGAAACGGGCAGATGAACCGTCGGTTACCATCACCAGATCGCCAGTCCCTGCACTGACAGTGTCCACCGCGATATAGGGATCACCCGTCGGCTTCCCCGCAGTATCCGCATTACGCACGATGAGCAATTTCCGTCCACGTATCACTTCATCTTTGATGGTGGAAACGGTCGAACCGATGACGAGCGCAATCTTCATAAATGTCTCCAGTTATGTCTTCGGCTTACGCTTGAACTTTACCATAACTCAGGGTTGTATGACAAGTTGTACAGGTTCTTTTGCATAATCCACTTTCTCAACCCAATCATTACTCAAACTCAAAGCCACATTCGCTTTCAACCACCCCAGCTTCTTTTCATACAAAACCTGCCCACTCTGCTTTAGTTGCAACGTCGCATTCTTGTGGAAATCCTTTGACCAGAACCGGAATCCCTCCACTCTGACATCCGGACTCAACACGTTTGGACAAATCCACTCAATTGGCGCTTCGGGTTGGATCTCAAGCCTGCTCGCTGACCATTGCGCATTTTCCAAATACCGAGCCATAGACCGCGCCGCGGCGCGCCCCTCCAACGCCGCCCAATCCGCTGTCTCGACTCCTCTCAACAGATTCCCTGCCGCAAAGACTCCCACCTGCGATGTCCGAAATAACGAATCCACCTGTGGACCCAACGAGGGCTTCAACGTCTCCACTTCTCCCCTTCTTGCCAGTTCATTTTCTGGAATCCAATCGCCTGTAAAGACCACAGTATCGCATTCGATGATTTGAGTCTTGCCTGATTCCAAATCCGTTACTTCAATTGCCTCTACGCGCGAACGACCTAGGATATTAGTCACGCGTTTATTTGTCAAAATCGGAGCGTGAGCAAGAATATCTGCATAAAAAATTTTCGCTGGTAGAAATATTGGCAAATACCATTGATGCCTTGGCAACTCGGTCACTAGTCCAGCTATTTTCACATCTGCGTGCAAAAGAGTAGTGACAACCGATAGACTCACAATCTCTGCTCCAACAATTACTGCCCGCTTCCCAACCGGCAGATGATGTTCATATACAAACCGGTGCAGTGATCCTGTCGTAAACACTCCCTGTGGACGATGCCCAGGAATCAATCTTGCCGAACGCGGTCGCTCACGCACACCTGTCGCCAGCAATATAGATTTTGCTTCAATTGTTCCAACTCCATCTGGGGATGTGAAATTAAGTGCCACGAGTCCCCTTCTCCCATTGGGAGAGGAGCTAGGGGTGAGGGCTGTTATAGTTGTATTTGTCGCTATCTTTATCCCAGCCTCTTCCGCCATCTGACGATATTTTCTCGCATAACTTGGGCCTGTCATCACCCAATGAAAATCCCGCAAACCAAATCCCGTATGCCCACACAGTCGCGGAATCCCACCTGCTTCACTTTCACGTTCGGCAATAACAATATTCGTCACACCAAGTTTTTTCAATTCCAACGCTGCAGCCAATCCAGCAGGTCCTGCACCAACAATTAACGCATCAACCTGTTTTATGTCACTCTGAGGGAGCGGAGCGACCGAAGAGTCTCGCTTGCCTTGGAAGGGATTCTTCGCTTCGCTCAGAATGACATTCAAGTGCGCCTGGCAATTAAACCCCTGACATCGTCCCTGCATAGCGCGCGTCCTTCTCCGCAGCGCATCCAAACTTGTGGCTGGGACGGGCGACTCAAGTGCATCCTTCAATTCACCCAACGACACCCGCTCACAATGACAGACAATCTTTCCATAATCGGATTTTTCTGCAATTAACTCTGCACTCTGATACGGACGTGTGAAAGCCTCCCCGATATTTGGCATCCTGATTGTCTTAAACTCAGGTCTGCGTTTCAATTCAACACCGCCCTCTTTCAACAAATCCGCGACATACTCCGCAATTCCCAAACACCCTGAAATTCCTGTGGATCGAATCCCGCTGGCGCAGATATAACGTTGTTTGGTATGAAGCGCAATCTGGTAATCGCTATGTTCCGTCGCAGAACGCAGACCGGCATATGTGGCAGTGACTTCCTCCTCAAGAAGCTCGGGAAGAATTTTTCTTCCTTTTTCTAGCAATGACTGCAATCCATTCTCGCTTGTATTCGTTGCCGTTTTATCGGGCAAATCCTCCGCCGTTGGACCCAATAACACATTCCCATAAATCGTCGGGCTGACCAATACACCTTTTGTCGTCTCAGTTGGGACAGGCAACAACACATGGTTGATAAGTCTGCGCGATAACTTGTCGTAAATAATTAACTCACCACGTCGAGGTGTGACCTTGAAATCCCCATGTCCAAACAGGCTGTTAATGTCATCTGAAAATAATCCCGCCGCGTTGATCACCCACCTGGCTTCTATGGCTTCGTCTTTGCTTGCAACGATATGAATATCATCTTTTGAAGAAATACTGGTGACTTGAAAATTGACTTTCAATGTCACACCATTTACCACTGCTTGAGTTGCGCAAGCGAGCGGAATTGTGAAGGTACATAAAATACCCTCACGCGGCACAAACATTCCACCCAATGCGCCTTCACCCAAATGCGGCTCTCGTTTGTAAACTTCCTCTTTGTCAATCAGGTAACAATCCGTATCCCCATTCTGAATTGCCTTCTCCAATAACTTTGGAAGTGTCTGATATTGCTCTTCATTCCACGCAATCAACAATCCGCCCACCAACTCAAATGGACTCCCCACCTCTTTCATAAACTCTTCCATCAATGGATAACTGCGTTTCAGCAGCTTTGATTCCAATGAACCCGGCGTCGCGTCATAACCAGTATGCCAGATCGCTGTGCTGGCTTTTGACGTCCCCATGCCCACATCAGAATTGGACTCGATCAACACGACTTTCAAGTCGTATCTTGAGAGTTCACGCGCAATCGCAGACCCAACTGCGCCTGCGCCAATGATTGCGATGTCAAAAATATTTTCCATATTTAAACGGTGGTCGAGACGCAAGCAGTCGAGACCACACCTCGTGATGGTTTCAGATTTACTTATGAGTGCTGGTTGAGTAGCCTGAGGCGAGCCTCAGGCTACTCAACCAGCGAATAAACTAAGAATGAAAACCCTTCACTGATTCCACAGCCTTATTCCACTGCACAAGCTTTTTCTCTCTTTCTGCCGCATTCATTTTCGGCAAGTAAGTTACCTCAGCCTTCCAATTCTTGGACAAGTCATCAAAAGATGTTCCTAACGCCGAAACACCTGCGAGATTCGCAATTCCAATTGCAGTCGCTTCCAATGCTGCCGAGACTCGCACTTCTAAATTCAGCAAATCTGCAATCATCTGCATGAGATAGGGGTTTCCCGAAGGACCGCCATCCACTTTCAGGTGCGGAGGTGCTTGACCTGCGTCTTGTGACATCGCGGTGACCACTTCGTAGACCCGGCAGGCAATCCCATCCAGCGTAGCGCGGACGATATCATCAGAGGTCGTGCTGCGGTTCAATCCAAACATGGCACCACGCACATCCGTCCGCCAGTGTGGCGCAGCGAGACCTTGCAACGCGGGAACGATGACTACGCCTGAATCAGTGGATCGCTGCGCTGCATCGTGACTGGATGCAGAGTCGGGAATTACTTTCAAGTTATCCCTTAACCATTGGACTGCTGACCCCGTGACGAAGATCCCGCCATCGAATGCATACGCAGTATGACCAGCAAAATTCCAGCCCACAGTGGTGAGCAATCCATTGTTAGAGAGACGCGGCTTATCGCCAATATTCATCAAAAGAAAACTGCCTGTACCAAATGAACATTTCATCTCTCCGGCATTGAAACATGCTTGACCAAATAATGCAGCTTGTTGGTCCACTAGCATGGCGTGCAGCGGTAACAGTTTGCCCGCTTGCGCGCCGAAATCAATATCACCAATATGTCCAGCTGATGGTTTCACATCAGGTAACATACTACGTGGCACGTCAAATAATTTCAACAAATCATCATCCCACTCAAAACGATTCATATCGAACAACAAGGTGCGCGATGCAGTGGACGGATCGGTCACATGCAATTTGCCATTCGTCAATTTCCAGATCACCCACGTCTCTGTCGTCCCAAATAGCAATTTTCCTTCATGTGCTTGTTTTCGAATCTCTGGGTCATTTTCGAACACCCACTTGAGTTTGGGGGCAGAGAAATAACTGTCCAGCAGGAGACCGGTTTTTTGGCGGAGCAGGTTCAAATCGACGCGGGAAGCGAGCGCATCACAGACCGATTGTCCGCGCGTATCCTGCCAGACGATGGCGGGAGTCACAGGCTCGCCTGTATCTTTATCCCAAACAATGAAGGTTTCGCCCTGATTGTCGAATCCCACAGCGGCAATATCGTACGCGGCCAATAATGGCGCACACGCTTCTTTGACTGTACGAACGATGTCATGCGGATCCTGCTCCACCCAGCCCGCCTGCGGAAACCGCGCGGGCAATTGGGCAGAGTTTTTCTCGATCATCTCGCCTTGTTCGTTGACAATGACGGCTGTCGTTTGGGTAGTGCCTTGATCAATACCGAGAAGATACTTCATACATGCATCCTGTATTTTGAAAAAAGCGGCATCCCAAACGAGATACCGCTTTCCAGAACCAATAGAGCCGTAATTTTAGTCAGCGTATTTCTTTTCAATATCGGCGATCATCTTTTGGCGTTCCTTGATCTTATCACCCTGCGGTACACCTTCAAAGGATTTGTTGATTCCCGCAAACCAGAGGATGGGTAATATCACCACCATACCCAGTGTGAGCCAGAAAACAGGTTCGTTGGGAGGGAAGAAACCCGTGGTTGCCAAAAGCGCGACGCCCAGGCCAGAGACAAGCGCAACCGGCTTGGACAATGCGCCCAAATTGAACGGGCCTTTTTCCTTCCAAGTTTTACCCTCTGCGAAGAAACCAGCCAAGACAGGTATTGCGTATGAAAGGTATAGAAAGACCGCGCAACCCGTCGCCAGCACCAGGAAGATATCCACTCCCTGCAAGCCCAGAGCGGCGCCGATGATGCCGGTCAGGGAGGTTACGAACGCGAGCACGGCACCTGTCCAGATGGCGTAGGTGGGCGTACGATATTGTGTGCTAATGTGAGAGAGGAATTTTGAGGCTGGTAAGCCGCCGTCGCGGGCGAAGGCAAACATCATCCGCGATGTGGAAGTAAGACCAGCCAGGGCGCAGATATAGTTTGTGATCACAATGCCCACAGCCAGAATCAGGGCCAGGGCATGCGGCATTTGCGAAGCGCTCCACATATAGAAGAAAGAGTTAAAACCTGCGGCCGCGCCTTCCTCAAGGCTGGGCATGGTTAATACAAATGCCGCTACCATGACGAGTCCAAATGTCCAGGACCAGAACACCGAGGTCCACATTCCTTTGGGAACATTGACCTGCGCGTCGTGGGTCTCTTCGGAGGTATGCCCGGATGCGTCAAAGCCGGTGATGGTATACATCACATAGATCAGCCCGAAGAAGAAGGCGATGAATGTGCTGGGGGCAACGATTGGGATCACGCCTCCGCCTTTGTCGCCAGTCAAGTTTTCAAAGTGAACCAGGCGAGAAAAATCCAGCGCGACAGGTGAGTAGGCGAACAACGCGATAACGAATACAACCGTCAGGGCGAGGATCAGGTAACCGCTGAAGTCCGTGAGCTTGGTTGTGATATTGATGCCGTAGTGGTTGAACAGGGCTTGTGAAACCAGAGCGAGGATCACAAAGATGTGTTGGTGCATGATGGTCCAGGTGGACGAGTCTGATCCCAGGAAATGCCCGCCCAGAACTGTATCAACCAGCAGTCCTTTAAAGAAAACCTGATATAGGAAAACATCCACAGAGGACACCACGAACAGCAGGCCAAGCAGGTTGAACCAGGCCGCCATCCAGCCCCAGAATTTTCCAGCGAGAATCGAGGCCCAATGATACAAGCCACCGGCAGTCGGGTAGGCCGAGGCGATCTGTCCCATGCTGAACGCAACCATCAGGGAGAAAAAACCACCCACCAGCCAGCCAATGAAGGCGCCGCCCCCGCTGGCTGCATTGAATGCGGCATAGAACGCGGAGATACCGCCTGCCAGGATATTAATGATCGAAAACGAAATCGCGAAATTCGAGAAGCCGCTCATGCGGCGGGAAAGTTCCTGGGCATAACCCAAATTGTGTAATACCTTCTTATCTTGCTCTTTAGTTCCAGCCATGTCTTTATTCTCCTTTTGAAATTGGACTTGCGAAACAGAATGACATTTACTGAAAATTGGATCGGTCGGGCAGGCGCAGCCTCCTCTCCCCAAGACGGTTAGAAAAGTAAAGTTTTGAGTAAAAACACAAGGGTTTTGGAAAAGGTACGGCGTTTTCGGCAACGTTTTACAATTGGAGAAATGATAACCGCTTTTGCCAGACCTCATTCGCAGACTTGCCAATCCAGATCAGGTGGGTATCGGATGGCACTGCGTAGAGTTCGCAAGTCACGACGAAGGGCGCGAGTTTCTCATCGTTTAGTACAACCAGGGCGCGTTTGAACTGATAAACCTGCAAGCCTGCCGTCGAAGCGATTTCTGCGGTCAGGTTCGGAAGGTTATAGACTTCCACCATTGAGAGTTTCAAGGGTGCTTCCTGCAGGTCAGTAAGCACCCGAAAGCAGTCCTTTTCTTTTGCCAGATGCGCTGCCTCCACGGTAAAATCGCGGACCATGGTCATGGTCAACTCCCCTTGAACTTTAATGCTGATAATTCCCAGTGGGTCGTACTCAACTGAGTATGGCATGTTACCTCTGTTATCTCATATAGCTACACTCTTCTATTCCACAATCTTTATTTCCTCTTCGCTCAACCCATATCATCCCCTTCAGGGGACAACTCATACACGAGACGGTCAATCCGCGTATCCATTGACTCGATCTCCCTCTGCAGAGACTCTTTCTCCTGCTTGTCCCGACACTTGCACCTGGCGCAAGTGCAGGTGTGCTCTCTCGGTGCGGCAACCGTGGACTGCGTTTGTGCAATTCGAGCCTGCGCTCCACCAGCGAGACCAGCTTATCGTGCACGCTTTGTTGGGCAGGCGTAGGGGCGTGGTAAATGTTGTTATAGCAATTGATAATGATACCTAATTCATAAAAATGTGAATTACTTACCAGATTCTTGGTAGCAGCCTCTTCGTTCGATTTGTATATTCTTGATATGCAGAGCCGAAGTAACCCAATAATACACTTTCTTCAACATGGATGCGATACAAAATTCCTAAAAGCGGCAACACCACCAATGCCGTCAGACCAACCCAATTCCCCAAAACCAATCCTATGCCAAGCAACGACGCCAAGTATCCGAGATATGCAGGATGCCGTATTATTTTGTAAATTCCTGTATCTACTATCTTGTGCCTTTCAATAATAGATACTTTAGTGGTGAACTGCTGCTTAAGCGTGGCGACTGCAATAAGCCTGATTGTTACACCAAAGGCAATGAATAAACAGCCCAAGTAACCCAGAAACGGAAATATGGTGGAGAAACTTCCAAATCCATTGGAAAAGATAGAATGCTTCTGTACCAGATATGCAAACAAAATTGGTGGGATGGTTGAAAGCCAAACAATGAGGAAACTAAACCTGTCTGCCACAGTAGATGAAACCGTTGATTTATTTATGGCGCTGATTAAACTGATAACGATTTCACTAACGCACCATATCACGAACAAAGTGATGGACAGGTATCGCAAAAACTCCATCGTGAATCTCCAATCAGATATACCATCCAGTTACTTCCCTTCCACAATCTTGATCTCTTCCTCGCTCAACTCGTACAGTTCATAGACCAGCCTATCAATCGCCCCATCTGTGGACTCGACCTGCCTCTGCACGGACTCTTTCCCGATGCTCTCTCGGTGCGGCGTTTTCGCGGACTGGAGATTCTTGTGCAATGCCAACATGCGCTTGACCCAGGCGTGGACTTTGCTTGGGAGCAGGACGCGAAGCGGCTCGAACATGAGCGAACCTGAAACCGAGTGCCGCGAATCAATCTTCAGTCCACAGCCAACGGCTACGACCCGTCTCATCCGCATACGCCCATGGTTGCAAATCAGGGGGCTCACCCCCCATTGCCTCCAGAGCCTTACACACTTGCTCACCATGGATACTTGCATGATGTAGTGCTTGTATCACAACCACCGCCGTGTGTGTTTCGTAGGCACCCTTATCCAAAAACGCGAGACTTTCACCGTCAATCGGTTTCTGTAGAAACTTTTTCCATCTAGCACCATTTTCTTCAACGCGCATGATAAGCTCCTGCAAGTCATTCGTCTCATTATCAGCCGCTGCCCAGACGGCACGGTCACCCCCAAGACTCGCCACATAGCCCGCGTCAGCCAACACCAGATGATTCAAGGTTGCCAGAATGCTACCGAACCCCGCCGCT
>Ga0070699_100000948_pt1 | contig 27070 bp, 28 predicted proteins | sample KBSK1503metaG_FD_65473 | JGI IMG/M metagenome (GOLD analysis project Ga0070699, IMG submission 65473) | Corn, switchgrass and miscanthus rhizosphere microbial communities from Kellogg Biological Station, Michigan, USA - KBS K1-50-3 metaG | ecosystem: Host-associated > Plants > Roots >...
CTGAACGCGCTGGTGGCGCGGAACGGCTTCGACCCCGCCGTGGTCGACGACGTGATCTGGGGCTGCGTCCAGCAGGTCGGCCAGCAGGGCCTCAACGTGGCCCGGATGGCCGTGCTGGCCGCGGGCTGGCCCGAGTCGGTGCCGGGCACCACCGTGGACCGCCAGTGCGGTTCCTCCCAGCAGTCCATCCACTTCGCCGCGGCCGGGCTGCTCTCCGGCCAGTACGACGTGGCCATCGCGGGCGGCGTGGAGATGATGAGCGGGGTGCCGATGGGCGCTACCTCCAGGGACCCCGAGCTCGGCCGCCCGGGCGGACCCAAGGTGCGGGAGCGCTACGGCGTCACGTTCAACCAGGGCATCGGCGCCGAGATGATGGCGGACAAGTGGGGCCTGTCCCGCGACCAGCTCGATGAGTTCTCCAGCGCCTCGCACGCCAAGCTGGCCGCCGCGACCGACGACGGCCGGCTGGCCGGCCAGATCGCCCCGGTCGAGCTGCCGGACGGCCAGGTGCTGTCCGCCGACGAGGGCCTGCGCCGGGGGACCAGCCCGGAGAAGCTGGCCGGGCTCAAGCCGGCCTTCAGGGAGGGCGGCGTCATCCACGCGGGCAACTCCTCGCAGATCAGTGACGGGGCCGCGGCCGTGCTGATGATGACCTCGGACAAGGCGCGCGAGCTCGGCCTGGCCCCGCTGGCCCGGGTGCACACCGCGGTGCTGGCCGCGGACGACCCGGTGATCATGCTGACCGCGCCCATCCCGGCCACCCTCAAGGCGCTGCAGAAGTCCGGCCTGTCCGTCGGCGACATCGGCGCGTTCGAGGTCAACGAGGCGTTCGCCCCGGTGCCGCTGGCGTGGCTGGCCGAGACGGGCGCCGACCCGGCCCGGCTCAACCCGGGCGGCGGCGCTATCGCCATCGGCCACCCGCTCGGCGCGTCCGGCGCCCGGCTGATGACCGCGCTCGTCCACCACATGACGGCCGAGGGTATTCAGTACGGCCTGCAGACCATGTGCGAGGGCGGCGGCATGGCCAACGCCACCATCATCGAACGCGTCGCCTGACCGCCGCGCCCAGCTAGCCCACCGAACGCACCGCGCCAGCCGCAGGCCCGCCGGCGCCGCCCATCGCGTGGCCGGCCATGCTCTGGCCTGCTCGACATTTGTTGCACTCTTGTGCTGTATCTGGTGTATCTAGAGCGGGGATCCTGTCTCTGTAGATCAAGACGGCGCCACGTACCTGGCAAGGGGGGGTCATGAGCCGATTCTGGTTGCGCCAGAACGGTCTGATATCCCGCCGCCGGCCTGGCCGGGAAATCGCCGCCTGGGCGTGGCGCGCCAGGTGGCGCCCGGCGCCAGCGAGAACTGACATACTTTCGCGCAGCATTGAACCCACCGGGCCTCTAGGTGCGTAGGACCCCACATGAAACGCAATACGCCGCTCATCACGCTGCTGACCGGTGCCGTCCTCGGCGTGGTCCTGCTGATCTCGAGCATGCTGGCGACCCCCTCCAACAAGCCGGTGAGCTACTCGGCCGCGGCCACGGCCGAGCCCGTGTCGCCCGCGCCCTCGTCGGCCGCGCCCTCGCCGGCCGAGGCTTCGTCGGCCGCTCCCTCGCCGGCCGAGGCTTCGTCGTCCGCTCCCGCCGTCACCGGGTCGTCACCGGCTTACTCGGGGACGTCGTCGCCCGCCCCCGCCGAATCGTCGGCGGCGGGGTCCGCGCCTGCGGCCGCTCCCTCGCCCTCGGCCACGAGGACGACGCCGACCAGGGCCGACTACGCGGGCCGGGTCGGCGGCGGCGGCGGGTCGGTCGCGGTGTCGGTCCACGGCAACAAGGCGATCGCGTACGTCTGCAACGGCTCGACCGTCGAGGGGTGGATGAGGGGCAAGGTGGAGAACGGGAAGCTGGTCCTGACCGGAAAGAACAATGCCCGGCTCTCCGCGTCCTACCACGCCGGCAAGGTGAGCGGCGACGTCAAGGCCCACGGCACCGACTACAGCTTCTCGGTGTCCACGGTGAGCAAGTCATCGGGTCTGTACGAGGCCACCGCACGCGTCGAGGGAAAAACGATCAAGGCCGGCTGGATCGTACTGGGCGACGGCACGCAGGTCGGCTCCCTGGAAACCGACGCCAACTCGGACCAGCCCGTCGCGGTGACGGCGCCGACGCTCGACGTGGCGACGATGACCGCGCGGATCGGTAACGTCGTCCTGCACGCCATACCGGTCAGCGGCGTCACCGGCACCGGATTCTGACAGCAGTTACCTTCGGGCACCAAGACGGAGACGACCATGACCACACGGCAAGACGCGTTGCCACCGACCCGCGCCAACTCGACCGCGGCCAAGCTGATAGTGCCCTGCCTGATCGGCGCGCTGGTCGCGCTGGCCCTGGGTATCTACGGGCGCGTGCACAGCCCGACCGGCATCGCCATCAACATCGCGGGCTTCTCCAGCCCGGGCACGGTGAAGTCGTGGCTCGCCACGGGCGCGACGGTGTTCGCGGTCGTCCAGGTGGTTTCGGCCCTGGTGATGTACGGGAAGGTCCCGCGGGTCAGCGCGCCCTCGTGGATCGGCGGGCTGCACCGCTGGTCGGGCCGGATCGCGTTCCTGCTGGCCGTGCCGGTCGCGATCCACTGCCTGTACGCGCTGGGCTTCCAGCAGTACAGCACCCGCGTCCTGATCCACTCGGTGCTCGGCTGCCTGTTCTTCGGCGCGTTCACGGTCAAGATGCTGATCCTGCCCAAGCGCGATCTGCCCGGCTGGGTGCTGCCGGTCGTGGGCGCCGTGGTGTTCACCGTGCTGGTCGTCATCTGGCTCACGTCCGCGTACTGGTTCTTTTCCACTTTCGGCATCAAGCGCTGAGGAGTCTCCCGCATGGCCGAGCCCAGCGTCCCCGCGTCCAGTCGGCGCACCATGCTGGCCTGCGCCGGCGCCGCGTGCGCCGCCGTGCTGGCCGGATGCAGCAGGTACAACTCCAACAACGGCGGGGTGGCGGGCAGCCAGCCTGCGCCGGCTAGCTCCTCGGCGGCCGCGCCGGCCTCTCAAGCCGGCTCGGGTTCCGGCGCGGCGGCCGCGCCCGCCGCGCTGGCCAGCACCTCCGACGTCCCCGTCGGCGGCGGCAAGATCCTAGCCGACAAGAAGATCGTGATCACCCAGCCGCAGGCCGGCGCGTTCCACGCGTTCAGCGCGGCGTGCACCCATGCCGGGTGCACGGTCGGCAGCGTGTCGGGTGGCACGATCAACTGTCCGTGCCACGGGAGCAGGTTCAGCATCACCAACGGCGCGGTCGTCAACGGTCCGGCCGCGTCCCCGCTGCCCCCGGTTAGCATCAAGGTGCAGGGCACCTCGATCATCCAGGCCTGATATATATCCCGAACGGGTGCCGTTCCCGCTCCCCGGGCCGGCTGGGGGCCACCCGGGTAGCCTGGCTACGTGAAGGCGGGAGGATCCCTCGTCCTGACCGCGGACGCCGGTGCGGCGGCGCGCCAGGCCGTGGCTGATGCCCGGGCATCGCTCGGGGCGCAGCCGCCTTCGTTCGCCGTGCTGTTCGCCTCGGCGCATTTCTCCGGCTCGGCCCCGGTCCTGGTGGCGGCGGTGGCCGAGGAGACCGGCGGGGTGCCGCTGATCGGATGCGTGGCGCAGGCGGTGGCGGGCGGCGCCCGCGAGGTCGAGTCCGAGCCCGCGGTGTCCCTCTGGCTCGCCGCGGACCTCGGCCCGGTCGAGACGTTCGCCATGGAGTTCGTCCGGACACCGAGCGGCGGCGCGTTCGGCGGCTACCGGTTCGCGCCGCGCGGGGTTCACCTGATGATGTGCGACCCGTTCACGTTCCCGGCCGGTGACCTGCTGGCCCACCTGAACCAGCACGTGCCAGGGACGGTGGTGATGGGCGGGATGGCGAGCGGCGGGCTGCGGTTCGGGCAGAGCCTGCTGTTCCTGGACGACCGGGCCGTCACCCGGGGCGCCGTCGGCGCCCACCTGCCGCGGGCCGGGATCCATCCGCTGGTGGCGCAGGGATGCCGCCCGGTCGGGGATCCGTACACCGTCACCCAGGCCGACGGCAACCTGATCATCGAGCTCGGCGGGCGCCCGCCGCTGGCGCGGCTGCGGGAGCTGGCCGCGGCGCTGCCAGTCCAGGAGCAGGAACTACTCGCCCGCGGCGTGCACCTGGGCATCGTCATCGACGAGTACCAGGCCGAACCGGGTCTGGGGGACTTCCTGGTCCGCGGCATCGCAGGCGCCGATCCCGAGTCCGGGGCGATCGCGGTCGGCGGCGAGCTCGAGGTGGGCCAGACCGTCCAGTTCCACGTAAGGGACGCCCGTTCGGCCGACGAGGACCTGCGGCGCACGCTGGTGCGGGAAACCGCCGCCCTGGGCGGCCGCCCGGTCGCCGGGGCACTGCTGTTCACCTGCACCGGCCGCGGCACGCGCATGTTCGCCGAACCCGATCACGACACCGGGCTCCTGGCGCAGGCGCTGGGCCGGATCCCGGTGGCGGGGTTCTTCTGCGACGGGGAGCTCGGACCGGTGGGCGGGCAGAACTTCCTGCACACCTTCACCGCGTCGATCGCCCTCTTCCCGGATACCGGGTTACGCGACCGCCCGCGTCAGCGCGGCGCCATCCTGATCGCGCCGTCCAGCCGGATCGTCTCGCCGTTGAGCATCGGGTTCTCCACGATGTGCGCGGCCAGCGCGGCATACTCGGCGGGCTGCCCCAGCCGCGCCGGATGCGGCACCTGCGCGCCCAGCGACTTGATCTGCTCCTCGGACAGGCCGCCGAGCAACGGCGTCTGGAACAGGCCCGGCGCGATCGTCATCACCCGGATCTTCAGCCGGGCCAGGTCGCGGGCGATCGGCAGCGTCATGCCGACGATGCCGCCCTTGGACGCGGAGTAGGCGGCCTGGCCGATCTGACCGTCGAACGCTGCCACCGACGCGGTGTTCACGATCACGCCCCGCTCGCCGTCTTCCTCGGCCGCCTGACTCATCCGGAACGCGGCCAGCCGGATCGCGTTGAACGTCCCGATGAGGTTGACCTGGATCACCCGGGTGAACGCGTCCAGCGGGAACGCCCCGTCCTTGCCCGCGGTCCGCGCGGCGTTGCCGATGCCCGCGCAGTTGACCAGGATGCGGGGCGGCCCGTCGGCCAGGGCCTCCGTCGCGTCGAGCGCCGCCTCCACGTCGTCCGGGCTGGTCACGTCGCCGGCCGCGAACGCGGCCCGGCTGCCGAGCTCCTTCGCGATAGCCGTGCCGTTCGAGCTGGGCAGGTCGAGGATGACCACCGACGCGCCGGCATCGTGCAGCCTGGAGACGGTGGCGAGTCCGAGTCCGGACGCACCGCCGGTGACCAGGGCGACGTTTCCCGCGATTCTCATCGAGCCTCCTGTCGTAATTGCCGTGCCGGACCGTCACGAGAACAGGTCGACGACCGAACGGCTCTGCAGGTCCTCGCGCAGCAGCCGCTGGCCGGCCGCCTCCATGTGCGCGCGCCAGTGCTGTTCGGCGGCCGCCCCGTCCCGCTTCTCGACCAGTGCGACCAGCTTCTCGTAGCTGCGCACGTTGCGGCGGAAGTTGGCGAGCTCATCGTCTCCGGCGCGATAGCGGGAGAGCGCCATGGCGAGGTGGGTGGCCACGATGTCCTGTAGCACGCCTCCCTGCACGGCCAGCGTCTTGCTGCCGGAGCGCTGCATGATCAGCTCGTGGAACCGGGCGGCCTGGCGAGACCACAGAGCGGGTTCTGGCGCTTTGGGCTGGCCTTCCTCGACGGCGCCGCGCAGTTCCTCGATGCACGCGGTCAGGTCGGCCAGGTCCTGCTTGGTCCGGCGCCTGGCCAGCAGCCTCGCGCAGGCCGGCTCGAGCACCATCCGCGCCTCGTAGACGTCGGCGATCGTGGTGCCCTGAACCTGTAGCAGCAGGCCCACGTACCGGGCGGCCACCGAGAGGCTGGGTTGGGTCACCCGGGCGCCACCGCGCGAGCCGCGCTTGACGCTGATCAGGTCCTCCGCCTCCAGGATGCGGAACGCCTCGCGCAGCGTCGGCCTGGACACCCCGAACTGTCCCATCAACTGCTGCTCCGACGGCAGCGTGTCACCCGGGCGCAGCTCGCCGCGCACGATCTGGCGCCGGTACAAGGTCGCGATGAGCTCAGCGGTCTTGGGCGCCCGGACGACCTGGCCGACATACCCCTGAGCGCCCAGGCCCGCGTCCCGGTCGGCGAGACTGGACACGGTTCCTCCTGGCGGCGGATGTTTCAAATAGTGTACTGGGTTAGATGACAACGCAGCGGTCGCGTAGTGCGGAGGTATGACGATGGCGCCGCAACCAACCAACCGCGGGCCGCTGGCCGGACTGCGGGTGCTCGAGCTGGCGGGCATCGGGCCCGGCCCGTTCTGCGCCATGCTGCTCGCCGACCAGGGCGCGACCGTGCTGCGCGTCGACCGGCCCGGCCCCACCAGCCTCCCCATCCCCCTTCACGCGCATCCCGAGCGTGAGCTGCTGAACCGCGGCCGCCGGTCCGCCGTGCTCGACCTGAAGAACCCGCGCGCGGTGGACGCGCTGCTCCGGCTGGCCGACACCGCGGACGTGCTGCTGGAGGGCCTCCGCCCGGGGGTGACCGAGCGCCTCGGGGTAGGACCCGAGGTCTGCCTGCGCCGCAACCCGCGGCTGGTCTACGCCCGGATGACGGGATGGGGCCAGGATGGCCCGCTGGCCCCGACGGTCGGCCACGACATCGGCTACATCGCCCGCACCGGCGCCCTGCACGCGCTGGGCCGGGCGGGCGGCCCGCCGCAGTTCCCGGCGAACCTGCTCGGCGACTTCGGCGGCGGCGGGATGCTGATGGCCTACGGGATCTGCGCGGCCCTGGTCGAGCGGGCCACCTCCGGGCAGGGCCAGGTGGTGGACGCGGCCATCGTGGACGGGGTGGCGTCGCTGCTGGCCATGCCGCTGATGTTCATGGCCCAGGGGGTGTGGCGGGACGAGCGCGGGGTGAACCTGCTCGATGGGGGAGTGCCCTGGTACGACGTGTACGAGACGGCGGACGGGAAGTGGATGGCGGTGGGGGCGCTTGAGCCGCGGTTCTACGCCGCGCTGCTGGCCGGGCTCGGCCTGACCGAGGCGCCGGACCGTGCCGACCCGGGGAACTGGCCGGAGCTGCGCGCGCTGTTCGCGGCCCGGTTCGCCGAGCGGACCAGGGACGAGTGGGCGGCCGCCTTCGACGGCAGCGAGGCCTGCGTCGAGCCGGTGCTGTCGCTGCGCGAGGCGGCCGAGGACCCGCACCTGACCGCGCGGCAGACCTACGTCGTCCGGGACGGCGTCGTTCAGCCGGCGCCCGCGCCGCGCTTCTCCCGGACGCCGGCCGGGCTGTCCGGGCCGGCCCCCGTGCCGGGCCAGCACACCACCGAGGCACTCACCGAATGGGGTCTGCCCGACGCGGCCGAACTCATCGCCTGCGGCGCCGCCATCCAGGCCTGAGCCCGCCTCCCCCCGACCCGCCCATCTACCTGTAGGTGATAAGGGCCCGGTCGGTCTCCAGGTGGGCGTGGTCGTTGAACGTCACCAGGCTCGTTCCCGTGTGCCCGCTGATGACCTTGGTGATGCTGGCGTTGACCAGCAGCCGGGCCAGGCTGGGCCAGCGCTCCCCGGGCAGCCCGAGCGCCTGGGCGCAGAAGGCGGCGATGACCCCGCCGGAGGTCACCGCGACGGTCCCGCCCGGCTCGGCGACCAGATGTCCGACCGCGGCCAGCACGCGGTCGATGAACGCGGCGTGGCTTTCCTTGTAGCCGTTCTCCCCGGAGATCCAGCGACCGATCGCCTCTTCCAGCGTCGACTGCAGCGCCCGCCCGGTCTCGCCCTCCGCGGTCGCCGTGGAGAACGTGACCTCGGTCGTGTGCCGGGCCATGACCTCGACGTGATCGTACTCGTCCAGCCGCTCGTCGATCCGCAGCCGCGACCCCGGCCAGCCGAGCGCGGCCAGCACCGCCTCGGCGGTGTCCCGCTGCCGGGTCAGGGCACCGGACACCACCCGGTCGATGACCAGGTCCGTCAGGGCCAGCCGTGCCCCCGTGACCTGGGCCTGACGCCGCCCGACGTCCGAGAGCCGGTCATAATCCGCCGTCCCGAGCGACGCCTGACCGTGCCGCACCAGCAAGAGCACACCCATACGCCCCAACCTAGCGCCAGCCCCCGCCGGACCCCTCCGCGTCTGCCAGGAAGCCGGCCCGCTCGTACTGCTCGTTGACGAGCCGCTTGCTGGCCGCCACCGCCTCGGCCTTCAGCCCGGCGATCCGGCTCGCGATCCTCCCATCCCGCCGGACCGGCGCAGCGCCGTTGACCTAGCCAGTCCCACGCGTTAGCGTGACCTATAAGTAGATATTTATCAATCAGTCAAACTATATTCCGATCCTTTCCCGAGGAGAACCGATGGCCAAGGCGATGTTCCTGGCGTGGGCGAGTCCCGTCGACGAGGCGAGCGAGGCCGAGTTCAACCAGTGGTATGAGAGCACGCACATCCCGCAGGTCCGCGCGGCCATCCCGGCCATCACCGCCGTGCACCGGTACCGGCTCGCGGACCTGCCGGCCGAACCGGGCGGTGCCCCGCGGGCCCGCCGGTACCTCGCCGTCTACGAGCTGGACACCGACGACGTGGCGGGTGCCGCGGCTGCGCTCGGCGCCGCGGCCACGGAGGGCCGCATGGACATGACGCCGGCCATGGACCTGCAAGCCAATCCGCCGGATCTCCAGTGGTACCTCGGCCTGCCCGGCTAGGTCGGTCCGGCCGGGAGCGCAGCCCCTGACGTCACGTGCGTTCCACAGGGAACGCTCGTCGCCGGAGGAAGTCTGCCACTGTGCGCCCTGAGTGCCGATCGGGTAGTAGTTAGCCCCGTAGCGGCAGCAGAGTGTACTGTTTATCCTTTTTGCCGGGTTAGTGCGCTGGTTTACGTGGTTGATCGGGGCTCTGCGGTGAATCCGGTGCATCATAGTGCACCAAATCGACCGCGAAGCCTGAATCAACCACGCTAATCGCAGCAGATTCCGGTCTGGCCTGCCGATCGCTTGACTCTCGGGGTTGCTGGGGCTGAGGTTACTTGACCGGCGCCCCCGATCACGGGCTGGCCAGCCCGGCATGTCCCGGATCCGCCGTCCCGCGATGGCGACGTGATCAAACCTGGCGCCGGGCTCGGCGGGCAGCGCGTGAACCCGCCGAGCCCGGCAAAATCAGGAACTCCTGAGGTCACGAAGCGCCCGGGATGTCACCCACCGTCCAGCGGAACGGCACTCCGTGCGTGGTCGACGGCTGGGTGAGTAGCGTCGTCTCGTCCCGGTCCAGCGTCTCGATGCCCTTGCTCGCGAGGTACTTCTCGGCCTGATCCAGATCACGCACCCGGAACGCCGCGGCATGGTGGATCTCGCCGTTGGCCGCCATGTCCCCGGCCGCCAGCGTGCCCTCCCGCGTAGGCGTGGCCAGCTCGACCACGGTGTCGCCCATCAGCACGTACGAGCTACGCGTGCCCGTCAGAGAAGACGAACCCTGCTGAACCAGCGTCCCGCCCAGGATGTCGGTGTACACCCGGGTAGCCCGGTCCAGGTCCCTGGTCAGCACGGTCGTGTAGGCCAGGCCGACCAGCCCGAGCGGGTGGTTGTCCGCCCACCAGCTGGCGTCCCAGTCCGGCTTGAGCCGCGGATCCATGCTCTCCATCAGCGTCCCGTGCGGGTTCATGAACTCCAGCTGCGCGATCGTGTCCTTGGGGTGCGTCATGATCGCCGCCGTCGGCGACGGCCGTGAAGTCGTCCGCACGCCGCCCTCCACGAACACGCGGATCCCGTTGTCGGTGCACCGCTGCCAGATCTCGCCCGCGTCGTCGGTGTACCAGGCGATGGAGTGCCAGTGGTTGCCGAACCGGTTGTAGAACCGGCCCAGCGGCATCGCGTCCCAGCCCTGCACCCGGAACGCCGGGGCCAGCGGCTCGATGACGCAGTCGCCCAGCACGACCAGGGACGCGTCCCGCTGCTCGCCCTCCATGTAGTGGTGGTCGAGGAACCCGCGGCGCACGCTGAACACGTCGTCGTACCAGGCCTCCAGCGAGGGCAGGTCGCCGGTCATGTGGATGATGTGGAACAGCTTGCCAATCGCCATCGAACTCAAGCTCCCTTCGCGAGCGCGACAGTGGCCGTGCCCGGCGCCATGACCTGCCCCGAGTCGTTGTCCGTCCAGATCTCCAGGTCCACCAGCGTCTCGCCGCCGTCCTGGAGGATGCTGGTGATCTTGCCGTGCGCCGTTACCACCTGCCCCTTGACGTTGGCCGAACGGAACTGGCAGGCCAGCCGCACGATCCGGCCGTTGTCGCCCATCCAGTTCCGGAGCAGCGTGTGCAGGTACGACCATTGCAGGTTGCCCATGCCGAACGCGCTCGGGTAGCCCGCCGCCTTCCCCGCGTCGTCGTCCATGTGGATGTCGACGAACTCGTGGTTGATCGCCGCGTAGCGGTTCCAGTTGTGCAGGCCAGTCGCGCGCTCCAATACCGGGATCTCCGACCCCACGGTCAGCTCGCTAAACGGTGCCTGGGTCACTGCCGCCTCCAATTCATGCATGATCCTTGACGGCCGGCCTGATCGGCGGCGCCTGGTTCCACGGCACCACCCCGAACTCCGGCGTGCCGACGGGATAGTGGTTCTCGTTGACCTCGGCCCAGTGCGCGTGGTTCACCTGGTGGATGGTGAAGCACGCGTTGAGCGCGTTGTAGAAGCCCATGTGGTCGACGCTCTGGTTGACCGATTCCTTGATCAGTAGCGCCGCCATCGTGTTGGTCGCCGCGATCCGCCGCGCGAAGGCCAGCGTCTCGTCCTCCAAGTCAGCCACCGGGAACACCTTGCTCACCATGCCAAGCCGGTAGGCCTCGTCCACGGCGAGGGAGTCGCCGGTGAGCAGGAGTTCCTTGGCCTTGCGCGGGCCCAACTCCCACGGATGCGCGAAGTACTCCACCCCGCACATGCCCAGCCGCGTGCCGACCACGTCGGCGAAGCTGACGTCGTCGGCCGCCACGATCAGGTCGCAGGCCCACATCAGCATCAGCCCGGCCGCGTACACCGCGCCCTGCACCGAGGCGATGGTGATCTTGCGCAGGTTCCGCCAGCGCCGCGTGTTCTCGAAAAAGTAGTGCCATTCCTGCAGCATGCGGCCCTCGGCGCCGACACGGGTACCGCCGTTGACGGTGACCGACGGGTGCTGGTCCGGGCCCGGCTGCCGCTCCGCGACGGCCTCGCGCGAGCCCATGTCGTGCCCGGAGGAGAACATCGGCCCCGCGCCGCACAAGATGATCACCCGCACGGTGTCGTCGGCCTCCGCGCGCAGGAACGCGTCGCCCAGCTCGACCAGCAGGCCCCGGTTCTGGGCGTTGCGCGTCCGCGGCCGGTCCAGGGTGATCCTGGCGATAACCCCGTCGTCCAGCGTCTCGTACCTGATGTAGCGGTAGTCCGCCATCGCCTCGTCCTCCTACATCGCCATGGTCGCCTTGCCGCGCGCCCCGGGCTCGCTCCGGAACGCGCGCACCAGGTTCTCCTGGACGAACGAGGCGACCTGCGTGCCCCGCTCGTCGAAGACCTGACCGCTACCGTAGGTCCGCCCGTGCCCGGCGACCAGGCTGTGCTGGGCTAGCAGCAGCCAGCCGTCGGCCCGGATCGGCTCGTGGAACGACAAGGTATGCGTGATGACGCCGGTGGAGATGACCTCGTGCGACATGCTCTGCCCGATGCCGGGGTGCGGCCGCATCGACGCCGCGATCAGGAACGGGTCGGTGTACCAGGACAGCAGCGCCTGGTGCACGGCCTGGCTCTCCGGGGCGTGGTCGAACTTGACCCAGACGTTCAGCTCGGGATCGCCGGTGACCTCGGTGGTCATCAGGTCCACCCCGTCCACGATCCGCACCTCGGACCCGCCGTCCGGCCACCCCCGGGCCTCGGCCTCGGCCGGCCCGGCCACCTCCGGCATGGGCAGGCTGTGCCGGATCAGGTCGGGCTCGTCGGCGTCCAGCAGGAGCAGCCCCCGGCTCAGCAGCCGGTCGCCCTGCCGCGCGGTGACGGTGACGCTGGCCAGCGCGCGTCCCGCGTGCATGACGTCCACGTCCAGGTCGACGGGCTCCTTCACGGTCCCGGCCCGGGCGAAGATCGCGTGCAGCGACTTGACGTTCTTGTCCGGCAGCGTGGCCGCCGCCGCGACGATCATCTGGCCCATGAGCTGGCCGCCGAATACGACCGGCCGGAAGTCCGAGGGAACGCTCGGCCCGCGGAACCGGTTCTCGCCGGTCTGCTCCAGCATCAGCGAAGTCAGGATGGGGTAGGGCTCAGGCATGGACACCCGCCTGTAGTTCGGGATCTATAGAACAATGAAACAATAACATCAAGCCGGCCGTCCGTACCCATGCCGGCCAGAGATTTATTGATCCCGAACGGGCCGGGTCATCTCGCCCCGGCCCCGGTGACTGCCGGGATGACCTCGGCGCCGAACCGCTCCAGCTCACCCGGTACCGAACCCCACCCCAGCCCCAGCTCGAACCGCCCGCCGGACAGGTGGTCCAGGCTGACCACCTCCTTGGCCAGCACGCACGGGTGCCGGAAAGACCCGCACAGCACCAGGTGCCCGACCTTCAGCCGCTCCGTCCCCGCCGCGACGGCCGCCGCCGTCGTCATCGCGTCGTACATGTCCGCCGACGTCAGCCCGGGCGGCGCCAGATGATCCATCAGCGCCACCCCGTCAAACCCCGCCGCCTCCGCCGCCCGCGCCCGCGCCACGATCGTCGGGAACGACATCCTCATCTGCGGCAAGTACATCCAGAACTCACAGCCCACGCGTCCGCCCTCTCACTCGCCCCCTCCCCAAAATTACAATACTTCTATATTCTTCGATGAGATAGCCGGATCAGGACCCTGGAGGTACGGATGTTCAGCATGCGGCGGCGGGCGGCCATCGTCGGCGTCTACACCACCGAGCAGGCCAGGTTCATGGCACGGACGGCTGGGCGAGGGCGCGGACTACTTCAACGACGGTCACACCAGGCTGGGCGGCTCGATGCCGTGTAACACCGACGGCGGCCTGCTCTCCAACAGCCACTGCACCCACCCGTCCGGCATGCACACCATCGAGGTCGTCCGGCAGCTGCGCGGCGAGTGCGGCGAGCGCCAGGTCCCGGACGCCAGGATCGGCGTCAGCCTGGCCCAGGGCATGGCGGTGCACGGCCAGGCCGGCGCGCTGATCATGGCGAGGGACTAGAACAATCGAATCGGCTTTAGTCTATACTTGGACAACTACCAAATAATTAACTCCGCGCGGAGGCCCGAATGGCAATGCCCGATACCAGCTCGGGGACGCTGTACATCGACGGTAAGTGGCGGCCTGCGGCATCCGGGCTCACGTTCTCCGTGACCAATCCGGCTACCTCCGAGGTCCTCGCGCAGATCAGCGCGGCGGAGACCCAGGATGTCCGCGACGCCGTGACCGCCGCCGAATCGGCGTTCCCCGCCTGGGCGGGCCGGACCGCGTACGAACGGGCCGGGTTCCTGTACGACGCGCACCGGCTGATGATCGAGCGTGCCGACGACCTGGCCCGGCTGATGACCACGGAGCAGGGCAAGCCGCTGCGGACGGCCCGGATCGAGGTGCAGTACGCGGCCGACTTCCTGATCTGGTTCGCCGAGGAGGCCAAGCGGGTCTACGGGCAGACGATCCCCTCGTCCCGGGCCGGTCAGCGGTTCATGGTGATGCGCCAGCCGGTGGGCGTGGTCGGGGCGATCACCCCGTGGAACTACCCGATCTCGATGCTCACCAGGAAGATCGGGCCCGCGCTCGCCGCCGGGTGCACGGTGGTGCTCAAGCCGGCCGAGCAGACGCCGCTGTGCGCGGTGGAGATGTTCCGGATCCTGCACGAGGTGGGGGTCCCCGCCGGGGTCGTGAACCTGATCACGACCGACCGTCCCGCTCTGGTGGGGGATGAGTTCCTGACCAACCCGGCCGTGCGCAAGCTCACTTTTACCGGCTCGACCGAGGTTGGCAAGCAGCTCGCCGGGGGCGCGGCCGGGCACATCAAGCGGGTGTCGCTCGAGCTCGGCGGGCACGCCCCGTTCATCGTGTTCCCCGACGCCGACCCGGCGCACGCCGCCCGGGGCGCCGCGCTGGTCAAGTTCCTCAACACCGGCCAGGCCTGCATCTGCCCCAACCGGATCTTCGTGCACCGTTCCCTGGCCGGGCCCTTCCTCGAGGTGCTCCGCGACCGGGTCTCCCGGCTGCGGCCAGGCAACGGCCTGGAGGAGGGCATCACGATCGGCCCGCTGATCGACGACGGCGCCATGGAGAAGATGGACCGGCACGTGTCCGACGCGGTGGGCAAGGGCGCCAGCCTGGTGCTGGGCGGCGAGCGGCTGACCGGGGAGAGGTACGACGCCGGCACCTTCTTCGCGCCGACCGTGCTGACCGACGTCACCCCCGAGATGCTCATCTACCGGGAGGAGACGTTCGGCCCGATCGCCGCGGTCATCGTGTTCGACGACGATGACGAGGTGATCCAGATGGCCAACGACACCAACTACGGCCTGGCCGCCTACCTGTACACCAAGGACCTGTCCCGGGCCATCCGGGTCAGCGAGGCGCTCAGGTTCGCGATCGTCGGGATCAACGACATCAACCCGACCTCCGCGGCCGCGCCGTTCGGCGGCATGAAGGAAAGCGGGCTCGGCCGCGAGGGCGGCCAGGAGGGCATCGTCGAGTACCTGGAAACCAAGCTCGTCGGCATCAGCGTCTGACCAGGAAGGGAACTGCGGTGGCAAAGACGGTCATCTCCGATGACATGCGCAAGGCGATAGGCGGCGAGCTAGGCCGCTCGGTCTCGTTCCCGATCACCGACTCCGACATCAGGCGCTGGGCGGTGGCGGTCTACTACCCGGACGACCCGCCCCGGCTGTTCTGGGACGCCGGCCACGCGGCCGCCACCGTGCACGGCTCCATCGTGGCCCCGGAGGAGTTCAACCCGTTCGCCTGGATGTCCTCCGAAGGGCCGCAGCGGGCGGCCGCGGGCAACGACCCCGACATGATCGAGAAGACCCTCGGCATCGAGGGACCCCACCTGAAGTTCCAGCTGAACGGCGGCATGGAGGTCGAATACGGCGTCCGCATGCGCCCCGGCGACGTGATCACCTCGGTCCGCCGCCTGTCCGGGTACCGCGAGCGCGAAGGCCGCCTCGGCCTCATGCTCTTCACCGTCACCGAGGACAACTGGACCAACCAGGACGACGAGCTGGTGAAGACCTCGCGGTCCACCCTCATCCGCTACTGACCACGGTAAACGGCGCGTCGCCGAAGGCAGGCGCGGTGAGCTCGACGTGCGTCACGCCCGGCTGCAGATCGATGGTCGAGGACAGCGACGTGCGCTGGCGCAGGGCGGTGACCAGGCTGTCGCGGGGGACCTCGGTGTGACTCCCATTCGTGCCAGGAAACACGCCGGTCTTGGTGGACATCAGCGCGGTCATCGCCCGATCGCGGGTGGCAGGCTCGTTCCACAGGTTGAACAGGGTCCGGGGCGTGGCGTTGCGGGATCCATGGTGCCCGACCTTGTACAGGTCGACCCCGCGGAGCAGGTCGAGGACCTGCTCGTGGTCGGGGGCCACGGTCAGGGCGTACTCCCAGTTCTCGATCTGCGCATCGCCGCAGAACAGGAGCCTGCGGTCGCCGGCCTGGATCAGCAAGATCACGCTGGTGTTGTTCATCGCGTGGTCAAGGGCGGTGACGATGCGCAGCAGGGAGCGCAGTTGCGGAGCCTGCAGCCGCTCCACCAGCCACCGCTCCGGGCCGACCAGGCGCGCGTCCGCCGCGGTCTGCGTTCCGGCGTCTGGGTCGAAGGCGCCGGTGGCCGTGAGGCCCTGGTAAAGCTGCCAGTACTCGGGGCTCGTGGAGCGCTCCTTGGCCACCGCCGGGTGCTGGGCCACCGTGGGCGGCCCGATGACGTGCACCTGCACGCCCGGGACCACGGCATCCAGGGCGAGCGGCTGCCCGTAGTTGACGTAGACCCCCGTGCCCGCCTGGGACCAGGCGTTGAGCCGGTCGATCGAGGCCTGGTTGGCCAGCTGGGCCAGGGCGAGCTCGCGGACGTCGGAGCGCAGGCCGCGCCGGGAGGCGGCGATGGCCTGGGAAAGCGCGCCGGCGAACGCGCGGCCCTGGTCCAGGCCCGCGCGCAGGGCGGTCCCGCCAGGACCGGTCGCGTCGGCGGGCGCCGCGGGGTTCTCGGTCCAGGACCGTACTACGAGGCGCGGCTTCCACCGGCCCACGACGGCGTCGGTGCCACTGCCGCCGAACCCCGACATGTGATCCTGATGGCGGTGGGAGAGCACCACGACATCGGGTCCGCCGCCGGTGTGGGAGTCGATCTCGCCGGCGATATCGGCCAGGTCGAGGCCGGCCGCGAGCTGCCGCGTGCCGAAGTCGATCAGGACGTGCCGGGCGGGCTCCGCCTGCCCGGCGTACTCGAAGCTCACCAGGAAACAGTCCCCGAAGCCGACCTGGTACATCCGTATCCGCACGGTGGCCAGCACGGGCGGCGGGGCCGCGGGCCCGCTCATGTCACCACGTCTCCCTCGGGTCGGCGTCCGCCTGGTGCAGGATCGCGAAGCGCTGCCCGGCCGGCATGCCGTCGGAGACGCCCAGGCTGTCGTCGCCGGACAGGCCGTTGCGGACCAGGTAGCTGAGCCGCTGCTGCTGGCGCCTGATGTCGCGGATGTCCTTGCGGTGGTGGTACTTGGCCCGGCCGAACTGGTCGAAGACGATCGTGCCGCCGCCGAGCACCCTGACGCGCGTGCCGGACGGCACCTCTTCCGGGACCCGCAGGCCGATCGCCCGCGACAGCCCGGCCGGGGTGCCCTCGAGGAACTGGATGTATTCCGCCACCGTCTCCGCGACGACGATGCCGTCGGGGCCTACCCGGACCGTGGGGCGGACGTGCTCGACGTGGATGTAGAAGCGCGGGTCGATCTGGAGGAGCTCGAGGTTTTCCCAGATGAACCGGAAGACCTCGTCGGTGTCGCTGCGCAGTGCCGTGTAGCTGAGGTTGCGGTAGACCGGGGTGAGGGCGGACAGCGACAGGTCCGCGATGTGGTCGTCCGCGCCCTGGATGCCCCACCGGGCGAACGCGCCGCGGACGGTGTCGCGGTAGCCGTGCTTGTCATCGGGGACGATCTCGGCGTCGGAGACCAGCAGGGCCGCGAGGAAATCAGGGAACTCGAACTCGACCGGGGGAAGGTAGTCGATGGCCCGCACGCACATGCCGAGCAGATGCTGGGCCGCCGTCGCTCCCTCCTCGGCCGCCCGGGCCAGGCTCACCGACCCGCCGACGGTGATGTCCGCCAGGCGCTGCCGCCAGATCCCGGCCAGGCTCTCCAGGATGATCCACACCAGGATCTCGCCGCGGGAGTGCGGCTCGCGGTACTGGGGGTCGCTGGCCCACCTGATCGAGGGCCGCAGCCTGATAGAGTCGCGCAGGGCGCTGCCCCGCTCGTCCTTCAGCGCCGATCCCACCTGCTCGGCCAGGGTGAATAGCGCGTTTCTCTTGAGCTCCTGATCGGTGACCGTCCGCTCGGCGATCCGGCCCTCCAGGTCGGCCTGGCCGAGCAGGCTCTGCACCACCTCGGACATCGAGAACACCGACAGCAGCGCCACGATGTCGGCCAGGCCCTCGTGGAACGCCGGCTGGTCCGGCAGGCCGGGCATCAGGAACCGTGGCCGGAGCCCGTCCAGGACCGCGTGGGTGGTTTCGTGCGCGATCACATCGTGCGATAGGCAGGTGTAGACGGCGTCGGGATCCAGCCGTTCCGACCGCGCGATGCGCAGTGCCCGCGACCCGGCCCGCGTCCCGCGCCGTGGCCTGTCCGGCATGTAGCCGAACAGGATGGCGCGCACGTCGTCGGCGTAGTACGCGTTGGCCTCCGCCATGGCGTGCGGCACCAGGTACAGCTCGTGACCGAGGAACCCCCAGTTCAGACGCCTGCCGATGGTAGATTCGAACACCGCGAGGGTTCGGGCCGCGATCGCGTACATATTCTGCGCGTGGAACGCGGGGTCGCTGAGGAGCGCGGCGTCGGAGCGGTTGCAGAACGGGTCAGGCTCGACCCACCCCCAGTCTCCTGACTGCCAGTTGCCCGCCGTCAGCCTCGCCGGGGGGAGCAGGATCCTGGCCGTCGCGTCGTAGTCGATGACCTGGAACCGATGGCTGCGCGGACCGGGCTCGAGCCGGTCGGCCGGCACCGGGACGGTAGCCCGCAGCATTCCCTGCGCGTTGCCGACCGACGGGTCCTGGGCCACGATCGTCATCGCGAAGGTCCGGCGCGGGCTGCTCGCGCGCGCCGGAACCTGCTCAGGGCTATCCGACGAGGCCACGGAACTCGTCCTCGGCCGGGAGCGGAGGCAGCTTGAAGCCGGGCAGCAGCACGTGCAGGTTGGAGGCCGCCAGGACGTAGGCGTGCCGGAGCAGGCGGGCGGTGGGTTCCGGCCCCAGCTTGCGCAGCACGGTCGGCAGCGTCCGGCTCTGCTCGGCCACCGTGACCCATGCCGCCCGGCTGGCGTCACTGTCTCCGAGCCAGGCGATCGCCTCGCGCGCCCGCGCCGCCCGGTCCGGCCACCTGTTGTCGCCGGCGAAGGCATCGGGAACCTCGAACGGAGACTGGGCGATCTGCACCAGCGCTCCGGTGACGCCGTGACCTGCCTGCGCCGCCGCATCCCAGTCGGCCACTAGGTCGTGGCGCCGGGTGCTGGTCGACACGGCGTACTGGACGTCCTTGACCCGGCCCAGCGTGCTCAGCTCGTTGGCGACGGGCAGCCAGCTCGCCTTCACCGTGGTCCACGGCGGGCCGGCCGAGGCATTCGCCACGATGAGTTCGTCGAGGCCCGTGGTCTTGATGTCAAGCGCGGCGTTGTCCCGGACGCGGGCCGCCAGGCCGTCCGCCCACTGGTCGGCCATGTTGTCGTAGACGCCACCGTCGGTCAGCAGCATCTGCCCCGGGATCGCGGGTGGCTCGGTGACCTCGGCGCTGCGCTGGAACCGGTGCGGGGCGGTGTCCAGCCGCCGGGCCGCGAACGCGCCGGGCAGGCACGCCGACGCCTGGACGGCGGTCGACAGGGCCAGGTCGCCCGGCTGCCCGCAGCCGAACCGGTAGGAGTACAGGAACCTGGGGGAGAAGTAGAAATGCTCGCCCGCCTGCAGTTCGGTCGCGCAGAACACGTGGTCGAGCGAGCGGGCCACGCCGGCCAGCCCGGTGGGGCGGCCCTGCCGGCTGAAGTGCGTACGGGCCAGCGCCCGGTCGACGACCTTGCTGCGCTGCTCGAAAACCACGACGCCGACCGCGAGCACGACGAGCGACGCGGCCAGGACGACCCCCGCCGCTATGCCGATGCCGGTGATGAACGCCATGATCAGGCCCGCGATGAGCCCGAGCGCGCCGACCCCGAGAACGCCGAGAACCGTGACGACGTAGAGGTTCGTGCTCGGGCCCCAGAAGAACAGGCCGGTGTAGGCGATATGGTGCAGCAGCGGCCCAAGCCCGGCGCGGACCTCGTCCGCGCGAGCCTGCCGGTAGTCCATCTGCTGCGCCACCACGCCGTTGGTGATCGAGCCGCCCGACACCGATGCGATCGTGCCGACATCGCCGTTGCGGTCGGCGTCGGCCAGGTACAACAGCAGGCCGGCCGCCCACACCGACGCGCGATGCCCGCCACCGGACAAGGCAACGCCAACCTGGGTCATGGCTCCCCCCTCCGCCTCTAGGCCGCAATCATCGTCCGTTCGGCAGGCCTGGGCAGTGGAGACCGTCGGTAGCCCGGTCGGTTGCTAACGGGAGCCTCACTTCCCCCTCACTGCATTCAGCGTGGTCATTTCCGGGCACACCGTCAACCCCCGGGCCGGCCAGATTACTGTGGCTAGCGCATCTTCCATGCGAGCATGCGCCAGCGCCGGACTCAGGCCTCGGACCGGTCCAGGTCGATCAGCGCGATCCTGATATCGGGGGCGCACCACCTTGCGCAACTCGGCGGCAAGCCGAACCGACCTGACCGCGGGCACGTTTTGCCCGGCGGAAGTCTGGCATAGCTAGTCGTGGAAGAAGCTGGCGGATGACGAAGCGAGGCACTGGGCGCTTGGGTCAGTCAGTCGTCCAGGGCCGGAGCTTTTCGGGGTTGCGTACCGCCCAGATGTGCTTGATCCGGTCGTCGGCGACGTCGAACGCGAACACCGTTACGGTGACGCCGTCTTGCTGCGCGACCAGGCCGGGCTGTCCGTTGACCGTGCGCTCCAGGATTTTCACGTCCGGTGCCCGGCCGGCGAGATCGACCAGGTAGCGCGCGATCTGCTCGCCGCCCTCGATGGGGCGGAGCGCGGCGCTGGCCATGCCGCCGCCGTCTGCAGTCACCGTGGCGCCGGGGTCGAGGAGGCCGATGAGGGCACCGATGTCCTTGGCCTCCCATGCCTGCTTGAAGTCCCTGACGATGGCGGCCTGCCGGGCCCTGGGGGCCGCGGGGGCCTGCGCGGCGCGGATACGGCGGCGGGCCGAGGAGGCCAGCTGCCGGCAAGCCGCCGGGGTACGGCCGGTGATCTCGGCCACCTCGGCGAAGGGATAGCCGAAGACGTCGTGCAGGATGAATGCGACGCGCTCGGCCGGGGTCATCGATTCCAGCACGACCAGGAAGGCCATGCCGACCGACTCATCCAGGGTGACCCGGTCCGCCGGGTCGGCCGCGGCGCCGGGCCGCCCGCTGCTCCACTCGGCCTGGTCGGGCAGCGGCTCGGGGATCCATTCGCCCACATAGTTCTCTCGGCGGGCCCGTGCCGAGCCGAGCAGGTCCAGGCAGATTCGGCTGGCGACCGTGGTCAGCCAGGCGCCGGGGGATTCGATGGCGTCCTGCTGCTGCGGGGACATGGCGTACCAGCGGGCGTAGGTCTCCTGCACGGCGTCCTCGGCCTCGGCCAGCGAGCCGAGCAGCCGGTAGGCGAGATTGATCAGCTGACGCCGCTCGCTCATGATCGCGCTCAGGCCCGGATCGGGTCGGCCCCGGCCTGAAGCAGCAGCGTCTGGCCCGGATCGGGTGCTCACGGTGCCGCTCCTTCCCTGGTCGTATCAGCCCTCACCAGTTCGACGAAACAGCGGACCGGAATGTGAGGCTGGCGCGTCGCCTGACATTCCAATTCGGCCGGCCCGCCAGATCAACGGCTGCGGCTTCTGTACCGGGGGCGTAGCGGGAGGCGAAGGTCTTCACCTGAGCCGAACGGGCCGCCCTCGAGCTCACCGAGCCGGGCACCCGGGGCAGCCCGCACGCGACTGGAGGCGGGCTGCCTGCCCGGTGCCTCAGGTGTGCGAACCTCGCGCGAGTCGGGCCTTCGCCATCATCCCGGAGTTGACAGCCATGACACTCTCGGACAGCCCGGCCAGCAAAGTGCCGAGCTCCACGAGGTCGTCCAGGTCGGGGGCGGCATTCCCGTCATCAAGGCGGTGCTGGGCCTCCCTCGCTGCGATAAGCGCTTCGTGCAGAGCGCGATGTACGCCGATCGTCGTCGGGTCGGTGCTGCTCATTTCGCTCCTGGGCTAGGTCAGCGGTCTATGTTCGCCGCGTACGTCCTCACGATCACTGACGGCCAGGATATGCAGAAACGGCCTACCTCATCTTCCATTCGGGTTTGCGCTTCTCCGCGAACGCCTCCTTCAGGTCTGCCCCGGCCGAGAACGCCCGGCCGCCCGCTCCGGTCAAGATGACCACGAATACGTTCTCGTCCGCGTCCGCCCCCCGGAACGCCTCGGTGAGCGCCCCCATCAGCTCCCGGTTCAGCGCGTTCATCCGTTCGGGCCGGTTCATCGTGATGTAGGCCTTGCGGTCGCGTACCTCGTAGGACAGCACGTCGGTGGGCGTGGGCACAGCGGCGCTCCTGTTCATCTTTTGTTACTGACCAGCACCTTCGAACCCGGGTAAGCGGGCCGTGGCAGCCCGAGCACGTGCTGGGCGATCATCTGGCGGAAGACCTCGACCGTCCCGCCGTAGGTGGCGGTGCCCTGGGCGAACCGGTGCGCGAACTCGACGGGGCCGCCCGCCTCGGCGCCGGGGCTGCCCTCGGACAGCAGCGCGGCCGCCCCGACCAGGTCCATGAGCTCGGCCGCGCCGTGCACGAGTGCGTCCGAGGCCTTGACCCGCCCCATCGGGCCCGGCGTCATCAGGCCGGCCTGCAGGTCCATGGCCACCCGGCCCAGCCGGTATCGCACCGAACGGTCGTCGACGGGCCTGCTCCCGTCCGGGCGGGTCGTGGTGCACGCCCAGGTCAGCGCGCTGTCCAGGGCACGCTGCAGCGGGTACACATAGGTCGCGCCGAGCGAGGTCTCGCCGATCTGGACGGCCGAACCCTTCTGCCCGAAATTGTGCTCCTCGTCCAGCGGCCCGCGCAGCACCGTCCAGCCGTCGTTCACGCCGCCGAGCCGGTACCGGTCGGAGATCCGCACGTCGCTGTAGTAGACGATGTTGGTCCGCTCGCCGCCGAAGGTCCTGATGCCCTGGATCTCCACGCCGTCGCTGCCCAGCGGGACCAGGAACATGGTCAGGCCGCGGTGCTTGGGCAGCTCGGGGTCGGTCCGGGTGATGAGGAAGGCGTACTGGCAGTTCTGCGCGCCGGTGGTGAAGATCTTCGACCCGTTGACCACCCACTCGTCCCCGTCGCTGACGGCGCGGGTCTTCGCCGCGGCGATGTCGGAACCGCCGTCCGGCTCGGTGTAGCCGAGGCAGCACCGGACCGTCCCCGCCGCGATCCCGGGCAGCACCTCGGCGGCCAGGCCAGGCTCGGCGTACCGTTCCACCGCCTTGACCACCAGCCTGGTCGTGCCGAGCGTGACCGTGGGCATGCCAGACCGCCGGGTCACCAGGTCCAGGAGCTGCACCCGGACCGGGTCCAGGCCCGCCCCGCCGCGTTCGGCCGGCCAGGCCGGCATGATCCAGCCCTTCTCGCCGAGCGCCAAGTGCACGCGCGCGTTGAAGCCGCTGCCGGTCTGGCGCTCCTCCGCCAGGACCTCCTCGGTGACGTGCTCGGCCACGAACGCGCGCACCTCGCCGAGGAACTCCTGCTGCTCCGCGTCCAGCCGCACCCGGCTGAAGTCCATATCAACCCTCCTTACCGGTAGTCCGCGGCCAGCGCATCCGCGACGGCGATCACGTCCTCGGCCGGGTCGCCCCCCAGCAGGCTCCAGCCCTTGGCGCGCAGGAAGTACAGGCTGGCGTCGGCCTCGATGGTGAAGCCGAGGCCGCCCTGCATGTGCGCCGCGGTGGTCGTGCCGTGCGTAGCCACCCGGGCGGCGTAGGCGAACGCGGCCGGCACCAGGGGCCGCGCCTCCTCCGGTTCGTGCTCCAGCATCCAGCCCGCCCGCCGGACCATATTCCGCGCGCCGGAGACCCCGATGGCCACGTCGGCGAGCGGGAACGAGACGCCCTGCAGCGACCCGATGGGCACGCCCATCGTCTCCCGGGTCTTGGCGAACTCGACGGCGATCCCGAGGGCGCGCTCGGTCAGCCCGGTCAGCGCCGCCGCCGTCAGCAGCTTCCACTCCGCCCGGGCCCGCCGGTACAGCGCCTCGGCCGATGGCCCCTCCGCCAGCCGCTGCCGCCTCCCGCCGGCCAGGTTCCACCACGCCAGCGGCGTGCTGCCCTGGTTGGCCACCGGCGACGGCGGCTCGTCGGCTTCCACCAGGGCCAGCGTGTCGCCATCCAGCGCCAGTACGCCCCGCGCGACCGCCCCGCCAGGCACCAGCTGACGGGACCGCGTGCCGGCCGGCTCCATCGCCAGCGCCAGGATCCGCCGTCCGGTCGCCGCGTCCGCCAGCAGCCCGCCCGGCACCGCGCTCGCCAGCGCCCGCGACGCGGCCACGTGCTCGACAAAGGGCACCGGCGCCAGCGCCGCCCCCGCCTCCTCGGCCACGAGCAGCAGGTCCACGAGCGCCGCCCCGTCGCCGCCGGCCTGCTCCGGCAGCCCCATCGACGCCGCGCCCATGTCGGCCAGCTGCCGCCACAGCTTCTCGTCGTAGCCCAGCGGCTCGGCGGCGCGCACGCGCTCCGACGGGCACTCGTGCCTGAAGAAGTCGGCGAAGGCGTCGCGTACCGCTTCCTGGTCGCTGCTCAGCGAGTAGTCGGCATAGCACAGCTCGAACTCGTCCACTAGAAGACCGCCCATGGATGTTCGAAGGTTAACAAAGTATCTATATCACAGCGTCCGTCCGTCAACCTAGTGCCGGCCCCACCAGGCTGGCCATCTCCAGGAACCGAACGGCCTGCCATCCAGCCCCCCAGGTTGGGAAGCTGGCGCGGGGTTGGTTTTCCCGCGACGAATCAGGCTGTTCCCAAGGCGCAGTCTCGTACGACACCGTGGCCCGGGGATCCGGGCGCGGTGATGATCGGGTACTTGGGATCATGGGGTCGCCGGGACCGGCGGATAGTGATGTAGTCGATACCCCGGGGCGTGCCGGGGCCCTTACCCGGCCCGGGCGAGCGGTCCGTGGCTGTGCAGGACCTTCGTCTTGTCCTTGTTCCACGCGGTGGTGGTCCACGGCCTTGCCGATCACCGCCTGCTCCAGCGCGGCCCAGGCCGCCGCGGTGTCCGGAGCCGGCGTATCCGCAGCGGCTGTGGTGGTGCCCGGGCGGCCGCCGCCGCCCGGGCGGCCGCTGCCGTCCGCGCGGCGGAGCCGGTCCAGTTCCACGCACAGCCGGACCAGGTCCTCCAGCGCGGCCACATTCACCTCGCCGGTCACCAGCGGGGCCATCGCCGCGTCGCACGCGACGCCCTCGGCGGCGTCCCCGTCCAGCCAGGCGCCGCCCTCGCTGCCGGTCTCGGCCGCGAACGCCCGGCACGCCGCCCACCGCTGCCGCACCCGCGCGGTCCACTGCTCCTGCAGCGCCGAATCACCATCGAGCAGCAGCAGGTCCGCCAGCGACAGGTGCACCCACGCCCGGACCGGCTGCCCGGCCCGCTCCGGCAGCAGATCACTGGCCACCAGCCGCCGCATCGCCTCGGCCAGCGCGTCGTGGTACCGCTGGTCCCGGGACCGGTCATCGTCCGTCCCGGCCGAGGCGCCAGCGCGTCCAGCACCCGCCCGAGAACCTCGGCGCACTCCGCGGTCAGGTCCCCGTGCAGCACCCCGGCCCCGCCGAACGTGGTCGCCAGCTTCACGCCGCGGTCGGCCAAGTCCCGGCCCGGGTCCTGATCGGGCAGCTCGGACCGGGCCCGCTCGTACATCTGCGCGGACAGCGCGGCCAGCTCCTCCACCCCCAGCCCCGCCTGCGCCGCCACCAGGAGCTCATCGGACTCGTCCCGGAACTTCTCCGGCAGCCGGTCGGTCCACAGGCAGATCAGCCGCCCCACCGACGCCGAGACCTGCCCCGCCGCCAGGGCGGCCAGCACCCGCGGGTGGGTCGCGGCCCGCCTGGCCCACGCGGTGTGGCCCACCGCGGCGCCGCTGGTGACGTGGGTCTGGTGGATCAGCCAGGACCGCGCGCTGTAGGCCGCGTCGTCGGTGTAGCCCTGCCCGGCGGTGAACCCGGCCAGGATCGAGGCCCGCGCCGCGGTCGCGATCGCGTCGGTCTGCTCCAGCTCCCGCAGGCATTCGGCCTGGGTGGCGGCGGCGAGCTGGGCGGCGTCGGCGGCGGCCAGGTAGCCCAGCCCGGCGCGGATCATGTCCAGCGCCTCACGGGCACACGCGGGTGCAGTACCCATCCGGGTCACCTCCTCCACCGGGGCTAGTCGCTGCTGCTGACGGGTCTGCTCCTTCCCGGGAACATCTCTAGGATCTGAGTTCGATTCTACCGTCCGGCTACGACATTTCCCGGGATATCCACGCCACTCCGCGAGATAGGTACGCATGATTGAAATGTGGCTTGTGGTGTGTTGAGAAAACCGATGAATGCGACTCTCTACCGCATCTATGCGACCGGTGAACGCGTTAGGGCTGCGAGGCGTGTGATGACCGGTCGGCGAGATCGCTGGCGTTGCTTCAGGAGCGGCGGCGGTTGAGCCGCCGGAAGCAGTAGCCAGCCAGGGCCAGCGCCAGGGCGAGGTAGATCGCGGTCTCGGTCCACTGGAAGGGCCAGTATCGGCGGGCGGGCTGGTAGGTGATGGCTTCCCGGATGCCCTGGCTGGTTAGGCAGTCATAGAAGGCAGGGCTGGTTTCGATCGATGGCACGGTGCAGGCGGCCGGGGTGGTGCTGACTGGTTGCCGACGGCGTTGACGGGTCCGCTGGACAGGATCCACGCGCCAAACTGGCCGGGGAGGCTCGTGGCGACGAGCGTCAAGGTGCTGCCGCCCGGGCCCGTCGCTCCTCCAGCATCGCTCCACGGGATCACCGAGATGACCGTGCGGTCGGCCGGGGCGAAGTGGGGACGGATCCACAGCGGCATGGCGACCTGGAGGGCGGCGAAGACGGCCAGGGTGACGGCCATGGCCGGTATGGTCCGCCGGATCAGCGCCCCGGCGGTGACGCCGAGGGTGAAGGCGAACGCCGCGTAGCCGAGCGGGGTGATGCCGTGGCTGGCGAAGATCAGCTGGGTGAACCGGCCCTGGTAGAGGACGCCGGCGGGGGCGCCGTGGCTGACGGCCCGGCCGAGCGGCGCCGCCCACCAGGCCTGCATCAGGCTCAGTCCCTCGGTGACGGCCATGGCGGTCAGGCCGACCGCGGTGAGCTTGACCGCCAGCCACCGGGTCCGGGTGACCGACTGGTTCCAGGCCAGTGCGGAGGTCCCGGTCTCCAGCTCGCGGGCGATCAGCGGCGCGCCCCAGAACAGGCCGATGACGGCGGGCGCGAGGAGGATGCTCACGACGCTGATCAGGTACAACGCTGGGTAGGTGGCGGTGCTTGTCAGCTGCGCTTCGAAGGAGCCGGCCAGGTTCTGGCAGCTGCCGCCGCGGCAGGTGCTGAGCCCGCTGGCGGCGTACAGGCTGGCAGCCGGTCGCCGGCGCAAGAAACGGATCAGGACCCAGCGCGGCGGCTGGCGAGGTCCTGGCTGCACCCACGACCCACCAGGTGAGGCCGGGGTGACA
>Ga0070699_100000949_pt1 | contig 27042 bp, 27 predicted proteins | sample KBSK1503metaG_FD_65473 | JGI IMG/M metagenome (GOLD analysis project Ga0070699, IMG submission 65473) | Corn, switchgrass and miscanthus rhizosphere microbial communities from Kellogg Biological Station, Michigan, USA - KBS K1-50-3 metaG | ecosystem: Host-associated > Plants > Roots >...
CGGTTGAGCCGCACCACGGCGATGTCAAGCGCCGCTCGCGGGCCGGTCGAAGGAAGCTCCTCCAGGTCGAGGGAGTCCTCGGCCGGAAGGCGTACGTCGACGTGTGGCACCACGCCCAGCACCGGAAGACGAGAGCGCTTCTCGAGAAAGGCGATGCCGTCCGTGAAGAGGTCGGGGTGGCCGCGGAACCGGTTGACGATCAGCCCCGCCACCCGCCGGCGTTCTGCCGGCCGGAGCAGACTCAACGTGCCCAGCAGCGCGGCGAAAATCCCGCCGCGGTCGATGTCCCCGACCAGGAGCACAGGCGATTCCGCGGCCGTGGCCACTCGCATGTTCACGATCTCGCCACGCCGCAGGTTTATCTCCGCCGGACTGCCCGCCCCCTCGATCAGCACCAGGTCGAATCGCCCGCGCAGGTCTTGCAGCGACTGTTCGATCTGCGGCCAGAGCTGTTCTCTCATACAGCGGTAGTCGGCCGCCGAGAAACTGCCGAGCGAGCGGCCCATCACGACCACCTGGCAGGTGTGATTGCGCTCTGCCTTCAGCAGGATCGGGTTCATGGCCGCCTCGGCGGCGACGCCAGCAGCCTCGGCCTGGACGGCCTGGGCCCGACCGATCTCGGCACCATCGAGGGTGACGGCGGCGTTGAGCGCCATGTTCTGTGACTTGAACGGAGCGACGCGCAGCCCACGCCGTGCGTAGAGGCGGCAGAGACCGGCGATCAGAAAGCTCTTTCCGACTGAGGATGAGGTTCCCTGAAGCATCAGGGTAGGCGCGGGTCGGTCAGTCATTGCTACCCAGCTCCGCGATCGCCGTCACCACGGCCCGCATTTCATCCGGTTTCGGGGCCGCCAGCCGTATATGACCCGTAAGTCCGAAGGAAGTGCAGTCGCGCACCGCGATTCCCCTGCCCCGGAGTTCCTCGCCTGCGGCGGGCGCATGAGCAACGAGGTAGTTGGCGTCGGAAGGTAACGGCGCCGCACCGACAGCTGCCAGAGCCGCAGCAAGCTCCGCAACATGCTTGTGTCCGAGCGCCGCGCCCAACTCCACGTGGCTCTGGTCGGTGAGTCCGGCGACCGCGGCTGCCATCGCCGGAGCCGAGAGAGGCCACGCCGGCAGCACCCCGTTCAGCTGAGCAGCGAGCTCGGCGCCGCCGACGATGTAGCCCATCCGCAGTCCCGGCATCGCCAGCTCTTTGGTCAGTGAACGAACGACCACGGCATTCCGCGGAGGTGCACCGCCCTCGAGGACACTGGTCCCCGCCGGAGCGAACGCGGCAAATGCTTCGTCGATCACGAACATCGTTTGCCGGTGCTGCTCGCAGAGCCGGCGAACGGCGGAACCCGGGATCGCCTGACCGCCCGGATTGGAGGGATTGGCGATCATGAGCATTGCCGGTCGCCGCGCCAGAGCGACCTCGAGCTCGCAAGAAAGCGACTCTTGATCCGCGGGCCAGACTCGGAGCTCCTCGAACTCCGCACCCGCGATTTCGGCCGACCGACGGTTCTCGCCGAAGCAGGGCCCGATCGCGAGGCAGCTGTCCTCACGCCCAAGCAGTGCCACCGTGCACAACCACAATCCCCAGCTAGCGCCGGGAGTCGGGACGATGCAGTCCCCATGGAGGCGGTGACGTTTTGCCGCCGCGTTGATGAGCTGCCCCGCGTCCGGCTCGGGGTAGCGCCCAAGCTCACAACAGCGGGCGGCGTCGAGTGCCGCGGGGTGTGGACCCAACGGGTTGAGCGAGGCGCTGAGGTCGATACCGGCAACTGCGACTCCGCCATGAGAGGCCGCCGGTCGCGGAACGAGTTTCAGCTTCACAACCTCAGCCCCAGCGACGCAAGCACCGCCACAGCCGTCATGGCCGAAGCCGCTTCCACCAGCCGGGCCGCGCGCCTGATGTCGTCGGCGTTAGGGTCGGGGAAGCCATTGCCCAGCACGTAGTGGCCGGGCTTCTCCAAGCGGCGCCCGAGGGCTCCGGCCATGGCCGACATCGGGCCGCCCGCGTTGGGGCTGGCTGTCTTGGATCCGTCCAACCGCCAGCATTCAAAGGCCCGGCCACCCGCCTGAGGTCCGTGCGCGATGGTGGCAGCCGCCACAAGTAATAGACACGTGACCCTGCTGGGCAGCCAGTTGACCGCATCGTCCGTGCGAGCCGCGGGTTTTCCGAGCCACTCCAGATCGCCGCGATACCCGTACATGGCGTCGGCCGTGTTGATCGCCCGGTAGGCAACGGCACCCGCCAGCCCGAAGCCCGCATACGCGAGCCAGGGAGCGACCACGGAGTCCGACAGGTTCTCGGCCAGGGACTCGATCGCCGCTGCGGCGACCAGCGGCGGCCCGAGGTCCGCAGTCGGACGCGAAACCAGCGCCCTCAGCTTGAGACGAGCACAGGGCAGGTCCTCGTTTTCCAGGGCTTCCGCCACTCCCAATCCTTCGCGAACGAGCGGTTTGACTGAGAAGGTGGGCTTCAAGGCAAATGCGAGCACCGGTGCCGGGAGGTGCCGCTCCAGCTTGCGGCCGATGAAAGCGGCACCCAGGGCCACCACACTGACCGTCGCCGCTCCCCCCACCAGCTGGAGCTTGCGCGGCGCTCGCCGAAACCTGCCGTGGCCAAACCAGAGTGCCCGTCCGATGCCTACCACCGGATGAAACCGGTTGGGCGGTTCGCCGAGCGTGAGATCGAGAAGAACCGCACCCAGCAGCGCGAGAGCTCGCCTGCTCATCGCGATATCCCTATTGCTTCGCCGAGCGCGGTGCGAGTAGCCGCTGCAGCGGCCCAACCGGGTGGGGTGGCGGGGCCGCCGAACTTGAGACGCGGGGTTGCCTGCGCCGGCCAGGCCACGACCACCGCGTCGGTAGCGGTGCCGGACGCCGGCTCGCCCTCTGCGGTCATGATGGCCAACGAGGCCAGGGTCAACACCTTGGCTTCGGTGACGGTCGCGATCAGGTTGAGTCCGGCCGCATCTTCGAGCCCGGCATCCAGGAGAACGATCAGGTTGATGGTGCCGGCGCCTGCGACCGGCCCCAGAGGCGAACCGGCGGCCCATGTCCTTCTCAGGCCGGCCGTCACCACCGCGATCGCGGTCACCCCACCGGATGCAACCGTGGCACTGCGTGCTTTCGACAGATCGACCGCGGTCATCAGCCCGACGTCCGGGCGCAGGCCCCGACCGGCGGCGAGCTCTTGGATGTCCCGTGCCGGTTCGAGCCCCGAATACAACGACGCTACGCGAGCCGAAACGATGCAACGGCCTTGGGTGAGGCCACCGCCGTGCACAGCGGTGGACGCGATCCGGAGAAGGGCGTCGGAGCGGATCGTCAGCAGGTCGGCATCGCATTCGATGCTGACGCCCACCGGGCAGATGGCAATCACAGGTGTACGGCAAAAGCCACGAAGACCGCCAGCTGACAAAGTTCGGCCGCCGCCCCGTAGACATCGCCGGTTGCTCCGCCGATCCGGTTCTTCGCGAAGACCGCGACACCGGTTGCCACGACCGTGACCAGCAGCACGGCAATGACTGCGCTGCGCCAATCGAGGAGGCAGGCGAGCGCCGCTAGGAGAGAGCCGAGCACCAGGTCGAAGACGCGATGACCGCCGGCGGCCGCAATCCCCAAGCCCTGCGGGCGCGCGTACGGCAGCAGGGCGACCAGCCACAGCATCGCCCACCGCGACAGCGCCCCCGCCACGACGAGGCTCAGCAGGGCGCGCACCGGAGTGATCGATGACAGCGTCGCGACATCTATAAGAAGGACGAGGACCAGAGCAATGGCCCCGAAGGAGCCGACTCGCGGGTCGCGCATGATCTTGAGGCGGCGCTCGCGGTCCCGCCCGCCGAGCAGGCCGTCGGCGGTGTCGGCCAGTCCGTCCAGATGTAGGCCCCCGGTCACCACCGCCAGCACGGCAAGGGCGGCCGCTGCACCAACGAGCTGAGTTGTAAACGCCGAAACGACCACCAGCGTGAGGCCTGCTCCAAATCCGATCAGCGCGCCGACGGCGGGGAAATACGCGCGCCCCAAGCGCTCGCCGGCATCTCCCGAGGAGCCGGCGGCGGGGATGATGGTCAGGAACGCAACTGCCGAGCGCGCTGACCTGATGCTCACGCTTGACTCCGTTCGTCGCGGAGGGTCAGGAGCCAATCGCCGAGGCGCTCAGTGCGGCTCGAACCGACGATCACGACGGTCTCCATGTCGACCGGAAGCCGATCGAGTCCCGCAAGCTCCGCGAGCCGCACCTCCTGCCCGTCCCGGAAGGCGCGGCTGACCACCGCCACCGGGGTCGCGCCGGGCCGGGCGGCTTGCAGTGTCCGAACCGCGTTCTCCCAGGGCATGCGGCGAGTGCGGCTGGCCGGGTTGTAGAGGGCCAGCACGATGTCGGCTCGTGCCAGGGCCTCGATCTTCACCTCCAGCTCGGCGGCCGGCACAAGCAGGTCGGAGAGACTGACGCAGGCGAAGTCCACCGCCAGCGGTGCCCCGACCAGGGCAGCGGCTGCGGTGGCCGCGGTCACGCCCGGAATCACGGCCACTTCTGGCTGGTCGCCATTGCCGGTGATGGCGCCGAGCTCGTGCAGGGCCAGCGAGGCCATGCCGTAAATGCCGGGATCACCGCTGCTGACGAGCGCCACCCGCGCCCCCTCGGCAGCAGCCGACGCGGCGCGCCGGGCTCGCTGCCTCTCCTCGCCCAACGCGTAAGGCTCGCGGCGAGCAGGCGATGCGTCATGCGGAATCTGCTCCAGATAGCCGCGATAACCGATCAGGATTTCAGCGGCGGACAGCTCAGCCGCGGCCGCAGCGGTCAGAAGGTCGGGGGACCCGGGACCGAGGCCGACGATCGCCAGGCGTCCCCGCTTCACGATCGTGCCTCGGCGATGGCCACGGTGACCTGTCCGTACACCAGCTTCGGCAGCACCAGACGACCCGAGCCCGCGGCCGAGATCGCAGCTGCCTCGGCGACGCTCGGCGTTCCCACGGCATGGAGGACAGCACTCGAGCCGTGAGGAACCTCAACCTCACGAAGTCTCTCGGCCGGGAAGGTCACCAGCTCAGTCGAGAGCCGATCCACCACTGCGACCGTCGCCGGATGGTTGCGGCGCCGATCGATGGTCGCGACCTGCCCAACCCCCTCCGCCGCCACCCCGGCCGCCGCGAGGCCCTCGAGGACAGCATCGATCGCCTCGGCACCCGTCGCACCGGTCGAGCAGCCCAGGCCAAGCCGCAGCCGTCGCGGGCGAAGCAGGGTCCATCCAGGCGGGAGGTCGGCAACCTCCTCGTCGGTGACCGCGATGCCGGAACGCACCGCTGCGAGGCCGCGCAGAGACCGCACTCGCTTGAAGTTGAAGCCCGCCGGAGGCCGGATGCCGGGGCCGTAGAGGCCGATGGATTCGCCTTCGATAACGGCCGCCTCGACAGGCGCCATCCTCGAGCCTTGGGCCAGCCGCCAGCCGCGGGCGGCGATCGCTTCGTCCAGCGCGGGTATTCCGAGACGCTCGGCAGCAGTGGTCACGACCGCCTGGGCGCCCAGCACCGCCGCCACCCACTCGGCCAGCCGGTTGGCACCTGCCGCGCGGCCTCCTAGGAGGCTCACGACGAAATGGCCGGCATCGTCGACCACAACCACCGGCGGCTCAACGGTCTTGTCGCGAAGCACCGGTGCGAGCATGCGGACCGCGGCCCCGGCGGCCATGAAGAGCACCAGCGGGACGCCTTCCCCGAAGAGACGGGGCAGTCGGTCGGCAGCGCGGCCAAGGTCCTCCTCCCCGTCTTCGATGAGCCGCTCGGGAAGCAGCACACGCGCGCTGCGTAGCGTGCGCTTCAGCCGTCTGGCGAGCCGCGCTCCAGGCTCGGCCAGCGCAACGAGGGCGGGTTGCACCGGCATCGCGGGGACCGACAGCCGGCTGCGCTTGCGGTGGATGTGCGAATGGCCGGAGTCGTAGAGCCGAGAGCGATTGGTACCGGGTGCCAGAGCGTCGCCGACCAGGATCAGTGTGTGCCGCTTGAGGCCGAGCCTTCGGATCTCACCGGCAATGCCGTCCACCGTCGTCCGGACGATCAGCTCATCGGGCCAGGACACGCGATAGGCGATCGCCGCTGGTGTGTCCGGCGCGAGACCCGACGCCAGGAGCTCCTCCTGCACGTCGCGCGCGGCCGACGCGCTTAGAAAGATGCAGAGCGTGCCCCGATGCGCCGCCAGCCCGCGCAGCCGCTCGGTGGCCGGGGTCGGCACCTGCCGGCCGTGCCGGGTGAGTACCACGGTCTGCGCGCCTCCGGGCTCGGTCAGCTCCACGCCCATCGCGGCGGCCACCGCGAAAGCCGAGCTGACGCCGGGCACGATCTCGTACGGACACGCGGCGTTGCGCACGAGCGCGATCTGCTCGGAGACCGCGCCGTACACGGATGGATCGCCGCTGTGCAGACGGACCACCACCTTCCCGGCTCTGGCCGCGTCGATCATCGGTGGCACGACCTCCTCGAGCGTCAGCGATGAGGAGTGCATGACCGTCGCTCCATTGCGGGCCAGCGCTATGACGTCGGGTGCGACCAGCGAGTCGGCGGCGACGACCAGGTCGGCCCGCCGGAGGAGTGATAGAGCGCGACGCGTAAGCAGAGCGGAAGAGCCGGGGCCCGCGCCCACGAAGTGGATGCGGCCGCGATCGGCGGAGCGCGCGGTTCCATGAACCAACCAGGTCGAGAAATATGGCGGCGCGATGCTGCCCGTCGCACGTCCTTTCAATGTCCGCTGCGATTCGTTGGTGACTTCGACCACCAGCGCCGAACCATCCAGAACATCCAGGTCCCTGAGCTGCTTGCCGAGCTGGTCGCTCCTGATACTCGGCTTGAGCAGCACGGTGTGGTCGAAGGTTGTGAGGGCGTCCTCGATGAGCGGAGGCGGAGCCGAGGCGGGAACGATCGCAAGCGTTTCGTCGCCCATCGCCAGCGGCACGGCGGCTGCAGCCGCCGCGGCCGTGACGGCGCTGATACCCGGGACGACCTGAACCTCGATTGCGGCGCCAGTCCGCTCAAGGGCCTCGGCCAGGAGGCGGAAGGTGCTGTAGAGGCTGGGGTCGCCCTCGGTCAGATACACCCCACGACCTCCGCGCAGCTCGGCGATCACCGTTCGCGCGGCCGCCTCGAGAGCGGCGTCGCGGTCGCCGCGCATCTCCACGTCGACCTCGACCACTCGCTTTCCGTCGAGGTGGGCTGCCGCCGCTCGCTGCGCCCGGCCCGCCCGGCCGCCGGTGCCGCGAACGCAGAAGACCACATCCGCTTCCGCGATCAGCCGGACCGCTTTGAGCGTGATCAGCTCCGGGTCACCGGGTCCGACACCCACGCCATAGAGGGTCGCGGTCATGAGCGATTCACCTTGGCGGCCAGCACGTGCACCGGGTTGAGCGCTTCCCAGCCAAGGCGGCCGGCAAGATCTCGCGCGCGGGAGACCTGCACCTGGCTGAGACGCCACTCGACGCTCGCCGCACGACAGGCGGCGATCGTCTCTTGTATGGATTCGATCGTCGCGAGGTTCGCGACCAGCCGGCCGGGCACAGCCGCGTGACGTCTGCGAATCGCCGCGGCAGACGCGGTGACGAGCCAACCAATCTCCAAGCCCCCGCCCCCAATGAAGACCGCGTCAGGAGCCGGCAACTGCGCCATCACCGTGGCCGCCTCACCCTCAACCGCATCGACGTTCCAGCTGCAGTGACGGGCGAGATTTCGTCGCAGCACCTCCATTCGCGCGTGATCGCGCTCCACGGCGTAGACGGCGCCGCGATCAGCCTGCCGCGCGGCCTCGATCGCCACCGAACCCGACCCGGCGCCGAGATCCCAGACCACGTCGTCGCGGGCGGGATCGAGGGCTGCAATCGCAATCGCCCGCGCCTCCGCCTTGGTCACCTGCCCCGCATCGTGCTCGTACTCGGATTCGTCGACGCCGATGCGCGGACCTGATCCCGTCTCGCGCTCCACGACGACCACCGCCAGCGGGTCATAGGGCGGCGGCGGAGGGGAGTCGAGGGTCCCGGAGCGGACAATCTCTTCGTCATCGCCAAGCCGCTCGGCGACGACGAGCCGCGCGCACGACTCCATTCCTGCCTCGACCAGAGCGGCCGCCACCGCGCCCGGATGGTTCTTCGGGTCGGTGAGGATCGCGAACCGACGCGCGCCGAGCGCAGGACCGACTGCGGCCGCCAGCGGCCGGCCGTGGCAGCTGAGCAGAGCAGTCCCGACCATCGGGACACCGGCCCGCGCCAGCGCTAGCTGCAGGCTTGAGGTCGCCGGCTCGATGTCGATGCGGTCCGCGCCATAACGTCCGAACAGAGTGCTGCCGATGCCGAAGAGATTCGGATCGCCGGACGCAAGGAGTACTGTGCGCGACCCGTCGCGTCCGGCAAGTGTCGCCTCCAGGGCGGGCATCGAGCCATCCCACTCCAACCCGCGGGAATCGATCGCGGCCAGCTTCAAGTGGCGGCGGGAGCCGACGACGCACTCGGCGCGCTCGAGCAGTCGACGTGCCCGGGGAGACATGAAGCCGAGCCCCTCCAGTCCGATGCCGACCACGGCCAGGCGGCCGCTCCAGGGAGCTTCAGTCACTGTCGGCACTCCCGATGAGCCCTCCGTCGAAGTCGAAGAGGAGCACCGCGACATGCGGCGCCTCACCGATCAAGTTGCGGCAGGCCGTCCGCGCGTCGGCCGCGACAGCGTTGAAGAAGCCCGCAAGGCCGTGCTCCAAGACCAACTCCTGGACATGCCGCGCGCTGTTCGCGTGCTCGATTTCCACGGCGAGATCCATCGAGCCTCCAATTCGGCGCGCGAGGTCGGCCAGATAGTTCAGATCGACCTGATTGCCCGCGACATGGGTCATGAAATGACCGCATGCGATCTTCGAGAGCTTGCCGATCATCCCGGCCAGCGTGACCTTGGCGATTCCGCGTTCACGCGCGCGTTTGAGCAGGTGGCCGGTGAATTCGCCCATCTCAACGAAGGCAACTAGAGGCAGGCCCGGGCGCAGCTTGCGGGCATAGGCTTCGCTGCGCCCGCCGGTGCTGGCCACGATCTCGCCAACGCCTCCGGCTGCGGCGACGTCAACGGCCTGGACCACGCTGGCCCGCCAGGACGCGGTCGAGTAGGGCCTCACCACGCCGGTTGTGCCGAGGATCGAGAGACCCCCGACGATGCCCAGCCTCCCGTTCAACGTGCGCTTGGCGAGCCTCTCGCCGTCCTTGACCGAAACGGTGATGCGCACCAGAGGCGGCGGCGAGGTCAGCGTTTCCCGCGCGGCGCGAGAGATCATCCGGCGAGGCACGGGATTGATTGCCGGCCCGCCCACAGGAAGGCCGAGGCCAGGCCTGGTCACGACGCCGACACCATGCCCCGCCCGCAGCTCGATCGCAGAACCGGTGACGAGGTGGCGGACGACAGAGCCCTCCCGCGAGACCGTCCATTTCAGGCCGACATTCGCCGGAGCCCAGCGGCGGAGCTCGATTTCCGCCTTGATCTCGGCGCCGTGAGTTACGTCGGGATCGTCGCCGGCGTCCTTGATCACGCTCGCAGCGGCATGCGACCCGTTCCCGCGCACGGACTCGAGCTTGAAGCTGGCGCTGAACCCTGCCGGAAGAGCGATCTCGACCTCCGATGGCGTCTGGCCCTGGAGCGCAAGGCAAGCCCCTCTGGTCGCTGCCGCTGCGCAAGCGCCGGTGGTGAATCCGGTGCGCAGGCCGCGGCGCCGCGGCGCCGGACCGTAATCGGTCTCCTGATCAACAGTCATGGCCGAGGCGAGCCCAGCAGATGATTTGCTGCCGCTGCGGCCAGGCCCGAGCCGCCACGCGATCCCGCCACGACGACATGCGGAATGCGTGAAGACATGAGTGCCTCCTTCGCCTCGGTTGCGATATGGAACCCAGGGCAGGTCGCCACGACGCAGGCCGGGGGTGTGCAGTTGGCAGCCAGGTCGAGCACAGCGAGCAGTGCGGTCGGGGCGTTACCGATGACGACCAGGCCTCCCGCACCGAAGTCGTCCCAGCCCCGCTTCATCCCGGCAGCCGCTCGTGTGATGCTGGCGCGTCGTGCCATGTCCTGAGCGCCGGGAAGTCGGATGGCCACCGCCATACGACGGCCAGCGGGCAGACGGATGCCGCTTCCGACCATGGTCACGTCGACCAGCAGTGCCGCACCACTCGCGAGCGCCGCACGCGCGCTGCCGACTGGATCACCACCAAACCGGAGGTCGTCGATCAGCCCCGGGTCCCCCGCCGCATACAGCAGGGCGGCGGCGAGATCCGCCTCCTCCTCGCGCCACCGGGTGCCCACCAGTCCGCGCGCGACCTGACGGCTGCGCGCCTCGATTTCCTCAGGCAGCAGTCCAAGGCGTTCCAGGTAGCCGCCGGTCACTGGCCAGCGGCTCAACTTCTGCGCGAGCATGCTTCAACAAAGCTCGCGGCGAGGCCGGGTCGCGAGCCGAGATGCACGTGGATATAAGAGGCGGTCACGCCCAGGGCCGAGTAACCCTCCGGCCGGCCGGCCTGGTCGAGGACCAGCCAGGCCGGTTGGTCGTGCCCGTTCCTTTCACTCAGTTGCGAGTAATGGAACTCGTGGGCCGGGAGCTCTTGCCCCGCAAGAAATCCGGGCGGGCACGCGCGAACCTTGCGATATCCCACCGAGAGCTTGCGTGCCTTGAGCGAAACCCAGACCGGCCACAGGCCGGCCATCGAGTGACGACGTCCTTCGGCGTCTTCGATCCCGCTGGCGGCGTACATCGCCCCGCCGCACTCGGCGTACACGATCGCGCCGTCCGCGGTCGCGTCGCGCAGCGAGGCGAGCATCGCGGTGTTGGCGGCCAGTTCTTCGGCGAACAGCTCCGGGTATCCGCCTCCCAGATAGATGCCGCTCGCGCGCTCTGGCACGCGGCTGTCCTCCAACGGCGAGAACGGAACGAGCTCTGCGCCCCATGCCTCAAGCAGGTCGAGCGCGTCACGGTAATAAAAGTGGAAGGCCCGGTCGAGCGCCACTCCGATCCGGGCCATGGTTGCGATCGGCTTCTCCGGGAAGAGGCTGGCAGCCAGTGGCGGCGGCGGCGCGGCGCTGGCGGCCGCCCACATCACGAGGTCGAGATCGAGAGTGGAAGCCGCGACATCCAGAGCCCTGCGCAGCCCAGGTTGTGGTTCTGTCTCACTCGCAGAGATCAGCCCGAGGTAGCGCTCGGGCAACGTAAGCTCGGCTGCTCGCTTCAAGTGCCCCGCGCTCTGCACCCCCACCGCATTCAATCCTTCTGCGCATATCTCCAAGTGACGATTGTTCGCCACGCGGTTGAGGATGGCGCCAGCAATGCGGAGGCGGAGATCGGCGCGGCTCAGCCCGAATGCGACCGCACCGACGGTCCGCGACGCACGAGCCGCATCGACGATGAGCAGGATCGGGGCCTGCAGCAGCCGGGCGATGTCAGCGGTGCTCGCGTCATCGCCGGCTCCCGAGCGTCCGTCGAAGAGCCCCATCACGCCCTCGACCACGGCAACGTCGGCTCCGCGGCAGGCACGGTGAAAGAGCTCGAGCAGGTGCGGACCGGGCACCATCCATGAATCCAGGTTCCGGCACGGGCGTCCTGCCACCCAGCCCAGGAGCGACGGGTCGAGATAGTCCGGCCCGACCTTGAACGGCTGCACAGTCAGGCCGCGATTGCGCAGGCCCGCGATCAGCGCCATCGTCGCCGTGGTCTTACCGGCGCCGCTCTGGGCGGCCGCCACGACGATGGTCGGCGTGGTCACAGCATTGCCTCCAGACGAGTCGCAACAAGCTCGACCAGTGCCGGGCAGTTGCCGATGTGAGGTAGGACCAGCAGCTCAACGCCAGCCTCGCGGGCCAACGGGTCCAGCACTTCTGGAACCCGCCGGACAAGCACACCCGTATGCAGGAGGTAGGGAAGCGCCACCACTCGGCGCGGTCGCCAAGCGAGCGCTGCTGTCATGCCCTGGGCGAGGTTCGGGCGGCTGATGCCCGTGTAGCAGACCACGTGCTCGAGCCCGGCGGCGCCGGCGACCGCCTTGGACACCGTTTGCGTCTGGCTCAGGGCCAAAGGCCCCGAGCTGCCCCGACCAATGAACAGCACCAGGTCGCCGCTTCGGATTCCAGCATCGGCCAGCCGAGCGGTGGCCAGCTCGATCAATGCGGCGTCCTGGCCGAATGAGGTGCCGACTGTGACGTCCAGTCGGTGGAGGATCGACGCCTCCTTCGTGATCCGCGGGATGTCATGACGGCCATGCAGGCCGTCAAAGAGAATCAGGGGCTGGGCAGCAACGCCAACCGAGCTCGCGAGCGCCGCCAACGCGTCCTCGACTTTCGGCAGACCGGGAGCCGGAAACTCGAGCACACCCATGTCGACCGGCGCGCCAAGGCGCGTCGCGACCAACTGGCGCAGCTCGCTCAGCTCGGCGCAGGCAGCGGGGTCCGGGCTGCCGTGGCCGAGCAGCATGGTGGTCCTCATAAGGCCGCCTCGGTCGCCTCCAGCAGCGCGGGCGCGAGCTCGCGGGCCAAGGACACCACCTCGCCGACGACGAGCAGCGTCGGAGGTGCGAAGCTCGCGACGGCGGCGAGGTCGGCGATGTCCGCCAGGGATCCGGTCACCTGCCGCTGGCGCGAGGTCGTCGCGGCCATGATCACGGCCGCGGGCGTGGTGACAGGCCAGCCCGCCGCCACCATCCGAGCGGTCAGGTCGCTGAGCCGGCCGGTGGCCATCAGTACGACAACGGTGTCGCCGCGCAGCCGCTCCCAGGTCATGCCTCGCTCGGGGTCGCGCTCGTGGCCGGTCACGATGACGACCGACGCGGCGATCCCCCGATGCGTGACCGGGATGCCGGCTGCCGCCGGGCCGGCGATCGCAGAGCTCACTCCCGGCACTACCTCACAAGGCAAGCCAAGATCCAGCAACGCGCGCAGCTCCTCGGCCCCGCGACCGAACACATAGGGGTCGCCTCCCTTGAGGCGAGCTACGACCGCACCCTGCCGCGCGTATTCTGTCATCCGCGCCGCGACCGATTCGATTTCCCGTCGCGGCTCGCCAGCCCGATGGCCGACGTCGACCAGCTTGGCTCGAGGCGCCATCGCCAGAATCTCCTGGCTGACCAGCTGGTCGTGGAAGACTACATCGGCCTTGGCGAGCACGTTCGCCGCGCGCAGCGTCACCAGCTCGGGATCGCCAGGCCCGGCGCCGAGGATGTAGACGCTGCCCGCTGAGATCGGACGGCTCACGATGGCACCGGCTGCTGGCGTGCGGCTACCCGCAGGTCGCGCCACTCCTCCAGGTAGGCATCCAGCTCCCAGTGCAGACGGCGCAACTGCTCAAGCAGGTCGTCCGGCGGGTTCTCCCACATCCCACGGACGGCGGCCTCGAAAAGCCGGCGGATGATGCCGAGCAGCGCCCACGGGTTTTTCTCGCGCAGGAAGGCTTGGACGACGGGGTCGAGGGCGTAAGAGCGCGCGATGCCCTCGTACATCCAGTCCTCGGCAACGTCGGCCGTGGCGTCGTAGCCGAAGAGGTAGTCGGTGGTCGCGGCCATTTCGAAGCCACCCTTGTAGCCGTGTCGCATCATCCCCTGGATCCACTTCGGGTTCAGCGCCCGGGTGCGGAGGACGCGACGGACCTCTTCTTTAATGTCGCGTACGCGCACGCTCGAGGGATCGGCGGAATCGCCGTGATACTGGCGCGGCGCGCGGCCGGTGAGAGCGCGGACGGTGGCGATCATCCCGCCGTGGTACTGCAGGTAGTCGTCTGAGTCGAGGATGTCGTGCTCGCGGTTGTCCTGGTTCTTGACGGCGACGGCGATGGCGCCGAAGCGGCTCTGGAACTCGGGTATCGCGTCTACGCCGTACTCAGAGCTCCCATAAGCGAAGGCTCCCCACGCCTCATAGGCGCGGGCGAGATCGCCCACCTCGCGCCAGTTGCCTGCATCGATCAACGGGAGAATGCCTGCGCCGTAGGAGCCGGGCCGGCTTCCGAAGATGCGGTAGAGCGAGGTCCGTTCCGCCGCCTTGGCACTGAGCCCCGCGCGCAACTTGCGGTCGCGCTCGGCCCGGAAGTGCTTGGCCACGTAGTTCTGATCGTCGCTCTCGGGAAGATTCGCGACCAGCTCGAATCCGCGATCGACGAGGTGGACGAGATTGGCGAAGGCGTCCCTGAAAAAGCCCGAGATGCGCAGCGTGACGTCGACGCGTGGCCGCCCCAACTCCTCGAGCGGGATCACTTCGAGACCGGCCACGCGCCGGTTCTCGCCGTCCCAGATCGGCCGCAATCCGAGCAGGTGCAGGACCTCGGCGATGTCGTCTCCGTGGGTCCGCATCGCCGCGGTTCCCCAGACGACGATGCCGACTGTCTCCGGATAGGCGCCCTCGTCTTTCAAGTAGCGCTCGAGCAGCGCGCGGGCCAGCTCGCCGCCCACCTCATAAGCAATCGGTGAGGGCAGCGATTTGGGATCGACGGAGTAGAAGTTGCGGCCGGTGGGCAGTACGTGGGCCATGCCACGCGTCGGCGCTCCGCTCGGGCCGGCGGGAACAAACTCACCGCGCAGCGCACGGAGCACGTTGTCCAGCTCGTCGGTCGTGAGCTCGAGCCGGGGCGCCAGCGACTCGGCTACATAACGCAGGCTCGCCTCGCTCCCATTTCCCGCGTCGGCTATGGCCGCCTCAACCCCACCCTCCAGTGCCAGCCGGACGAGCTCAGTCGCTCGACTGTGGGCGGCATCCAGCTCAGCCCTGCTGTCGCCATGAGTGAGCCCGTCACGGAGTCCGGGCACACCCTCGTTCGTGCGGCGGGTGAGCTCCACCAGCAGGTCGATCAGCTGATCGCCGCGCGGCGGGCTGCCGAGCACATGCAGGCCGCCGCGGATCTGCGCGTCCTTCAGCTCGCAGAGGTAGCCGTCCATATGCAGGACGAACCCGTCGAAATCGTGGGGGCGCTCGTCCGCTCCCACGTCCTTGTCCAGATTGGTTTCCTGGACGAGGTTCCAAATGCGGTCCTGGATCCGCGGAAGCTTCGTGGGGTCAAGCGTCTGGACCTGGTAGTACTCGTCCATCAGCTGCTCAAGCTGCGCAATCGGACCGTAGGCATCGGCCCTCGTCATCGGCGGGATGAGGTGGTCGATGATCACCGCGTGGCCGCGGCGCTTGGCCTGGACGCCTTCGCCAGGATCGTTGACCACGAAGGGGTAGATCACCGGCATGGCTCCGAGCAGGGCGTCGGGCATGCACTCGGCCGACAGCCCGACCGCTTTGCCGGGAAGCCACTCGAGGGTTCCGTGCTTGCCGAGATGGACGATCGCGTCCGCCTTGAAATCTTCCTCGAGCCAGCGGTAGAAGGCGACGTAGTGGTGGGTTGGCGCGAGCGCGGGGTCGTGATAGATGGCGATCGGGTTGTCGCCAAAGCCCCGCGGCGGCTGCACCGCCAGCAGGACATTGCCGAACTGGAGGCCCGCGAAGTACAGCCGGCCCCGGTTGAGGTAGAGGTTGCCCGGGGGTTCGCCCCAGCTCTTGGTAACGGCGGTCTGGATGCTGCCCGCCAGCCGGCCGAAGGCGAGCTGATAGATCGGCGAGAGCTGGGCCGCCAGCGCCGCCTGCATCTGCGCGGACGTCAGATAGTCCCGGTCGTAGGCGCCCTTTTCGATGAGCTCATGAATCAGCTGATCGCCATCAGCGGGCAATTCGCCCACCTCGTATCCCTCGTCGCGCAGCCGCCTCAACAACGCAAGCGCGGAGGCCGGCGTGTCCAGGCCGACAGCGTTCCCGATCCGCGCGTTCTTGGTCGGGTAGCTGCTCAGCACGATCGCGACTTTCTTTTCGGCGTTTGGCTTGTGGCGCAGACGTGAGTGGGCTACTGCAAGTCGTGCCACGGCCGCGCAACGCTCAGGGTCGGGCACGTAGCGGGGGGTGCCATCGACCTCTTCCTTGAAGCAAAACGGAGAGCCGATGATCCGGCCATCGAACTCCGGCATCGCGACCTGCATGGCGACGTCGAGCGGACCGAGTCCAGCGTGGCTTGCGATCCACGTGGCGCGATCGGAGGTGCACGTGATCGCCTGGATCACAGGGATGCCGAGCTCGTGGAGCCAGCGAGCGCTCCAGTCATCGGCAACAGTGCCGCCGTCGACCTGAACCTTGGCCACGGCGAAGCTCAACGTCATGAGGAGGCAGTCGGCCGCCATGCGCTGCTGTTCGACCAGGCACTCGGCTACCGCCGCCGGCAGGCCATCCGGTTCAGGGTCGCGAAGGCTGTAGCAGAAGAACGGGAGGGGTTCTCCGCCGGCCTGATCCACAGCCTGGTACAGCTCATCGATGAACTCGAGGTTGCCGCTCATCCAGTGGGCTCGGTAGAAGGCGATGGCAACGACAGGCCGCTGGGTCCTGCGCCTCGCTTGCCATTCCGCAAGGGTCAGCGCGTGGATTTCCCCGGGCACGTAGATGCCGTGCTGAGGCACCTCATGCGGAGGGGCCGAGCCATACGACGTTGATCGGAGGCCGTCGCTCAGAGAGCGGAGAAGCCCCCCGACGTTCTCGATCCCACCCTGGTTGAGGTACTCGCCAGCCTGGGCGAGGAACTGTCGGCTGCAGGTCGAGGCAGCTTCGAGCTCGAGGTCGGCGCCGCGCTCGCCCGGCCAGGCCAGAAACGGTGTTCCTGACTCCATTGCGGCCCGCCGCAGGCGGTCGAAACCTTCGGGCATGGCCTTGCGACCTCCCAGGAGACGAAGGCAAACGGCCCAGCATTCGCCGGCGGCCACGTTCGCCGCGAGCGCCCCGAGACTATGTGCGTCGACTCGCACCGGATTGCGCGTGTCGATCGCCCCGTAATCGCCCGCGAGGGCAGTCGCCGCCTTTCGGATGGAGAGGAGATCGGTGTCGGCGGTGGAAAAGAAAAGGAGTGACTTCAAAACTCGATCCCTCGCTGGGCGGGGATCCCGGCCTTGAAGTGGTGCTTGATCTCGCGCATCTCGGTGACGAGGTCGGCCGCCTCGATGATCGAATCTGTGGCCCCTCGGCCGGTGAAGATGAGGTGCAGCTCGTTGGGACGGTCTCGGGCAAGCTCGAGAACTTCGGCCTCGGTCACCAGCCCGGCCTTGATGGAGCCGAGGATCTCGTCCAGCACCACCATCCGATAGCGGCCTGACGACACAGCCTCCTTGGCCATCTCGAAAGCCGCCCGTGCGGCGAGCTGATGGTCCGTCATGGGGATCTTGGGATCGCGCAGGCGCTCGATCGTGAATCCCTTGCCGCCCACCTCGACCTCGATCCCGGGAAGATACTTACGAATCGCTTCGCGCTCGCCCGTCTTCCAGGAGCCTTTGATGAACTGGACGACCTTGACCGGTAGCTCGTTACCGGTCGCTCGCAGCGCCAGGCCGAAGGCGGCCGTGCTCTTGCCCTTTCCGTTCCCGGTGAAAACCAGGAGTAGTCCGCGCCGTCGAGCCTTGGCCTCTCGGCGTTTGGCCCTCTCCTCTTCTTCCAACAACCACCTCCGCGGGTGCGGGATCAGGCGGTTGGTGGAGAGCGCTCCCTTGGTCGAAAATCGGCTAGGGGCCATCCACGCGACTGCCTGTTCCCATGGACTCGAGGCAGGTTTCCTGGCTCCCGGCGTTTGCTTCCCGGACTACCTTCCCAGGCCCTCTTGCGAAGGTCCAGTGGCGCTCGACTTTCGAGCACGTCCGAGACGCCGGCTACAGTGGCGGGACCGCTCCGGTATCTGACCGGATTCCCTCTTAGCCCTTGTTGGGCACCCCGACCTATGGACTTGTCGCGCTCACTCTAACAGCCAGCCGGGCGCCACACTTGTCCGCGATGATTCGAACCGCGCGGGCGAGCGTGCCGGTGACATGTGAGGAGGTCGTCCAGGGCGTTAACTCCGACGGACCGTTTCTTGTCCCGTGCCCGATCGACCTGCTCGGTCCGGCCGTCTGCACCCGCTCCGATTCGCCGGGGCATATACGAGTCATGCCCGATGACCGCCTAGCGAAGCCGATCGCCGCCTGACGTCGGCTCCGGCCTCAAACCCTTACTCGTTGGGTGGCTGCACGGTCTTTCGGTAATCGAGCGGACGAACCTGGGGGGCCGCCCGGATTCAGCGGAACGCCCGCCCGGATTCGCCGGAATACGTACTGGCTCTACTACCTGCCCAACCCTTTCACTGCCCAGGATCGCCGTGCGGGTTACACCTACCAGCTCTCAGTTCTTCAACTTGAGGAGGCACGCACCGAGGTCTTCGACCGCCCGCTCCACGGCCGCCAATTCTTCGAGGAGGTGATCCGCCAGCATCTCGATCTTGGCCGCCCCGAACAGATCCAGCTCTTCTTCGACGCTCGTCCTTCTCGGCCTCGCCGCCGGTACCCCGCCCGCACTCGTGTCTTCACCCAGGACGTCAACCCCAGCCTGCAGGTCAGCCATCGGAGCACCCGCGTCAAGCAGTATTGGAAGCTTTATGCCGACCGCACGGTTATGCCGAGTCGGGCCTCGCTTGAGGCCGAACGCCATTCGAATGCAGCCTGAGAAGCGAAGGCCAGTCGGCATAATCATCGGTCGCTGAAAGTCGTCCAGGCTCGCCACGCCCGGGCTGCATTCCCCGGGCGGGAGGTGGTCATGGACACACTCTGGAGACGCGTTCGATTCTCGCGGCCGCTACGCCCGCATGTGACCAGCTTTGCCGAACAGCTGGCCGCAGAGGGGTACTCGGAGCGGACCGTTGACGAAACCGTGCGAGCCATCTCGCACCTCAGCCGGTGGATGCTCGAGCAAGGCTTGGAGGCGGCCGAACTTACGCCCGGGCAGGTCGAGGAGTTCCTTCGAGCTCGACGCGAGAGTGGCCGGTGGGCACGCTCGATGCGGCTGTTCCGGCCGCTGCTCGCACACCTGCAGGCTGTCGGTGTTATTCAATCCGTCCAATCGGCACCTCAGCGCACCCCGGTCGACGAGTTGTGCGAGACGTATCGTCACTACCTCATCCGGGAGCGCGGCATGGTGACGACGACTGTGAACGCGTACACGCAGACGGCGCGCAACTTTCTGCTGGGCCGCCTGGTGAAGGGCGTGCCCGAGTTGGGGACACTGACGGCCCAGGACGTGATCCGCGTCGTGTTGGACGAATGCCGTCGCCGGAAGCCTGGTTCCGCGAGCCGATATCAGTCCGAACTCCGTCGCTTTCTCCAGTTCTTGGAATTCGAGGGGTGCGTATCGAGCCAGTTGTCCAGAGCGGTGCCGAGGGCGCCTCGATGGAGGGATGCCTATCTGCCGCGAGCCCTGAAGCCGGACGAAGAGGATCGATTGCTCAAGGCTTGTGATCGCGGTACTGCGGCTGGGCGTCGTGACTTCGCGATCCTCAAGCTGTTGTCGTGCCTGGGGCTGCGTAGTCGGGAGGTCGCCAACCTGACGCTCGATGACATCAACTGGCGACATGGGGAAATCACGGTCCGGGCCAAGGGCCGCTGCGAACAACTCCCCTTGCCGGCTGACGTGGGCGAGGCACTCTGCGAGTGGCTGCGCGATCGACCTCGGCAGGTCGAGTTCCGTGAGGTCTTCGTCACCATCAGCGCGCCCATCACCGGCATCTCCGCCTCGGGCATCACGACAGTGGTTCGCCGAGCCAGCCGACGGGCGGACATGGCTCCTATCGGGGCTCATCGCTTGCGCCACACAGCCGCGACCGCGATACTCCGGGCAGGTGCCTCGCTGTCTGAGGTCGGTCAGGTGCTGCGCCACCAGGAACTACAGACGACGGCGATCTACGCCAAGGTTGACCACATCCACCTGCGCGAACTGGCCCGGCCCTGGCCGGGGGTGGTGCGATGAGCATGCTGCGCGCAGCCCTCGACGACTATCTGACCATCAAGCGGGCCCTCGGCTTCAAGTTGAAGTGGCGGGATGGGTCCTCGGCAAGTTCGTGGAATATGCCGATGAGGTCGGCGCCGAGGTCATAACTTCGGAACTCGCCATCGCCTGGGCCCGGCTCCCTGCCGACCGAAGTCCCATCTGGTGGCAATATTTCGCGTCTACGGCGCCGACTTCGCCACCCGCATCGCACCCTCTACGCCTTCTTCCTGATCAGCCACGACCGCCGTCGCAAATGGACCGCGGTGACGATGACCTCAGGCGGCCAACGGCAGCCCGAGAGGCGCCGCTGGAAGCGTGGGTGATGTCCCGACGACGGAGATGGCAGGCGAAGCGCTGACGGCCGCGGCGATCCAGCAGGTGGCGCCCCATGACCAGCGGTGGATGCCGGCCAGCACTTCGCCGATGATCCGGCGAACGGCGGCCACGAGGGCCTGGTAGTCGTCGATCCCGTTCGACTATGACCTTGGGAGGTCGACGCCGGGCTCGCGCTCGATGATGATGTCTCCCCTCTCCATCGTTGTGACCTTCTGTGATGGCCCCCGGTCGCGCATGATCCGATGCGTGAACGAAGCGAGGCCGCGGATGCCGACCGACGAGGAATCGCGTGCACGGGCAGCTGCCCGCAACAACGCCGAGTGGTGCGACGCAGTCTGCCGCGCGCATGGTCTGCCTGGCGCGTTCGACGCGGACGCATGGACCAACGCGCACCGGACCCCTCGCTATTATCCCGATGCCGTGACACTGGCGGCAACCGCGTCCGCCGAACATGTCCTCGACAGGATAGACACTGCGTCACCTGGATGTTCTGTCAAGGACAGCTTCACCCGCCTGGACCTGACCGGCGCGGGCTTTCGAGTGCTGCTGGAGGCGGAGTGGATCTACCGGCCACAACCCGATCCAGTCTCGACCGGCCTGCTGGACATCCCCTGGAAGCCCGTTCGCGACGGCGCCGGCCTGATGGAGTGGGAAGCCGCCTGGAGCGACCGTCAGGACGAGCTTGGCCTGTTTCCGTCCGAGCTCCTCACCGATCACATGGTTATCTTCCTTGGCGCCCGTCTCGGGGGCCGCCTGATCGCAGGCTGCGTTGCCAATTCGAGGTCGTTGGTCGTCGGGGTCTCCAACCTGTTCGTCCTGGACGGTGATCTCGACACCGCCTGGGCCGGCGCCCTGGCCGCCATCGCCCGCCATTCCCCGGGCCGTGCCGTCGTTGGATACGAGCACGGCGACACCCTGGCAGCCGCCCTACGCCAGGGCTTCAGGCCGGTCGGTCAGCTGCGTGTGTGGCTGCACGACCCTTAGGGCCAACGTGTCGTTATTTGTGCTGGCGAAGGCACGCTGTTGCTCAGCGGCCTTATCGCGTTCCCCGGTGCCGTCGTGCCCTCAGATCCGAATCGAATCGCGCATCTCTGTTAGAGATTCCGTCCGTTATCGGTGGCCGGGGTGGCGTCCTCGCGCCCTAGTGCCGACCATGATCGGCGACCAGACAGCACGATTCTGTGACGCGAGGCATCAATCAGCCACTCCGAGTCTCAGATGCCGAAAGCGTTGTTCAGCCGATCGGCGCACTGCGCCCACGGGAGGCCCACCACGGGGCAGCGGCTGGCGCCAGTGACTGACAAACAGGTTGGGCGCACCATGAGCAGCGCCGCTCACCGGCTGGCACCGCGGGATCAGACATGCGAGTGCAGTGTCTAGACCTGCGCCCACGAGGCGCCCTCGTGGCGGCTGAAGAAGACGCGCCCGTCCCGACGAGCGCCTACCCCGCCTGGTGGCTGCGGCACGAAACTGCCGTACTGCCCACCTTCAGCAGGAGCTTCTTCAGCTACGACAACGCGCTCGCCGAGAGCGTGCCCGCCCTCTACAAGACCGAGCTCATCCGCCGCCAGGGACCCTGGCGCTCGCTCGAGCAGGTCGAGCTCGCGACCGCCTGTTGGGTGGATTGGTTCTGATATGCGGGTGTCCTGCCGTGGCCTCCGCCGACGCGCCAGACCTTGCGTCGCAGGTCGCCCTCATGATCAGGGGTTATGTGCCGAAGGGCAGGTGATCGGAAATCACCCACATACGGTAAGGCCGCGCAAACACACGTTTGGGCTTGGACAGTCCGAACCTCGTCCAGACGAGACTAAACAAAGCCACGGCCGCGGCGAAAGCGGCTGCAACCCCCTGAAGCGCTGGGTCGGGACCGCACGCCGGAGCGATGGTCCGCATCCCAGCCCCGCACCAGCGGCTGGTCGTCCGCCAGCAGGACGCGAATCACGGCTGGATGGGACGCCGCGCGCTCACCCGGTAGCCTCAGTCAACCGGTCCCACTTGGAGCTCGCTGCCCAGAATCTGGACCCGGTCGCGCATCCCGGCCAAGCGCTTGCCACCACGCGAGATCGGCGTGCGGACTGGCGAAGCTACGGCACCGTAATGAAACCCTGCTTTCGAAAGTCCTCGTCGAAGGCGAACGCTTCCTGCATGCCTTCAGCCCGCATGATCTCGAAACTGGTCCAGTCGACCAGAGACACCTTCATCGAGCCAGCCAGGAGCGAAGAGACTGCGGCTTGCCTCTCCCGCTCGCTCACCTGTCTGACGCTCATACGCGGTAGCAGGTCCAGGAAGAGAGCGCGAAGACCCTGCCGTCCAAGGCGGCTTTGGACTAGAGCGGCAGCCTCAACGAGGACGTATTCGTGAATGGCCAGATCCTCATCCGGACCGAGGCTGCGAAAGAACTCAGCCGCCACCGCGTGATCCTCCTGTCCGGCGTCCAGAAGCGCATAAAGACCCGACGTGTCGACCAGGATGCTCAGCGGCGATAAGCCTCGGCCAGGTGGCGATCGTGGTCCCTCGCGACATTCCTGTCAGTCGACCTGAACCTGCCGATCACAGCGAGTGCGCGCTGATGCCTTTCGACCTTCGCAGACTCGTCCGCCAGACCGTCGACCGCTTGCCGGATCAGTTCCGCCATGGAGGTACCGCGGCGCTGAGCGAGGGCGCGCAGTCTCGCCGCCTGCTCTTGGGTCAACTGGACCTGCGTCCTGATCATGATGGCATGTTAGCACGATAAGCCATCATGCTAACGCTGCGCGTCATCCGCCGGCCTCCTGGTCGCGCGCGGGCTGCGGAAGTCCGCATTCGAGGTGTCGACGTGGTCGAGCGCGACCGCGAGGTCGGCCGGGTGCTCGATCTGCTCGAAGGTTCGCCACGGGTGCTGCTGGTCGGCGCCCCGCTCGGCCTGGCGGAGCGCTGGGCTGCCGGGCCCCGGTCACCATCTACACCATTAGCGGTCGCTGGGTCGGCCCGGGGCCTGCCCGCCCGGAGGTGGTTCTGGCGGCTCGGATGGCAGCACGTCGGATCGTCCGAGACGACTGGAGCTAGCGCGCAGTCGCCGAGTGGCGACGCCCGCTCGGTCATGTGTCGCGGGCCGCGCCGAAGGACCCAAGCGATCAGGGACGACCGGCCCTGGCTGTCGCAGGCGGACGGCTAAACACTGAGTGCATCAACCGGCGGGCGGCAACCCCGCGACCTGACCGTAGCGATACGCACGAGATCGCGGCGAGGAGGTGGCGAGATGATCGCGATCTACCGATCAGAGGGACGTGCTGGCCCGGCGCTTCGCTTCACCTGGCACTTTCTCCAGATGTTCATCGCCATGGGAATCGGCATGGCAGTCTACGGCATCGCCGTAGGGCTGCTCGGATACCAAGGCCTCGGCAAGAGCCAGCCGGAGACCGCCGCGTTGCTCATGACAGCCGCGATGGTGGTCCCGATGGCCGCCTGGATGCGGTTTCGCATGGGCCACGGATGGTACCGCACCGGGGAGATGTCGGCGGCCATGGTCGTTCCCATCGTCGTCCTCGTCGCCGTCTGCTCCCTCGGACTCCTGCCCCACACGGTCGCCCTGGCGTGGTCGATGCCGGTGATGTACGTAGCGATGCTCGGAGCGATGTTGTATCGCTGGCGCGACTACGCTCAGCACCATCACCCGGATCAACCGGCGGCTGGAGCAGAGCGCCACGCGGAGCTGCCCGCCGACTCCCCCGAGCCGAGTGGAAGGCTCGCGGTTCAATGAGCAGCGGCGATGTCGCAGACTGCAGCAGCTGAGAGTCAAGCCATTCCGGCGCCGAAAGGCGCGACGCCACCCAGGACAGAGGCGGTCACCCTCAGTGCCGCGGTCCGCCGGCTCGGTTTCTGGTCGGCGGTCGCGATGGTCACGACCTACCTGATCTTCCTGGTCAGCGCTGTGGGGACCCTGACCGGAGCACTCGGTGCACCGTTGAATGCCTACATCCCCTATGGCGCATCCATGCTCATCGCGCCCTCCTTCATCCTCCTGGTCATCAGCATCCACCACTCGGCCCCGGAGGCGAAGAGAGTCTGGAGCCACGCAGCAATCGCTTTCGCGACCCTCTACGCGGCCTTCGTCTCCATCGTCTACGTCACCTGGCTCTTCGTGGTCGAGCCTCACATCATGAACCACACCGAGAGCCAGGTGGCGCTTCTCAGCAACCAGACTGGCTCGTTCATGGAGCTGGTGGATGGACTTGGCTACACCTATATGGGCTTCGCCGTCTGCCTGACGGCCCCGGTCTTCGCCGGCGGGCGGCTGGCCGCGTGGACCCGGTGGCTCGCAATCGCGAACGGTCCGGCCGCCCTGATGATCCTCGCTTCCTATGTCAGCCAGTGGATTCCACTAGGCGTCCCGGGGACCATGCTGGTCCTGGTCTACGGCGTCCTGGTGGCGATCTACTTCTCCAGAGCCGGCCGGCGGGCATGATGGCACAGGCGGCAGCGAAGTCCCAGCAGGTGATTGCGGCCTCGGAAGGCGGGGCGCGAACCACGGCTTCCAGACTCAGGGGGCAGTTGGGATTCTGGTCAGGCCTTCTGACAGCCGTCTGCGCGTTGGGATTCCTCACCGGAAGCCTTGCCTATCCCACGCCTGCTTGGCGAGGGATGGGGGCCTACATCGCTTCCTTCGACTCCTCGCAGATGCTCTGGATGATTCCCGCTCTCGTCCTCGCGCCCAGCTTTCTTGTCCTGATGGTGTGCGTCCACGCAGGCGCCACCGACGAAAGGAAGCTGCTCGCTGAAATCGCGGTCGTCTTCGCAACCGTCTATGCCACCCTTGCCACGACCAACTATTTCATCCAGCTAATCGCCGTTCGGCCGAGCATTCTGAGTGGCAGCGCGCAGGGCCTCGCATTCCTCTCAATGGCTAATCCCAACGGGCTCTTCATCGCACTCGAGGGACTCGGCTACCTGTTCCAGGAGATCGGGATGCTCTTTGTGGCGTTCGTCTTCGTGGGAAGCCGGCTCAAGTGGTCGATCCGCTGGAGCCTGTTCGGGGCGAGTTTCGGCTGCTGGCTGATTGCTGGGATCCTGGTGCTGGCTCTTCCCAGGTCGCTGCTTTCAGGTCTCGGGTCGCTGGGTGTTGTCAGCGTGGGCACCGATCTGTGGGCCATCTTCACGGCCCTGGCCGGGATCCTTCTAGCGGTCCACTTTCGGAAGCAAGGAATGGCGAGGCAGGGCACGTGATGGCGCTGATGCGGGCGGGACGCCAGCGGGTGAGTGCGGGGCCGAAAGACGGGGGGCACGGGCCGACAGGCCAACCTGCGGCAGCGCTCCTCGGCCCGGCGGCCCTCACCGCCGCGAGCGTCGGCATGTGGTCTGCCGTCCTCCTGGCAATTCTCAACGTGTGGTTCTGGGTTGCGTTCATCCTCTATGAGCCCGCGCTCCAGGCTCCGTGGCGGGGAATGGGAGCGTACATGGCGATGTTCATACCGGCGCGTTACCTCGCCTGGGCCGTTCCGGCCTTTCTCATTGCGCCCGCCTTTCTGATCATGATCGCGTGCCTACACGCTTGGGCAAACGAAGTGCAACGCACGTGGAGTCTTCTTGCCCTCGTCTTCGCGCTCCCCGGCGCGACCCTGATGGCCGCTCTGTACTACATCCAGATGACGGTTGTCCCGGTGAACTTCAGCCACGGCCTGACCGACGGGCTGCGGTTGTGGATCTACGCGCCGCCCTACCCATTCACCTTTCCGGGCGCCCTGGAAGGTGTGGGCTATGGCTTCGAAGCCGGGGCCTTTCTCCTTGCAGCCCAGATCTTCGAGGGGGACAGGCTGCAGCTGTGCTTACGCTGGGCCTTCCGTGCCACCGGTCTCTCGGCCCTGGTGGCGTTCATCGATCCGGTGATCCGCCTTCCGGTCCCACTTGTCCTCGCGGACGGCGCACTGGCACTCATCCTGCTCAGCGCAGCGCCGCTTCTCCTGGCCGCCTTCTGGAGGCGGACGATCGGCTCCAGCCCGGCGGCGCTCCGCGGACGTGGCGCAGGGCCGGTCCAAGGTTCGAGAAGGAGTGGCTGATGGCTGCGATCGCAACACCCAGGGCGGCACGAGCGACGTGAATACATCACCTCGCCCCGGGCGCGGGGCCGGTGATCCCGACCGGCGTGCGGACGCCAGGCGCCGTTGGCAACTCGGCAGCCGAGTCGGTCAACAGCGGTCCAATCAGGCGGCCGCGCGCAGCAGCAGCACCTGAAGGGCGGCAAAAGTCAATCGGGAGTCACGCGGCTCGTTCGTAGGTGTGGTGCAAGTCGTTGAGGACAGGCCGGGAACTCCCACGTCGACCTGGCGACGGCTCGGCACTGGAGTCTCCAGTCCCAGCGCACGATGGGGGGATCCTGGTTGTTCGCGCCCCATCGTGGCGATCAGGACGCGGACCTCGGCGTTCAGCCGCGGACGTCCCACCGCGAGGCCGGACCGCCAGTGCCAGAAGAGGCGCCAGCCTCGGCGGTACCAGCCCAACACCGTCTCGGGTCGAACCAAGAGCAGGTGGCATCGGTAGTCGCGATTGAGTCGGCTGACGAGGAGCCAGAAGAGCTTGTCGCGAGCTCGGAGGCATGGACGACGCCGGGAGCGGAGGGCGACCTGGAGCTGCTGGCGGAGGAGCAGGTTCTCGACGACGAGGCGTTGACGGCTACGGACGGAGGTGACGGTGGCAATGACGAGCCAAGCGAGTTTGAGCATCGCGGGGGGATCGCCGATCATCGCCGCTGCAGATCGCCGTGCCGCGCCGAGTAGCCGGGGGGAGTTTCACCCCCCGGCCCTCACAGAACCGGACGTGAGCCTCGCGACTCATCCGGCTCGTGCCATCCAACCTACGGCTTCATTCCGAAACGCCAGTGCGCGAACAGGTTGGGAGATTCCGCGGCTACCC
>Ga0070699_100000950_pt1 | contig 27034 bp, 18 predicted proteins | sample KBSK1503metaG_FD_65473 | JGI IMG/M metagenome (GOLD analysis project Ga0070699, IMG submission 65473) | Corn, switchgrass and miscanthus rhizosphere microbial communities from Kellogg Biological Station, Michigan, USA - KBS K1-50-3 metaG | ecosystem: Host-associated > Plants > Roots >...
AGGGGGTTACGTACCTATACCATGCTGGACGTAGCTTGCTCTGACGGCTGAAACGTCGGTAAATACGACTTGGTAACGCGTAGTAGTAATGACGTAAGTACCCCCGAAGCGGACTTAAAATCCGTTGCCAATTTCCAAAGGGCATGGCTGTTGCGACGTTGCGAAACGAGCACACCGCGCTCTCCGCTTGCAGACGTCCCTTAGTCAGTTCTAAACCGTAGTTCAAGCTCCAGATTTTTGTTGTAAACTTGCTGTAATCTTCTGTGCGCTATGTGCACCTGCGTGCGTTAGGTTCTGCGCAAACGGCTGACTTTCCGCGAAATATGCTGGTTATTATTCTGGAAGCGCTATATGCAGCGGCTGAAGTAGTCTTCATAACCCCAAGGTCGCCGGTTCAAGTCCGGCCCCCGCTACCATAACCTTAAGTATTTTAAGAACTTATAGCCACGCAGCAGAGACGCCTTTTCGTGCTTCGGGGGAAAGATGGGACAGGTCGCGTACCTATTAGATAAGTAATCGGATCCTCATTTTGAAAAACCTGCGCAACCTGGGCATGCAAACAGTGGCTTCTTCACCTCTCCGAGCCGCCAGGAGAAAGCACTTACCGATTGCCCATTCCCCTCCTAAGCCAGTATCAGATCAGTTAGTTACAGAGCCCACCTGATTTCCTGTTCTTTTGATTTGGCCCATCTGGAACGGATTTGATCCGGCAGTGGATCGCGCTCGGGAAGTGTGCCAATTTGGCCCGATAGTGAGACCGTGGGACTGAGATCCCCACGCGCAGTGAATTGATAAGCCTTGGATTGACGGACTTAGGCAAAGACTTGAGATCGAAACTCCAACGACCAGATTGAAAACGAACGGAATTGCCTGTTTCACGACGGCATTATCAAGTTACCCTCATGGAAAGCTTCTAAACAGAAGAGTGACAATTTCTCTAGAGACTCTACTCTGCTAGGGAGCTTTTTCCTGCGAAGTTACCGGGAACACTCCAAGTTCGAGCGAATTCACCAGGGAGCCAAATCTGACTCTCTGCGACTGTAATGAAGAAACACTCCATCGCATGTTGCTTCGGCACGTCGCATCCAGCAGTGTGCCGACGGTTGCGAGAAAGCTCACCAGCGCGCGTGACTGAGGCTAGCAGGATAGCGCATACGCCGTAAAGCATTAGCGCCGGGATGACCACGATGCCAATGAGAGTCTGGTACTCAAGCGTGAGACGTCGCGAGTCGTTGAAGGTTTTTTTCCACAGTCGAAGAATTCTGTTCACGTCGAGAGCGGCCCGATGATTGAAGTTACCGCGGGAAACAACGGACGCTATGCGCCTTCCCATACGCTAATTTTGCTGCGTTCAAGACCCGTCACAGGCCAGAACCAGCCGATCAACATCGATCGCAACTACCACTTCCGACCGGCAATGAACAGTGAACTCCCGAAAAAGCGCCAGTTGCTTTCGAGCTTAAACCTCACTCAAGCGGCAACCCGATAGGCCAGCTTCAGGATACTCAATGTAGTCGTAGATTCCGTGAAGCTCTCCGCCGTCTGAACAATCATAGCAAATGTAGTAATTGGCCATAAACGCAGGTCCCTAAGAAACACAAAGACGTCTGGCGTCGAGTACTGAATAAGCCAGCCGACTTTGCATAAACAGACGCCTAGCGCTTCAGTTCAGTCGCCTTACCGGTCACTGAGAACCGTCCCTCGACAAACCCCGTGGTTGCGGCATCGGCGGTGCCGGTAAAGCCTGGTTGCTTCCCGCCCATTGTCACCTTGAACTCGCCTGGCTCAACTACCATGCGGCCGTCGTTTGTAATCACTGCCAGTTGCCGCGGATCGATTGTGAAACTCACCACTCGTCGTTCGCCCGGCTGCAGATGGACGCGCTCTATGCCCGCTAGCGAACGAATCGGCACGCGCACTGATGCCTCCACGTGTGTAAGATAGAGTTGGACCACCTCGTCCCCTTCGCGACTTCCCGAATTCTCTACGGTCGCACTCACGCGGACAGTCCCGCCGGCCGGCACGCGCGACGATGAGACGGTGAATCCAGAGTACTTGAACTTTGTGTAGCTCAGTCCGTGGCCGAACGGATAAAGCGGTTGGCCTTTGAAGAAGCGATACGTCCGGCCTTCCATCGCGTAACTTTCGAACGGCGGCAACTGGTCCACCGATTTGTAGAACGTCACGGGTAAACGTCCAGCGGGGTTGTAATCGCCGAAGAGGACGTCCGCAATTGCGGCGCCTCCTTCTTCGCCCGGATACCAAGCCTGGACGATAGCCGCCACATGTGTATCGGCCCAGTTCACCGCCAGGGCGCTGCCCGACAGCAGCACGAGCACGATGGGTTTGCCGGTCGCGGCCACTGCCTGAAGCAGTGCTTCCTGACGGGCCGGAAGTTTGATGTCCGTGCGATCGCCGCCGAGAAAGCCGGGTTCACGTACGGTCATCTCTTCACCTTCGAGTTTCGACGACAGTCCAAGAACCAACACCACCGTGTCTGCCTCCTTCGCCGCCTTCAACGCCTCGGCATAGGGAGCGACGGTACTGGCGCCGCCGGGAGGTTGCCAAACAAGTCTGGCCACGGCCCCGCCCTGACTCTCGTAGTATTCCATCTTCAGGTCGTAGCTCTTGCCGGCTTGCAGCGTGACTTCACCAGTGATCGTTGTCGGCGCGTGGTCGGTCCAGTCTTCGGCGATCAATTTCCCATCGAGATAGATGCGGACGCCATCGTCGGCGATCGCGCCGAGGTGATACTTGCCCGAGATGGTAGGCGTGAGTTTTCCGGTCCAGCGAGCTGAGAAATTATCTGCCGGAAGTTCTGCCGCCGGCGCCCCCATTCCCCAATCAAAGTTTACTGATGCATCGACTCGCTTTAGCGCGGGAATACCCTCAAGGTTCTTGTTGGCAAAGTACTCAGCACTAAGACCTGGCTTGCCACCGGGTTCGCGCAATGCAGAGGCCGGCACCGGCACAACCGAAACTTCCGTAAGCGTCGTGCCCATTGTGTGGATCACCTTCGTACCTGGCGACACGTGAGACCGGATGCCGGCGAGCGGCGTTGTCGCCCGCGACGGTTGGCCGTTGTAGTTGCCCAGCAGCACCGGCACATCGTCCGCGTTTGGACCAATCACGGCAATCGACTTGAGGTCCTTCCGCAAAGGCAAGGTATTGTTCTGATTCTTCAGCAACACTATTGATTCGCGCGCCGCCTCGAGGGAAAGCTGGCGATGTTCGGCCGAATCGTTTGCCGAGAAGGGGATTTGTGCATAAGGCACCAGCTCAGGCGGATCAAACATTCCGAGGCGGAAGCGAGCCGTGAACAACCGCTTGAGAGCGCCGTCGATCTCGGACTCTGAAATCAAACCCTGCTTCACGGCCTTGACTAGTGATTTGTAAGAGTCGCCGCACTCGAGATCAGTGCCTCTCTTCACGGCCAGGGCTGAAGCCTCCTCAGCGCTTTTTAGAAAATGGTGCCGCTGATAAATGTCGTCGATAGCGCCGCAATCAGAGACTACGTAGCCGTTAAAGCCCCATTCACCACGCAGCAGATCTCCGAGTAGATGCGTATTAGCACAAGCAGGCTCGCCATTCACGCGGTTGTATGAGCACATCACCGATCCGGCACGACCTTCCGTGATGGTCGCCCGGAACGCCGGCAAGTATGTCTCTCGCAGATCGCGTTCACTGATCGCGGCATCGAACCGGTGCCGCTCGGGCTCGGGCCCGGAGTGCACAGCGTAGTGTTTGGGCGTTGAGACGACTTTCAAATACCTGGGATCGTTGCCCTGCAGTCCCTTGACGAATTCGACTCCGAGCTGGCTCGTGAGGTAAGGATCTTCGCCGTAGGTTTCCTGGCCGCGGCCCCAGCGCGGGTCGCGAAAAATATTGATGTTTGGCGACCAGAAGGTGAGACCATTAAAACGGCTTCGATTTCCGTGCCGCTGAGCCTCGTGATACTTCGCGCGTGCTTCTTCCGAGATGACAGTCGAGACGCGGCTGATCAGTTGCGGGTCGAACGTTGCTCCAAGACCGATCGCTTGCGGGAATACTGTCGCGATGCCGAAAGCGACGCCGTGAAGTGCTTCGTTCCACCAGTCGTACTCGGGGACGCCGAGACGCGGAATCGCCGGTGCGGCGTTCATCATCTGAGAGACTTTCTCTTCGAGCGTCATGCGTGAGATCAGATCGTTGACGCGCTGGTCCAACGGGAGCGATGTGTCCAGGTACGGCTGCTTTGGTTGTTGTTGGGCGGCGGTTGAGCCGATGATCAGCAGGCTTAGTGCAATTGCGATGACTTTTTGACTCGCGCGGAATGACATATTTTGTTTGCTCCCTTGGCTGCTTCTCAATCAACTCCAGCTCCCTCGGTCATGCATCGTGCGTTCACGTTTCCCGAGGCGCCACACTTCCTTTCGCTTTCGTTACGTCGTCGATGAAGTCACTCGCTTCTACCGGCAGGTTGCGATCTTGAAACAGAGAAAGCGGCTGAAAAATGGCATCACGTGATTCTGAAAACGATTAGCTGCCTTGCTAGTATGAGTACCTTCGGCGAGTCATCAACTTCAGTCCGGGAAACTGCCGCCATCGCATAGAATCATCTGTCCTGTGATTAACTCCGCCTCGTCGCTGGCGATGAATGCCACTAACGCTGCGACGTGCTCAGGTCGCACACTCTTCTTGATTGCCTGATTCATCATCACTCGACCAAATGCTTCTTTAGGCGAGTAAGGCTGCGTTTGCGGCGTGGCTGACATCCGCGGTGCGACCGCATTCACTGTTATGCCGTCTTCGCCCATTTCCCTTGCCAGCAGGCGTGTCATGCCCGTCACCGCGCCGTACGTCATCTGGCCGGGATTAGCAAGGAAATTAGTCCGCGAAGCAATGTTGATTAGCCTTCCATGAGCGCTCATTTTAAGCAAAGGATAGATTGCCTGCAGCACCAGGAGTTGAGCTTGCACAAAGCAAGAGAGCGTTGGTGCAAGTTGGCGTCCCGAAAGTACGCCCGCGTTGGTGACGAGAATATCAACCGTGTGGTGACGATCTGCGATTGCTTTCACTGACGCGGCGATTTGATCTTCGTTCGTCACATCGCAGATTTCGGAATTAGCGGCACCGCCAGCGGCGCGAATCTCTTCGCAAGTTGAGGCTGCATCCTGGATGTCGAGGATTTCGACGAGCGCGCCTTCTCCCGCCAATCGCATCGCGATCGCGCGACCAATGCCGGTTGCAGCTCCCGAGACGACGGCGACACGTCCATCAAGAACGTACACTCAACCAACCTCCTTAGGGACCATCTGATACTTGCTTCGTTCAATCGCGGGACGCCGGTGGGAGGACAAATGGCTCAGCCACGGGTGTCTGAACTCTCTCGTTGCATCTTCCCTCTCCAAAATACTCGGCGGAATTTTGCCGGGTGCTTCTACCGGCAAGCCTCAGTCTTGAAACAAAGGTTCCGGCTGAAAAACGTTAGTACATGATTCTGAAAACGATCAGCCACTTTACTCGTGTGAGTGCCCTGGTATACTTCGAAGCTATTTGCGATTCCATACCTATCGAGCACATCGTGTAGCTTGCCTGAATCGACTCGGAGTCCGTCCTGGTCGCCGACATCAATCGAGATTGCTCGGTATCGGCGAAGATTTCCAGTGTATTGATCCACGAACGCCAAGGGCGCATTCGCCGCCCATCGCGCAAGAACGCCCGCTTGTGCTACTCCGTCCTTCATCGGCAAATCAAGATAGAGCGGCGGATTTTTAGGATTGGGCGACCACGCTGCGGCGCTGGCGAGCGTGGCGCGCGCAAAGAATGGCAATTTCGCAGAATCTTCGGGCGTCTTCACAGCCTCGAGAGTCTTTGCTAGTTCTGCGTTCGGAGGACCGGGTGCCCGCGGTGACAAGCAACACGGGCTCATGATGTACAGGCTGCCGAAAACATCGGCATGCTTCATGCCAATACGAGTTGCGCCATGCCCTCCCATGGAATGACCAACCAGGCCACGGCTAAGCCGGTTCGGAATCGTTCGATAATGAGCGTCGATGTAAGACACCACGTCATGGGAAATGAACTGCTCGAAATCTCCGGTGGTCACCGAACTCGAATACATCGAGCCATTGTGCAGGGTCTTGGAATCGGGTAGCACAACGATCATCTCAGAAGCACCTTGGGCAAAAGCGCCTTCAATGGTTTGCGGCACGTGGATTTCGCCGCTCCATTGCTCGGCGCCGATGGAATAACCATGCAACGCATAGACGACCGGATAGCGGCGGGACTTTTCTTTGGCGTAGCTCGGTGGCAGAAATACGATCACGTCCCGGTCTACGATGTCACCCTCCAGATTGCCCTCAAGGGCTGTCCCATGAACCTTAATTCGCTCCACCGTCACAGGCTTCGCCCCGGCCACCACGGGAGGCACTACGGTTTGAACCTGCGCCGCAAGCTGAGCCGCGAGAGCAACCGCCAGCGACAGAGTCATGAAACAAACGAGTTTCCTATTTGTCATCGGTTTTCCTCCTACACAGAGCGCAATTTCTATTTCATTTGAACCGCACTCAATGAGCAATTCTGTGAAGATTGCGATCTAACGTGATTGGCTTGTCACGCCGAGTTTCAAGGTTAACTGTGTTGTCGCCATACCTGATGCGGTACTTTGCGGCACGTTCGGATCGCACTCGTAACTCTGTCAGCCGGCCCGCGTTCCAAACGATGTCCACCTTGCCGCCACCGCGAGCGCGCACTCCCTGCAAACTACCACTTGACCACTGATGCGGCAGGGCAGGCAGGACAACGATTTCGTTGGGAGTACTTTGGACCAACATCTCAGTGATCGCGGCCGTACCGCCGAGATTACCGTCAATCTGAAAAGGCGGTCCCTGATCGAACATGTTCGGCAGCGTCCTGGTCGTGATTAAGATCTTCAGATTGGCGTAAGCACGTTCCGGGTTTTGCAGTCGTGACCAAAGAGTCGTCCGCCACACTGTTGACCACCCGCTCTCGCCATCACCGCGCAGTTCGAGGCTCTTCTTCACCGCTGCCGCCAATTCGGGAGTGAGCTCGAGGCTGATGTCATGCCCCGGGTACAGCGAGTAAAGATGTGAAACATGGCGATGTTGCGGTTCATTCTCGCCATAGTCTTCAATCCATTCCTGTAGTTGCCCGCGCTTACCAATCTGCAAAGGTGGCAGGCGCTTTTCTGCCCGATCCAGTGTGGCGCTGAACTGAGAATCCGTTCCGAGGATTTCAGCCGCACGGCGGCAATTCTCGAAAAGCTCCCGGATAAGTTCAGTGTCCATTGCGGGGGCATATGTCAGGTAATGACGTTGGCCATTGAGAAGATATTGGTTTTCCGGCGAAGTAGACGGATTCGTAACCAGTCGGCCAGCGAATGGTGTTCCGGCCGGCGCCTCGACAAGAATGCCCAACGCGAACTCTGCGGCTTCCTTCATCGCCGGATAACCTTCTCGACGCAGGAAATCTCGATCGCCACTAAACTCATAGTGATCGAACATCTGATTGGCAAGCCAAATTCCTCCCACAGGCCAGATGCCCCAGGAACCATCGACCGGTGTGGTCGCGCGCCACAGATCAGTGTTGTGATGCAGCACCCATCCTTTGCTGTGGTAGGCCACGCGCGCAGTGTCGGCCCCGGTCGAACGCAGATCGCGGATCAAACTCCAGAGTGGTTTTTGTGTTTCCCATAGATCACCGGCGTCCGCTTGCCAGTAGTTCATCTCCAAATTTATGTTGGTGGTCCATTTGCTGCCCCAGGCCGGACGAAGACCTTCATTCCAAATCCCTTGCAGGTTTGCAGGCTGACCTCCTGGCCGGGAGGATGAGATCAGCAAATAGCGACCGAACTCGAAGTAGAGTGCGAGCAGGCTGGGATCTTCATTTTCCCCAAAACTCTTGAGCCGCTTGTCCGTGCTCTCAGTGGAGCGATCCTCTCCCAGTCGCAACTGGACCCGTGAAAACAACTGCCGAAAATCATCCAGGTGCCTTTTGCGCAAGGAGTCGTAGGAATACTTCGACGCGCGCTCCAGGTAAGCGTGGGCCCACCGAGAGCATCGCCGCTGATGTCACGGTAGTTCCTGAAGCTGGTCGCACTGCTGAACAAGATCGTGACCGCGTCTGCGCCGGAAATTTCCAGACGCCCTGCTACGCTCCCCACAGAACCGCCCTCGGGCAACACCTTTAATGCCGCAGCGAACCGCATACCTGGTTCGTTCCAGGAACCTGTCCATGAGGCAGACGGATTTTGCCGCGGTTGAATTTGACCGCTCAGCTGTAAGCTGTCGTTTGCTGTGCTTTCGACCTGCGTCCCCACCTGCGGTGAATCCATACTGAGGTTGAAGTTGAGCTGGCCGGGCTGGCTGGCAGTGATTCGAACGATCAGCACTTGATCCGGATAAGACACGAACACTTCACGCCGGAAGCTGACAGACCCTATCTTGTAAGTTGTCTCAGCGATCGCGTCGCCAATCTGGAGTTGACGATACTCCGTCGCCTGATCATGTCCTGGGAAATGCAGCCGCAGATCACAAAATGGTTGATACGGCATGAGCATTTTCGGTTTGCCCATCATGGTTTCCGAAAGCTTTTCCGCCTCCTCCACCTTGCCTGCGAAGATCAGCCGCCGAATCTCTTCGAGATGACTGTAGGCCTCGGGGTCGGTGTAGTCGTGTGGACTACCACCCCACAAAGTGCTCTCGTTAATCTGCAGACGTTCATCTGCAGTGCCGCCAAACACCATCGCACCGATACGCCCGTTGCCCAGGGGCAAAGCTTCGGTCCATTTGCTTGCGGGTTTGTCGTAGGTGAGCTTGAAAAGGGACTCATTTACCGTGGCCGAAGCCGTCAGAGTGAGAGCGGCCAACACGATCAGTGCTGGCGGTCGCAAATGCGCCAGCTGATTAATGCTTAGTATCTCTCGCATATTAGCTGCGCAAAAGTTGACATCGACTTCAACCAATTTCGCTCGGGCGCAATGGGCATCGGCCCGAACTCTCGCGGCCGCAATTTCCAGTTTGTCTACTGGCCAATTGAGATTACGGTCACTGACTTAGGTTCGAGTTTCAAGGTTAGTTTTCCGCCTTGAACGGTTGCTGACACCGGCTTTGGCACGACTGCGTTCTGCGCTTCGAAGGTGTTGACGCTGTCTACCTTAGGCGCAGTTAGTGTTTCGCCGGCTGCGGATTTAGCGGTGCTGCCGGCGAGAGTTGCTTCGATCTCGATTGATTGATTGGGATCAAGATTGGTTATCTCTAGCCACAGCCTGCCTGTCGCATCCTTTGCGGCGATGGCATCCACGCGTGGCAAGGTGATGTTGTCGTGCGTATAGCTGCCGGCGTCGAACGTGACTGGGACAAAGGTCGCATCCTGGAATGGCACATACATTCTGTAGACATAGTAGGAAGGCGTTAGCACCATCTTCTCTTTGTCCGTCAGGATCATCGCCTGCAGCACATTGACCATCTGAGCGATGTTGGCCATACGCACGCGGTCGGCGTGGCGCGCAAAGATGTTCAGGTTCAGGGCTGCCAGCACGGCGTCACGCATGCTGTTTTGCTGCGCCAGAAATCCCGGATTGCTGCCGGGTAACGGCGCGTACCAACTGCCGCACTCGTCAACGACCAGCGCGATCTTCTTTTGCGGATCGTACTTGTCCATGATGGCGGAGTGCCTGCTAACCAGACCTTCCATCTCCAAAGTGTTCTTGAGAATCTGACCGTATTCGGTCTCGCCGAATCCTACCGACGCAAACTTCTTGTCCCAGTGCACGACCGTGTAGTTGTGCAGCGAGAGCCCATGCATGTCCCAGCTCCACTGGTGTTTCTGCCACGCCTTCATCACCTCCTCGGTCCATTCAACAAACCGTGGCTCGTTGCCGCCAGGGCCGACAGCAATCTTGAGCATTTGCTCCTTGCCCTGTTGTGCTGGGTTGAAGTTCCTGACGAAGCGACTGTAGATCTTGAGTTGGCTCGCGTAGTAGTCGGGTGTCATGTTGCCGCCGCAGTCCCAGCTTTCATTGCCGATGCCGAGGCAGGCGATCTTATAAGGAGCAGGATGGCCATTGGCGGCGCGCTCCTTTCCGAGTGCTGTCGGCTGGTCAGTGGTCAGGTATTCGAGCCATTCGGCCGCTTCCTGCGGGGTGCCGGAGCCGAGATTAAGTGACAGATAGGCTTCGGCGCCGATCTGGTCCAGGAAATCCAGGTACTCGTGAGTACCGAAGGTGTTCGGCTCGGTCACGCCTCCCCAGTTCGGATTGAGCGTCACGACTCGCTGTGGGCCAATGCCTTTGCGCCAGTGGTATTCGTCGGCGAAGCAACCACCTGGCCAGCGTACGTTTGGGACTTTCAAGGCCTTCAGTGCGGCAACCACATCGTTGCGCATGCCACGTGTGTTGGGGATGCTGGAATCAGTACCAACCCAAATCCCCTCGTAAACGCCATGGCCGAGATGTTCAGCGAACTGACCGAAGATGTTTCGGTCGATCTTTGCTCCAGGCTGGGATACGTCAATCGCCATCCGAACCTTGTCGGCGTTCGCCGCCTGTCCTGTTTGCGCCATCCCCGCCGGAGCAAGACAGAGAGAAAGTAAACAACTGATCGATAAAGCACGGTGGCTCAGTTTGCTGAGAGGAATGAGGAAACAGCGACTGAAGAACGAGCGCGACAAAGCGGCGCGCGCCATGATAGCCGAAGCCTGGCGTCTTGAGTAATAAGCAATCAATGCTGATTTGCAGGACATTTGTTTCCCTCCATCGCTATGCGAAACGCTTTAAGCCACGCCATGCCGGCCAAGAAACTCTTCTCTGAGTTTGGATAAGTTTGGATATCAAATGTTCGTACCGTGGTCCAAGTGGCTGCGAGTCTGATCTAGCTACTGCGACTCTGCAACCCCGGACACCACTTACTTGCCTACTACCTTCACTACAGACTTATCTGGTCCGCTCCAAGCCGGCGATCCCTCATGTTTCAAGCGATGTGTCCCTTCATCCCAGATCAGCTTCGTGATCGAGCCGACGCCGTTCTCGTACCGGTAAGTCGTCCCGTCGTCCTGAAAGAGCGTAAAATCGCCGTTCGCTCCCGGATACACTCGTACAGACGCGATCGTTTGCGGTTGCTTAGTGCTCTCCACCTCAGACCCAAGCGGCACAATGCTTCCGGCCCTCACAAACAGTGGCAGTGTCTCGATCGGCGCCTCCGCTACGATCGTCTGTCCGCCGTGCAGTCGCTCATTGGTCCAGTAGTTATACCAGTCGCAGCCCGCCGGCAAATACACTGCCCGCCGCGTCGCGCCCTGGACGGTGACCGGTGCCACCAGGAATGCTGGTCCATACATATATTCATCCGAAATATCCGCAACCTTCGGATCCTCCGGAAAATCCATAAAGAGTGCCCTCATATAGGGCGCGCCGGTCTGATAACTGCGATAGGCAACCGAGTACGTGTAGGGCAGTAACTGGTAGCGAAGCTTCAGATATTTTGCGAGAATCGGCTCCGCTTGCTCACCATACGACCAGACCTCGTTGTGATTTCGCTCCCCATGGACCCTCATCACTGGCTGAAAAGCGCCCCATTCAAACCACCGCACAAATAGCTCGGGGTAGTCCTCATAGTTGCCAATAGTGCCGCGCACAGCGGATCCATCGATCAGTGGCTTGCGGGCCGCACGATAGTCAGCTGGAACTGATGGTGAAAAGAAACCACCGATATCCGTGTCCCAGTACGGCAGCCCGGTTGCTGTAAAGTTCAGTCCCGCTGGAATCGAGCGCTTCAGCATATCCCAGGTCGAAACAACGTCGCTCGACCAGAACACCGTGCCATTTCGTTGCGCTCCCAGATAGGCAGCTCGTGCCAGGATCATTACCCGGCGATCGTCTCCAAAGTCGCGCCGAAAGCCCTCATACACCGCAGCGGTATGAAACAGCGGATAAACGTTGAAATAGCGCATACCCGAACCGACAAAGAACACATCCTTTGCCGGGTTGTTGTCCGGCTCCGTCTCATCCAGCCAGATGTAGTCAAATTCGTATGGCTTCACATATCGGTCTCGTATCTTTTCCCAAAACCAGTTGGCAGCCTCTGGATTCGTAGTATCAAGATTTGGCCCAATGGTTTGTTTGAAGCCTCCCAAATCCGGCACGCCGTCCCGGTTATGGATCAGCCAGCCTTTGCTCAGTAGCATGTCGTAGAACTGCGTCCCCGCTGAAAAGTGCGGCCACACGCTTAACAGCGTCCCCACGCCAATCTCGTGCAGTTCGCGATTCATCGCAGCCGGATCGGGCCAACGCGCCGGATCCAGGTCTAGCTCGCCCTGCCTGGTCATGTTCAGAAAATCCACCACCATCACATCCAGCGGCAGCTTCTTTTGGCGATACTTCCTGGCCACCTCCAGAACCTGGCTTTGCGTTGGGTAAATTGCTTTGCTCTGGATAAATCCGTACGTTGCCTTGGGTAGCAGGTGCGTAACACCGCTCAGCAAACGATAGCCGCCATAGATCTCGTCGCTCGTCTCCCCTGCAATCACAAAGTACGAGACCCGGTCGCCCACCTCCGATGACCAGGTATTCCGCCCGTTGAACCCCAGGCTCACCGTCGTTCTGGACGGGTTATCCCAGACCAGTCCATAGCCACGGCTCGTTACCATGAACGGCACACATACATTCTCGCCCCCGAGGGCGCCGTAGTCATGCCAGCATCGGATCTCGTGATCGCGCAGGTCCATCCAGCCCTGCTGCAGCTGCCCTAGTCCGTAGTAGTGCTCATCCGCCGGCGACTCGAACCGGGATGACACCGTGTAACCCTTAGCGCCAGCGTCGGCCAGCGCCACTTCGGCGCGTTCGGGCGCCATAGTCCACGAGCGCATGCGTAACAGTATCTTTCCTGCTGCCGTGGTCACCAGCAGTTCGTCCTCATGCGAGTTGTTCCCGCCACCGCCTCCGAAGTAAGGGTCGCGCAACTGACGGTTCAGCGCGTCCAACGGCATCGCCTGCGGTTGCTTCTCCCTGGGCAAGTGCGGCAGCGACACCCGTACTACTATCCGTGCCGACCGATACACATCCCTACCTTCGGCATCGCGCTGGTGGGTCCATCCCTCATCCGACGGCTTTAACGCAATTCCGTACCCTGGAGGCCCCGTCGCTGCGGCTCTGTCAGTACTCATCGTTACTCGCAGAATGTTCGGGGCGTAGGGGTCGAGAGAGATCACACCACCCTCGCGCTCCAGCACCAGGGGTCTGCTTTGGGCCATCGCTGATGAGCCGAGCGAGACGGCCAGCAGCAGCGAGATTAGTCCACCTGCCATCAGCCGGAGCAAACGCAGACTGACTTGCGGCACCCGGCAAACAGCGCGCCCAACTACTATGCATGCAATTTGCATTTCTCTATCACCACACTGCTTAGGACTGACAGTACCAAGTTCGCAGTCGCGCACTGAGGTTCTTCGAAGGTAAACAGGGCATTGACCATTATTCACTAAGCGTCGGAATTTTCGCAGGTTACTCCGGGAGTTTCTTGGTCCCTTTCACACTAAACGTTCCCGCGATCGATGGCGCCGCGGTATTCGGCTGCCCACCTCCGACGGAGAGAGAGTATTGGCCCTCCGCAATCATCAGTTCACCTGCCTCGCTCACCATTCCCAGATCGCGTTCTTTCAATTCGAAACGCACCTTCTGCGATTCGCCTGGTTTCAGATGAACGCGGGTGAACCCGCGCAGTGCGCGCAACGGCGCACCCGCCACGCTTGGGAACGAGAGGTATAGCTGCGCCACCTCGTCTCCTTCACGTTTGCCGGTGTTGGTAACCTTCACTTCCGCGATCAACGGTTCGCCCGCTTTGATTGCGCGCTGCGGAAGACGCAGCGAACTGTAGGAGAACGTCGTGTAACTCAGGCCGTGTCCAAACGGATAAAGCGGCTGGCCCTCGAAATAGCGATAGGTCCGTCCCTTCATTGCATAGTCTTCGAAGGGCGGCAGTTGATCGACGCCGGTGTAGAACGTCACCGGCAGGCGCCCCGCGGGATTATTTTTGCCCGATAGGGTCTCAGCAATCGCCGCCCCTCCCTCCTCGCCCGCATACCAGGACTCGAGAATTGCATTGACGTGTTGTCCGGCCCAGTTCACAGCGAGCGCGCTGCCGTTGGCGAGCACCAAAACAACAGGCTTTCCAGTTGCGGTCACCGCTTTGAGTAGGTCATCCTCCGGCTTCGGCAGATCGATGCTGGTGCGGTCGCCACCTTTGAACCCTTCCTGGCTGACCGGCATTTCTTCGCCTTCGAGTTCGCTGGTGATTCCCAAAACGGCTATGACGACATCCGCAGCTTTTGCCGCTGCAATCGCTTCAGGGCTCGGCCGCGGGTCGTACTTGCTCCAGATCAGTTGTGCTCGAATCGGGCCCGCGCTCGCTTGCGAATAGACCACTTTGAGCGAGACCTTCTTGCCCTGCTCCAAATGAACGTGACCGACCTTTGCATCTCCCCTGTCATCGGCGCCGGCCCATCCTTGGGCGACAGGTTTTCCGTCCACCATGACGCTCGCGAACCCGCCTTGAAAGCGCACCCCAACGGTGTAGTCACCAGTCTCGGTTGGTGTGAGAAAGGCGCTCCACTCGACCCGCATTGGATACTTGCCTTTAGCCTCTGGGGAAACATCTTCCGCTTTCAAGTCAACCGCGGACACATCGCGCGTGGCGAGAATAGTCGGCTTTCCGCCAAAGATTGCTCCAGTATAAAACTCCTGCTTGAGACCCGGCTGCCCTTCGCTCGTGGTAAAGGCCGACGCGGGCACAGCATCGCCATCGTTGCGCAGGAATTGCGTCCCTGGCACAAAGCTGATTTGCGCGTTGGGAAACTCCGCCTTGAGCCCTTCCAGAACCGAAACCGTGTGCGTCGGCACGCCGTTGTAGTTGCCAAGCAAGTATTTGGTCTGATCCGCGAGCGGCCCAACCAGGGCGATTTTGAGTGCTCCCTGTTTCAGGGGCAGAGTGCCGTCGTTTTTAAGCAGCACCATCGATTCATTGGCCAGCACACGCGCCAGCGTGCGATGCTCGACAGTATCCAGTTCTTTTTCATCAATCTTCGAGTAAGGGACCTCCTCCGGGGGATCGAACATACCCAACTTCATTCGCGCCGTGAACAACCGCACCAGCGCAGTGTCAATCTCGCTCTCTTTTAGAAGCCCCTGCTGATACGCTTCCCAGTACGGCCGATAGTCGTGGTCGTCTTTTACCTTGGCGAAGTCAATGCACTCGTTGTCCATGCCGCGTTGCACGGCCAGCGCGGAAGCTTCGGGCTGGCTCCTGGTAAAGTGATGGTCCCGGAAGATGTTGATGACTGCGTCGCAATCCGAAACTACGTAGCCTTGAAAACCCCACTTGCCGCGCAGCTGATCCTGGAGCAGAAACTCGTTGGCGCAGGCCGGCTGCCCGTTGATGCTGTTATAGGCGCACATCACCGAGCCGGCTTTGCCCTCCATCACCGTCGCCCGGAACGCCGGCAGGTAGGTATCCACTTCGTCGTGCTTGCTGACTTTCACATCAGCTGTGTGGCGAGTTGGCTCGGGGCCGCTGTGTACGGCGTAGTGCTTGGGCGTTGAAATGGCACGATAGTATCTCGGATCGTCGCCCTGCAGGCCCGTAACGAAAGCAACGCCCAGGCGCGCCGTCAGAAAGGGATCTTCGCCGTAAGTTTCCTGTCCCCGTCCCCAACGAGGATCGCGAAAGATATTGATATTCGGCGCCCAGAAATCCAGCCCTTCAAAGATGTCGCTGTGGCCATCGCGCATGCCGCGAACGTAACTAGCACGCCCTTCGGTGCCGATGACTATGGCCATCCGGTGGATCGCGTCGGTGTCAAAGGTTGCGGCCAGGCCGACCGGCTCGGGAAACTCGGTGGTTCCGTTCCGGGCCACGCCGTGCAGCGACTCGCTCCACCAGTCGTAGTCCGGCACATTCAACCGCGGTACCGCACGCGACTGGTTGACGAGTTGCGATACCTTCTCTTGCACTGTCATGCGCCGAACAAGGTCCGCCGCCCGCTGCTCTGGCGGCAAGGCATGGTTCAAATACGCAGGTGGCACAGCGTTCTGGGCGTACAAGCAGCTGACGACGGCCAGGAGGATTGCAATCGAAATCAGAACTCGCGAGTTGAGTCTCTTCATCTCTTCTCCATTGATCATACCTACTTCAGTGCAAAGGAATAGATGTTCACGCTAAAAGGCGCGACGCTCAACGCACCGGGCAAGGATGTCAGTTTCTCCTCCTCCACCTTGACTCCGGGCTTTTGTCCGACGACTACGGTTGCGTCCACGCTCGTTGGAGCCATGCGCCAAACATGACCTTGGTTTGCGAGCGTTACCCCATTGATTGAGAGCTGTAAATGCTGCTCAGAATCTGACGGGTTCAGCACAGCGAATGTTAGCGTCGTGCGGTCGTCGCTGAATGCCGCGCTCACATCAAGAGGGAAAGTAGCGCTGCCCGGATTAACCGCAGGTTGGTCGCCACCGGCGGGATAGATCGGCTTGGGCTGTGGCGAGTCTCCGGATACTGCCACCGGAATCGTGCCGAAGTGTTCTCGATACATTTTGAAGAGCAGACCCGTCGGATTAAGGACCGCGTTCGTGCGGTCTTCGCTGATCATTGCAGTGGCGAAAGTGAACCCGCCAAGCTGAAATAGATCAGAATGACGAAACATCTCCTGGAAGGCCCACGCATAGGCGGGAACAACCTTGTACGAGTTTGGGGTGACGCCGGTGTAGGCCCATTCGTCCAGACTGATCGGGACGGGTTTTGCTTTGAGCTCGGGAATACGTTTCAGGTACTCCTGGTAATGCTCGTACTTCGACCGCACTTGCGTCGCGGGCGCGCGTTCCCATTCCACAAGAGCCTGAGGGCCGGTGGGGACTTTTTCTCCAGTGGTGAGATCGGTGTGCTGGCCGCTGCGGGAATAGAAGTGCTCGCTCAACATATCCATATTGTCGAGACAATGAGCGCGTAAGTTGCCACTCCAGTCTCCCGGAGAGAGGTACTCAGGCACGATCTGGCCGTTGAGACGCTTCGCCTGTTTCGAACCCGTCATGGCGTCCGGCATGGCTCCGGCGGCAATGAGCTTGATAGTGGGATCAACCTTGCGCATAGCCTTCGCGAACATATTGTGTTTCAGTACCCATTGCGTAACGGGCATGAAACCGAGCTGCCACTCGCCCCAGGGTTCGTTGCCGACACCCCAGAACTTGACGTGATACGGTTCCGGATGACCATTTGCCGCCCGCCATTTTCCCATTGATGTGGTGGCCGCGCCGTTGACGTATTCGACCAGTTGCGCGGCAGACCACTCGTCGCCGAAACCGCCGTTGACTGTGATGTAAGCCTCAACATCCAGCAAGCGGCATAGTGTCATGAACTCATCGGTCCCGACATCGTTGGGCTGCACTGCGTGCCACACAGAATCCATGATGGGCGGTCGCTTGTCAGGATCGCCGATCGCATCGCGCCACTCATGTCCGGAAACGAAGTTGCCACCGGGCCAGCGATACACCCCGGAATGCAATTGCTTTAGCGCGGCGATGACTTCAGCACGAAAGCCGTTGACGTTGTTCGACGGCATTAATGAGACGGCTGCAACGTGGAAAGATCCAGGGCCGGTGCCGACGACCTCGAACCGGGCATCGTCGCTGTCACCCCGCGCCTGGAACGTTAGCGGGAACTTGCGATATTCAGATCCGACTTTGTTGAGGACAACAGTTTGGCGATCACTCGCGCCATTACCCCAGATCAGGCTCAACTGCACCGTCGTGCCCGGTGCACCTGCCAGTACAATGCGCCCTGTGTACGATTTTCCTGTGCGCACGGCCAAACCAGCTTGTTGAATTCCGTGAGCTTCACTGGAACTCAGTTTCACCAGAGGCGTGTGCTCGCCGACAAAAGGGCGATCGGGATCCATGGTCACAAATTCGTCCGCGCCGACAGGCAGCCAATGGCGCACTGTATTGCGCCGAAATGCGGGTCCGGACGGTTCAGTGGGCGGATGCGAGTTGATCGGAAAGTAAAACTTACGATCATCGAGCATCTCAGCCCAGATGTTACTGTTCACTATGCCGCCGATGTGCTCCAGAAACTGACCGTAAATGTATTTTGAAATCGGAGCGCTGGTCCTGGAGGCGTCAATGGTCGCGTGAATCGGTTGAGTTTGAGCGGTACAGAGAGTGGAGAAGAATAGTGCCGCAAAAAGCAAAGTCAAATTCTTAACATTCAAGCGCACGGTATGATGCCTCCTGTCACAAATCCTAAACACGTTGGTCGCCAGTGTCTCAGAAGCCACGCGCGCATCGGCACGATTCGAACTAGTAAACCAACCGCCTCGCGGCTAACCTTGTATCACCAACTGTACTTACACTCCATCTAAGAGTGACGAGTCGATGGCAGGCATAAGAAACCACGAAGATTGACAAGCGCCTAAACCTTCAGGATCTTCGCAGAGAATTCTGACAGGTTTTGCGACGCGCTTTCGTCTGTGATGATTAGATCTACGTTCGTGATCGGCGCTATCAATGCGGTGCCAACGTTCCCAATTTTAGAGTGATCGGCAACTACAATTCTTTGACGAGACTTTCGAATCATCGCCCGATGCACTGGGACCTGATCTGGACAGTTGGTCGTTAATCCGTGGTCTGGATGTATTCCATCGACGCCTATGAACGCCTTGTCATAGAACATGTCACCAACCGCGGCAATTCCCAAAGATCCAGTCAGAGCAAACGAATCGCTGCTCATAGAGCCGCCAGTAACGATGATTTTCAGATTCGCTCGATGACTTAGCTCCATAGCAATGTTAGGAGCATTAGTGACAACAGTAATTCCTTTTCGATGACGAAGGCTGCGACCAATCTGTGTCGTTGTAGTTCCGGCACCCAGTGCTATTGTCTCTCCATCTTTCATTTCAGCGGCAGCAAGTCCAATACGACGCTTTTCAGCAGCGTGGAATTGCTCCTGACCAACAAAAGAGGAGAGGTAGCGAAACGGTTCGTAGAGCATTGGTTCGACCAAGATGGCGCCCCCATGAGTTCTGCGTAGAAGACCTGCTCCTTCGAGATCGGTTAATTCTCTCCGAACTGTCGTAGTGGAGGTCTTGAGATGCTTCGCGAGTTGCAAAACCGTCACTTCGCCATCACGCAAGAGCTGGTCGCTACCGTTTGACTCCGTGAGCGGGCGTGTTACCGGGAATGGAGAACCCATCACAAATGCTGGCATGGATGCGCAGCAGCCGCGACTGTCGCAGGATGGCAGGAAGCTGATTTTTCGCAAGCAGCGCGCGGACAAGGAAGAACTGTGGATCAAGTCACTCGATGACGGCAGCGAAACCTTACTGGTTGCCGCAGATGATTTCCGCCGCGTTAACCCTATTTGGTCCCACGATGGTTCTCGCTTGCTATATCTTCGTTCACGCCCTGCGGGCCAGGGGCAAACGGAGGGCGACACGCAGATTGATCGGTCTCTGGCGTTACGGTCAGTGGGTAGCAACGACGAGCAAGTATTAACATCTCCAGTGCCGGGTCGGCAGTCGCTCACCGACTGGACACCGGATGGAAAATGGATCCTGGCAAGTTCAGACTGGCGAACACCGGGGGAAGTGGGCCTTTGCCTATTCCCAGTTGACGCCGCGCCTAATGCAGAAACGAAGATGCGCGTGATCGCGTCGCATCCGGAGTATCACCTCTGGCAAGGCCGCTTTTCTCCGGATGGCAGTTGGATCAGCTTCAACGCGTTCAAGAGGACAGACGGAACGTCTTCCATAATCTATGTCATGGCGCCGTCCGGCGGCCCGTGGATCCCAGTCACTGACGGCAAGTATTGGGATGACAAACCGCGCTGGTCTCCTGATGGCAAAACTATCTATTTTGCCTCAAACCGTACCGGATTCTTGAACGTGTGGAAGGTGCAGTTCGATGCCACCGGGAAGCATTTGGATCAGCCCGCGCGCGTGACCGACTTTGAGAACCCTGCCCACATGATTATGCCGAATTTCGTCACTATGGAGATGGCGCTAACGTCGGATCGACTCATTCTGCCGATGACTGAAAGCTCCGGAGGAATTTGGATTATGGAGAACGTTGATCAGTAGGATGACCGTCCGCGCCGCGAGATTCGGAAAGGCCCGCGCATCGTATCTCATGCCGGACAACTAATTTCACGCTGTTAGGAAAATCAAAATATAGACGGGTTGCAGGTTCAACCACACATTGCTACCGTGTCAGTGGTTGATACTTCTTTCGGAGGACAAACCCTGCAGTGTGTGGTCCGCTTCTCAATTGCTTAGACCGGAAACTCCCATCCAATCTCTGATACTCACAACCTTATTTCTGGCCATTGCAATCATTCAGCCAGCGTCAGGGCAGAGCGTCGCCGACCATCCCGATTGGCCCGGCAAGGGGCAACTCTTTGTCGGTACATGTTACCAGCCGATCGACCGTACACCTGACGAGATCCATCAAGATATCGCGATCATGAAGAAAGCCGGGTTTAACCTAGTACGCATGGGCGACCTCTCCTGGGATTCCTTTGAGCCGTCCGAGGGGCGGTTCGAGTTCGCTTGGTTCGACAAGATTATCGATGAGATGCAAGCGAATGGTATCAAGGTAATCCTGGATATTCCTGGCCTCCCTGCGCCCATCTGGCTGCACCACAAATATCCGGGTGTGAATGTCGTCACACAGAACGGGGTAATACTCCATCCGGCGGAACGCTATATGGAAGACATTAGCGACCCTGATTACCGTCGCCTGGCGCCGGTGGAGCGCTATCTGGATCTTCATCGCTTCTGGTCCGATCAAACAATCGAAGCGGTGAAAGACCTGGAAGCAGTAAGGAGACGAAACATCCCCAACACGCCAGCAGTCTCCAACCTTTGGGATACAGCCGGACGCAAGGGTTTCGATTATTTGAGCTCCTACAAGGAATACGTGAGTTACGGCGCCGAGGGTTTTTATCCCGGAGATGCCGTGAATACCAGCTTCGGCGCGTTGATGACCAAGGGCGATCTCGACGCGCCTATTTGGTTCAATGAATTCACTGCTGGTGGTGGTGGTTATTACGGCACGAGGGGTCGGAGTCGCATGTGGGCGTACATTGGCCTGATCAATTACGCGCAGACGATTCTTGCCTGGACCTTCAATTCTCATCTTGGCGGCGAAGAGCAAGCACTGTTCGGCCTGGTGGACCACGACGGCACACCATCTTGGAAGGTCGACGAATTTGCGCAGATCGCCTCTGAGTTTCGCAGACTTCAATCGCTGGGATTCCCGCGTTTTCGCAAGCCGGAGGTGGCGATAGCGTATTCTTTCGATAGCTATATCGCTTCCAACCCGCCGGGCCCCAGCTCTACCGTTAGACAGTATTATCAGATCCCTTATCAGGATCAGGTGCGGAACGCGTTCGAGCCGTTCTTTACCGACAATATCGATACGGCGATCATTAACATCGCCCATGACTCGCTCGACAAATATAAGCTAGTGGTCGTGCCCGGCGACTACATCATGGACGAGAAGAGCGCGGGCGCTATTCGACATTATGTCGAAGCTGGCGGCACTGTCGTCATGACGGCCTATTCGGCGAAAGCGGATGAGCACGCCCAATGGTTCAATACGCCGCTGCCAGGACGACTCTCAGATGTCTTCGGCCTGCACACGAACGAGTTCTATCGCTCGAACAAACCGTTGGAGATCATCATTGGCGGGGAGACGCGCAAGGCCACAGACAGCTACTACGAGATGCTCGAACTCAATGCAGCGAAACCCTACGCGAACTTTCTGAACACACCCGAAAGGTCAACCGCCGTCGCTATCAACCACTATGGCAGAGCGAACACATCCGCAGCTTACGAGTCTAGTAATGATTGTGGCGCCCCTACAGTTTGGTTTATTACCAGGTAGTCCTTGCGCGTCGCTATCAAGGGACCAGAAATAATACTCACTGCCGGTCAACCCGCAGACAGGTGAGTCTTATACACCTAGACTTGTAAATCCTCGAGGCACAATATTGACACTGCGGCACAACGTGAACGCAAACAACGCAGACGCACGAGACCTGTAACAGTAGCTTCTCACCTCTCCCAATCCTCAGGACTCCGTCACTGCTTCGCTGACGTAATCAATGATTAGTTTCGGAACGACAAGCCCCAAGCTCATCGCCAAATAATGAGCACTGCGGTTGAGGCGTTAGCGAGCCGCTCCCATGAGGTCCCATGTTCTTTCTGAGCCGTTAGCAAGTTGCAAAAGACCACTTGCCACCCGGAACATATAAACGCCAGGCACCATCGACACGACTGAGGCGAAGCCAACGGCCGCGAAAGGCGTGTGCCAACGGCGGGAGACCGGTGTAATGATCACACCAACAACGAGACATGCGACAAATGCACTAACTGGCACGCTGACCCCAACCGCGGTAAGCGCGGCCCACCTTGTTGCATGGGCCACCGCGCCCTTACGAAAGTCGAAGCTCGAAAAGCTCATCTGAGCGCGCGAGCTTAGCTTCCTCAGCGCTGGGCAAACAGTGCGGCCCCGATTGCGGAGCAAGGGTTCGCGACCTTCCACTACACTGCCTTATTCTTTTAAACGGCGGTCGCGGCTTTTCGGATCACATCTAGCACGAAGTCAGGCTGGGACAACATCGGCACGTGGCTGCTATCGGTCTCGAAGATCGTTGCTCCCATACGCTTTGCGACGAAACGCTCCAACTCGGGCTGGATAGTACGGTCCTTCGTTGCTACGATGTACCAACTCGGCTTCGACCTCCAAGCAGTACCTTCTACCTTCTGATTGAACAAATCTGCTACGGGTGCGGCATGAGTTGCCCAGATCAGCTTCTGCTCTTCATCGGGGACATCGCCTGCAAAAGACGAGACGCCGTCACTTTTCAGCCAAACGCGTCCGTCTGCAACCTCGATATGGGAAAAAATATCGGTTGCCGGAAACTTCTCTTGCAGACTTTGTGTTGTCTCGTCCGCATCCGGGGCAAACGCCGCGACGTAGACAAGCGCTGCAACTCGAGGGTCAGTGCCGGCCGCCGTGATGACCGAGCCACCATAGGAATGACCGACTAAGATCGCGGGGTTGCTTACACGGCCCAAGGTTCTCTTCACGCAATCTACATCGCCCGCGTGTGAATCGAGTCCGTGCTGAGAAGCGATCACTTCAAATCCTTCATTCTGGAGAGTCGGGATCAGTTTGCTGAAGCATGAGCCATCGGCCCATAGACCGTGAACAAAAACAATGCTGGGTTTGCGTTGCAAGGACATAGAAAATCTCCTCAGTTTAGTTGGGACAACCAGTAGCGTTATCCGTGTTGCTTATACGATGTGTCACGGTCGTTAACAAATACTTTGTGTGGTAGAGATATGCCTTGAAAGTATGGGTGGCTACTATGGAACTTCGTCATTTGCGTTATTTCGTTGCAGTCGCTGAGGAGGGCAGCCTCACGAATGCCGCCGAGCGGCGACTGCACACCGCCCAGCCATCTCTAAGCCGACAGATTCGCGATCTCGAATTGGAGATCGGCGTAAAGCTGCTGGAGCGGAAGGCCCGGGGCATAGCGCTCACTGCGGCCGGGCGGATATTTCTCGATCATGCGCGGCTGGCCTTGATGCAGATCGAAGTGGGCTGTGAAGCTGCACGCGGAACAGAAAAGCCCGAGAAGCTAGGGTTTGTCATTGGGTTTTTGCTGGGGCAAGAAGCAATCTGGCTGTCAGAGTCGCTGCGGATTTTGCGCGAGGAGGCGCCCGACCTCGAGATTACACTCATGACGAAGTCTTCCCCTGAGCTCGCGGATGGGCTGATGCAAGGCAAGATCGACGTGGCCCTTCTGCGACGCGAAACGCAGACCGCAGGCCTAGCTTTTAAGTTCCTGACTAAGGAGCCTTTGATTGCGATACTGCCAACTCGCCACCGCCTAGCCCGGCACAGGGCAGTGCGGCCGCAGGATCTCGCACGCGAGAGTTTCATCAGCACAGCACGAGTCGCGCCCGTCCTCCGAACCGTGATCGATGACTATGCGGCGAAGGAAGGAATCAGACTGGAGCAGAACTACGACGCCGAAACTTTATCCGGTGGAATGTCGTTGGTGGCATCCACCGGCGGTTTCACATTGCTTCCACTCTATGTGCGAAATGCGCTGATCCCGTCGGTCGTTGCTCGCCCCTTGCGCGGCGAGGTTCCGACCATCGACCTGATGATGGGTTATAACAAGTCGAACGCTTCTCCGTCGCTCAAGAGATTCCTGCTTCGCGCTGATGAGCTAGTCAACCGTGTTTTTCAGGCAGGGGCTTACTCTCGCACCCTGAAACATCGTGATCGAAGCCGTCAGTCTAAAGCCCGATGAACCCTAATCGCCGGGCTATGCAAGCGTTGAGTTCGGTCTGTCTTTCGAGAAGTAGTGCGTTAATGATTTGAGATGTCTTCGACGAGGCTTTTAGCCGGAGCCGATCAAGCTTTTCGATCGGAAGAGCACTGAACAAATCGATGCGTGGGTGAGCACTTGCGCAGCTTGTTTGAACTCGACGCCTACGGTGATGAATCTTAACAACGAACGGCAGGTACTGAATCGAGTACTACAGCGGAAGGACGGGACTAATTCTCTATGTGTTCGGGCCTTCGCGGAATGTTTGATGGAGGGCCTCGTCTCCCCGCACTAGGCAATCAGTCGACTTGCTCAACCAGCGCGGTAGTGGGACGGAGACATGCCGACGCTGCGGCGGAATGCCGTGGCGAAGTGTGCTGGGTTACTGTACCCACATTCGAACGAAATGTTGATGATGCTTATATCTGTATGCCGCAGCAGTTCGCGCGCGCGTTCCATTCGGAGGCGTGTCAGCCGGCGGAACGGTGTTTCTCCCCAATGCGACTTACAGAACCGAATCAACTGAAAGGTACTACAGCCAGCTATGCTTGCAAGATCGCCGAGTGATACGGGATCCGATATGTGGGACCGAAGGTAATCTTCAACTCGGCCGAGTCGCGCGCTCTCACCGCAGCGCGGAGTGCGTCCGGCGTCTATCGCATGACGGTTCAGCAAGTGCAGCGCAAGGAAGTGCGCCGCGCTCTCCGCGTAGAGGTCTGGGACACCATCACGTGCGGCGCGCGCAAGCGCCAGCGCAACCTCCGTCACAAGCGGATCGGGGCTCGAGAGGCTCCCCGCAAACGCCTTGAGCCCCGGTCTTAACTCGCGCAAATCGTCCAGCGCAGCGCTTATCGTAGCTGATGGAAGGTGGAGACGTAGCGTCTCATGGTGCTCGACACCGCGCCATCGTAACTTTCCGGTCTCACCGGGCGGGCTCATTACGATGTTTCCGCGGACGTGATTTGATTGCCTCCAACTGCCTCGCGTGTAGAATTCAAGAAGAGTCGCGCCACTCGTTACGAGCACGATAGTCTGATCAGGCACCGGCGGAATCTCAAACTCCTCGGCCTCCGTAGCGTGGATGTATTGGCGCAGTAAGAGAGAACGCCAACCAACCTGAGAACTACACATCCCGACCGTGCTGGGAAGATACTTGTGGAGGTCAGCACTCTCGATCATCACATCTTTCCTCTGGAGAATGCTGTAGATGGGGTTGGGGCTGAGCTCGTCTCGCCTTCCTTGAGGTCCATGCGCTCGATGAGACCGTTCGCGATGGTGAAGAAGTGCCAGACCTCGCTATCAGAAAGGACATCGCCACCAACGCTTTTCACGAGCTGATGAACTTTGACCTCGGTGATACCGCCTTCATGGTCGATCACCTCAAGTGGTTCCACGTGAGGATCGAATTCCTTCCACTGGCGGGTCCAGTAGCAGCGAATCTCTTCTTTCCCGACGACGCGTCCACCTTCCGATGCCTTGGGCCAGCTGACGTTCTCACTCATGAGCGCCAGGGCGCCGTCGATATCCCGATGATTGAAGGCAGAGTAGGCCTGAGCTAGCAATGTCCGTGTGTTCGGCATGAATCCTCCCGGAGCATAAAGCAACCGAAGACGTTCGGGATTCGAATTACAAACGCTACGACGCGCCGCGAGCCGCACGTGGTTTTCGTAATTCTAGCAGTTTTGGTATTGGTGTGAAGGCTTTCATTTAAGCGAAATGAAGCTTGAAAGCATCACCGAACCCGGAGTCGCAGATTCGAACCAGAGGCGCAGAGCAAGAGAATATGTCCGGCAATCCTGAACGTCCGGAAAATCTCAATTTGGCGAATGAAGCTGTCAATCCCGCGAAAGACAAGTCGAGAGTTGGAAGGCTAAGATCATGTTGTAGAGTGCAGGTTCAGGCGTATGTCAGAGAAGTGCGCATCTTTTCGGATCATCAGCAAGATTTCGATGTTCGGAACATCTGCTCATGATGAGGCCGCCGGGTAGTTAAACTCGGGTAATCCGGAGATGCCATTGATAACGCCTCGTGGAGATTACGGTGAAGGATAAGCCCGTTGCCCTGGTGACTGGGGCCAACAAGGGAATCGGTCTTCAAATCAGCAAGGATATCGCTGCGCACGGCTTCACGGTGCTCATAGGGTCGCGCAACCTCCGGCGTGGCGAGGCGGCCGCGAAGAGCGTGGGAGCGGACGCCCACGCCATCGCGCTCGACGTTACGAATCAAGCCTCCATCGCTGCTGCGGCAGAGCGCATCCAGAAGGAGTTCGGCCGTCTCGACGTGCTCGTCAACAATGCGGGTATCTCACACGTCGGCCCGCCCGGCAGATCGCTCGAAGAGATAGGCAAGTCGGGCCGCTTGAGCGTCGTGTCTGTCGACGAGGCTCGCGCGTTGTTCGAGACGAACGTATTCGGCGTCATCGCCGTCACGCAAGCGATGCTGCCACTCCTCCGTGAAGCGCCGGCGGCGCGCATCGTCAATGTCGCAAGCTCCAGCGGTTCGCTCACGCTTAACTCGGACCCGAAGAATCCGCACCGTGCGATGTTCGGTATCTACTCTTCGTCGAAGACGGCTCTCAACGCGATCACCGTCGCGTTCGCCGCCGACCTTGAGTCGGCCGGCATCAAGGTCAATTCTGCCTGTCCCGGGTTCAC
>Ga0070699_100000951_pt1 | contig 27020 bp, 14 predicted proteins | sample KBSK1503metaG_FD_65473 | JGI IMG/M metagenome (GOLD analysis project Ga0070699, IMG submission 65473) | Corn, switchgrass and miscanthus rhizosphere microbial communities from Kellogg Biological Station, Michigan, USA - KBS K1-50-3 metaG | ecosystem: Host-associated > Plants > Roots >...
ACGGCGTCGGCGAGCGGCCAGACCGATACCGAGGACTTCACGATCACCGTCATCGCGGCTGGGTCGAATCAGCCGCCGGTGGTGACGGCTCCGGCCCTGCAATCCACCACGGAAGGCGTCAATCTGATGTTCACCGTCTCCGTGGCCGACGCGGACGCGGACGCCATCACGTCCCTCAACGCGACCGGAGTTCCGTCGGGGGCCACGTTCACGAAGAACGGCAGCAACACGTCGGGCACGTTTTCCTGGACGCCGACGTTTACCCAATCCGGCGAGTACGACGTCGTCTTCACGGCTGCGAGCGGAACCCTGACGGGCGCCGCCACCACGCACATCCACGTCGAGAACGGCGTGCAGCTGTCGATCGCCAATATCTCCGACGTGACCCTTGCGGAAGGCACGACCCTCACGGTGAACGTCAACGTGACCGGTCCGTCGACCGGATCCATTGCCCTTACCTCCTCGCTGCCTTCGTTCGCCACTTTGAACGCGCCGACGAGCAGCTCGGGCACGGGGACCTTGGCGACGACGATCACGATCTCGCCGGCCACCGGACAGACGGGAACCTTCCAAGCGTCGGTCACGGCGTCGGCGAGCGGCCAGACGGATACGGAGAGCTTCACGATCACCGTCACGCCGGTCGGTGGTGGCGGTATGCAAGCGAAGGCGACCCTTCTCGGGAATTACAACACGCACCGGAAGTTCATCTGCTTCCGCGTCGAGCCGGTGAACTCGTCCTTCGACATGCGGAACGTCGTTCTCTCCGGCGTTACCCTCCATTGGGGCGGTAACTCGATCACGGCGCTGGCGGGCAAGACCCACCTCAGCTGTGAGGACGACGACGAGGGCGACGGTGACAACGGTGACTGTGATGAGTGCGACGACGATGATGATGGTGACGAGTCGCACGACACCGCGGCATGCGACACCCTGGACTGCAGGGACGCGTCGCTTCACGCTTGCTTCTCGATTTCAGATATTCAGAACCTCTTCGGCGACGCGCCGCTCCCGGCCAGCTTCGCGGACGCCACCGTGAACGGCAGCCTGTCGACGGGCGAGACGTTCGCGGCGACCGTCGGAACGAAATTCGCGGGGAACCATGACGACAAGGATAAGCACGGGAAGAAGGGGCTCCATTCGAGGGTCCGCCCGAATCCGGTCAATCCGTCGACCGTCGTCACCTTCACCCTGTCCCAGCCGGGCAGGGTCCGAATCCTGATCTACGATCTTCAGGGTCGACTCGTGAAGACGCTCCTGGACGAGAATCGCACCGTCGGCGATCAGACCGTGACGTGGAACGGCTCGGGCTCCCGGAAGGGCACGGTTTCGTCAGGGGTCTACTTCGTCCACATCAAGGCGCCGCAGGGCCAGGAGGTCCAGCGGGTCACGGTCTTGAAGTAATCGGGCTTCGTTTCTAGAGCAAAATCCCATATCGTGGACTTTCGGGTTCGCGGTGAGACGACGGGCCCCGGTGGCGCAAGCCGCCGGGGCCGACGTCCATGCGGTCCCGTCTGTGTTTCGATGAAAGGCGGCAGTTCTGATGGGCACCATCTGGGTATTCGGGAAGTGGCTTGATCCGAGCCTTCGGGCGCCCGACTCGGACCCGAGTCCGATCCGCGCGGAGCTTCTGAGCGTCGAACATCTGGAAGAGCGGGCTCGCGTGCTCGCCGCCAGCTATACCGTCGCGCGAAACCCTCGCCGCCGCCCGCGCCGCTTCCTTCCTCGACTCGAAGAAAACGCCAAGGTCCTTCGCCACGCCTATCGCGAGCTGGCCAGCGACGTGCGGAAGGGTGAGCCGGTCGCGCCCGCCGCCGAATGGCTCCTCGACAACTTCCATCTCGTCGAGGCCGAAGCGGCCGAGGCTCGAAGAAACCTCCCGCCGCGATACTATCTCGAGCTGCCCAAGCTCGCCTCGCGCGAGCTCGCCGGGACGGCCCGCGTCCACGCCCTCGCGCTCGAGTTCATACGCCACAGCGATGCGCGCTTCGACCTGAAGCGGCTGACCCACTTCATCGGCGCTTTTCAATCGGTCGCCCCGCTCACGCTCGGCGAGCTCTGGGCCTGGCCGAGCATGCTCAAGATCTGTCTGATCGAGAACATTCGGCGGCTCGCCGACGAGATCATGAAGAGCCGCCAGGGCGAAGCCGAAGCCGATGCGTACTTCGCCCGCTTTGAAACGATTGCTCCCGCGGATCCGCTCCCGCCCCTTCCCGAAACACTGTCGAACGGGTTCGTGGTCCAACTCGTCCAGCGCATGCGCGAATTGGGCCCCCACGTGGCCGACCTGCGGATCGAGGTCGATCGCCGCCTCGAGCAGGTGGGGCAGTCGGTCGACGAGGCGGTTCGAGCGGAGCACCAGCAGCAAACGATGGGGCAGGCTTCGATGGGGAACTCGATCACCGCGCTCCGGCTCGTCGCGACGAACGACTGGAACCGCACGATCGAACAGGTGAGCCTGATGGAGCAGATTCTCCGACGCGACCCGGCGGGGGCGTATGGCCGGATGGATTTCCAGAGCCGGGACCGTTATCGCCAAGCCGTGGAAGAGCTTTCCGAGCCGACGGGGGAGGCCCAGGTGCGCGTGGCGCTCCGATCCGTGGAGAGCGCGCGCCAGGCGGCGGAGCGCGGCGAGGGAGAACCGAACACGCACATCGGCTACCATCTGATCGGAGGGGGCCGTCGCGGGTTCGAGATCGACGTCGCTTACGTTCCCGAGTTCTCTCAGCGGATCCGCCGCGCCCTCTTCGCGTTCAACACGGCCTTCTATCTAGGTTCCATCGCGTTCCTGACCGCGCTCGCCGTCGCCGGCGCGCTCGCTTGGTCGCGCGCGTGGGGGGCGGAAAGCACGCGCCTTCCGTGGATCGGCCTCCTCGCCCTCTTGCCCGCGAGTCACCTGGCGGTCCTCATCGTCCAGCGGCTCACGCACCGGATCGCGCGCCCGCGGCGGCTGCCGCAAATCGACCTCCAGAACGGCGTCCCCGAGGAGGCGCGCACCATGATCGTCGTGCCGGTGCTCCTCGGAAGCGTCGCCGGCGCCCGGGCGCACGTCGAACACCTGGAGGTGCAAGCCCTGGGGAACGAGGAGCACCACCTCCACTTTGCGCTCCTGACCGATTTCAGAGACGCGTCCGAGGCCGAGCGGCCCGAGGATGCGGAGATTCTCGCCGCGGCCGCTTCCGGAATCGAGGCGCTGAACGCGCGCCATGGAAACGGGAAGGGCAGCCGCTTCTACCTCTTCCATCGCCCGCGCACCTGGAACGAACGGGAAGGCGCCTGGATTGGCTGGGAACGGAAGCGGGGGAAGATCGAGGAGTTCAACGGGCTGCTCCGCGGTCGAGCGTCGTCGTTCCGCGTCGTGGTCGGCGATCCCTCGATCCTCGAATCCGTTCGCTACGTCATCACGCTCGACGCGGACACGCGCCTCCCGCGCGAGACGGCGCGCCGGCTGATCGGAATCATCCAGCATCCGCTGAATCGGCCGCACTTCGACCCGGCCCTCCAGCGTGTCACCCGCGGCTACGGGATCCTCCAGCCGCGCGTGAGCGTCACCCTGACCAGCGCGGCGAGCTCGCGGTTCGCGCGCGTCTATGCCGGGCACACCGGGGTCGATATCTATACGACCGCCGTCTCCGACACCTACCAGGATCTCTTCGGCGAGGGGAGCTTCACCGGAAAAGGTCTCTACGACGTGGACGCCTTCATGGCGGCGCTGGAAGGACGCGTTCCGGAGAACGCGATTCTCTCTCACGATCTCTTCGAGGGGATCCACGCCCGGGCGGGTTTGGTGTCGGACATCGAGGTCGTCGATGATTTCCCCTCGAGCATCTTGGCCCACGCCGGACGTCAGCGCCGGTGGGTGCGCGGAGACTGGCAGATTCTCGCCTGGCTCTTTCCGTGGGTGCCCACCCCGCGCGGGTTGGAGCGGAATCGCCTCCCGCTCATCAGCCGCTGGAAGATCCTGGACAACCTGCGGCGGAGCCTGGTCGCGCCCGCATCCCTTCTCCTCCTCGCCTCCGCCTGGACCTGGCTCCCCGGGCCCCCGTGGGCGTGGACGCTCGCGATCATCCTCGGCATGTGCTTCCCGCTCTATTCGAAGTTCTCGCGTGCCCTGAAGGGGCCCGCGCCGCAGCAGCCCCTCGTGGTCTTCCTCCGGGACGTCGGGGAGGAGTTCGAGACGGCCGGAGCCCAGGTGTTCCTCGACGTCACGCTCCTTGCCTACCATTCCTTCGAAATGGCCCATGCGATCGGGCTCACCTTGATTCGGATCCTCTTCACCAAGAGGAGGCTGCTCGAATGGGAGACCGCGGCCGCCGCCGCCGCGCGCTCCGCGAAGCTCACGGCCGCGGGTCGCATGCGGGCCTTCGCCAAGGCGATGTGGGCCGGGCCCGCAGTCGCGGTCCTGCTCTTCGCGCTCACCCTCGTCACACGGTCGGAGGCGATGGGCGTCGCCCTCCCGCTCCTCGTGCTGTGGTTCTTCTCGCCGCTCGTCGCGTACTGGCTGAGCCGGCCGACCTCGGCCTACATGGTCGCGCTCGAGCCGCGCGACCGTGTCTACTTGCGCCGCGTCGCACGGAACACGTGGCGCTATTTCGAAGCCTTTTGCGGCGAGGAGGACCACTGGCTCCCGCCCGACAACGTTCAGGAGAGACAGGAGCGGAAGGTGGCGAGGCGCACGTCGCCGACGAACATCGGCATGGGATTGCTCGCGACGCTCTCGGCACACGACCTCGGTTTCCTCGATCCGACCGAAGCCCTGGATCGTATCGAGCGGACCTTGAATACGCTCGATGGACTGGAGCGGCACGAAGGGCACTTCCTGAATTGGTACGACACGGCGAGCCTGGCTCCGCTCCACCCGCGGTATGTCTCCACGGTCGACAGCGCCAACCTGGCGGGCTCTCTGATGACGCTTGCCGCCGGTCTCAGACGGCCCCAATCGAGCCCGCCCGACGATTCCAAGCGTGCAGCGGCGATCGCGGACACGCTCGCGCTCTTCCGCCGCAGCCTGGAGGCGGTCCCCGATGCGAAGATGACCAAGGCGGCGCGAGAACGGTTGGCGCCGGAGCTCCACGACGTGGAAGCGTTCCTCGACGCCGCGGATCTCGACGGCCAGCGCGGGCCCGAGGCCGAAGAGGCCGCGTTCTGGGGCAGGGCCCTCCTCCGACTTCTCGCGTCGGACGGCGGTCGCCCGGTGGGATGGGGCGAGCGAGGGGATGCGCTGGCGGACCGAGCCGAGGCGTTCGCAGGCGAAATGGACTTTCGATTTCTCTACGACAAGGATCGCCGCATCTTCTCCATCGGCTACCGCCTCGCGGACACGGAAGGTCCGGGACGACTCGATCCCTCGTACTACGATCTGCTGGCGTCGGAAGCACGCCTCGCGAGCTTCGTGGCGATCGCAAAGGGGGACGTACCGCTGGAGCACTGGTTCCAGCTTGGGCGAGCGCTCGTCAGCGTCGCCGGCGCACCGACGCTGGTGTCCTGGAGCGGCTCGATGTTCGAGTACCTCATGCCGCTCCTCATGATGCGGAACTATCCGGACACCCTTCTCCAGCGCACGTCGGACTCTGCCGTGCGCGCCCAAATCCACTACGCGCGGCTCCGCGGCGTTCCGTGGGGGATCTCCGAGTCGGCGTACAACCAGGTGGACCGGAACGGGAACTATCAATACAAGGCATTCGGAGTGCCCGATCTAGGCCTCAAGCGAGGGCTCTCCGAGGAGCTGGTCGTGGCGCCGTATGCCACGGCGCTCGCGGCCATGGTCGATCCGGTGCAAGCCGCCCACAACTTGAGGCGACTCGCGCGCGAGGGCGCGGAAGGGGACTTCGGTTTCTACGAGGCGATCGACTACACGCCGCGGGACGTCGAGAAGGACGAGAAGATCGGGCACGGCGACGGGCGGCCGGTCGCCGTTCAGGCCTATTTCGCCCACCACCAGGGAATGTCGCTCGTCGCGCTGGCCAACGCCTTGCTCGACCACCCGATGGTGGGGCACTTCCACAGCGAAGCCAGGGTGCAGGCAACGGAGCTCTTGCTCCAGGAGCGCGTTCCGCGGTTCGTCTCGGTGACTCGTCCGCGGCCGATCGAGATGACGCGCCTTGCGCCCCCGGTGCTGCCCCTGCCTCCGCGGCGGTTCCGGACGCCCCACACGAGGTATCCGCACGCGGCATTCCTTTCGAACGGCCGCTACGTCTCGGTCGTCACCAACTCCGGCGGCGGCGGAAGCTCCTGCAAGGGGCTCACGATCACGCGGCGACGGCAGGACCCGACCGTCGATCCCGGTGGGCAGTACCTTTACCTGCGAGACGTCCGAAGCGGCGCCGTCTGGTCCGCCGCCTATCAGCCGATCCGGCGCGAGCCGGATGAGTATCGGAGCACGCTCCTGCCCGACCGGGTTGTGATCGAGCAGCGCTTGGAGGAAATCCAGAGCAAGCTCGAGATCGCGGTTTCGGCCGAAGACGACGTCGAAGTCCGAAGGCTTTCCTTGACCAATCGGAGCGGGTACCTGCGCGAAATCGAGATCACGAGTTATGCCGAGGTGGTGCTCACGCCGCAGGCGGAGGACCTCGCGCACCCCGTGTTCGGCAAGCTCTTCCTGGAAACGGAAGGGCGCGCCGAGACGGCCTCGCTCCTCTGCACGCGGCGCCGTCGCTCGCCGGACGATCCGGCCGCGTGCGCGATCCACGTGCTGAGCGTGGAAGGACGCGCGCAGAGCGCCGTGGAGTGGGAGACGGATCGCGCGCGATTCTTGGGCCGCGGCCGCGGTCCCGACGACCCCGTCGCGCTCGACGGCCGGCCGCTTTCGGGAACGGTGGGCGCCACGCTCGACCCGATCCTCAGCCTTCGGCAACGGGTGCGGCTTGCACCGGGTGGGTTCGCGCGCCTCGCCTTCGCCACCGGCATGGCCTCCAACCGTGACGCGGCCATCGCCCTGTGCATGAAGTACGCGGACCCGACCTCGGCATCGCGCACGCTCGCGCTGGCCGCGACCCAGCTCTCCATCTCGCTCCGCCACCTCGGTATTCCCATCGAGGAGGCGCAGCTCTACGAGCGGCTCGCGTCGCGCGTCTTCCACTGCGATCGCTCGCTCGCCTGCGCCCCGGAGACCCTCGAGCGGAACGTGCTCGGCCAGTCGGGGCTCTGGGCGCACGGCATCTCCGGCGATAACCCGATCCTCCTCGTGCGCGTGCTCGAGCAGGACGACCTCGCGCTCGTGCGCCAGGTGCTTCGGGCCCAGGACTACTGGCGCCTCAAGGGATTGATCGCGGAGGCCGTCATTTTGAACGAACACCCGATCGGCTATCGAAACGAGATGCACGAGCAGCTGAACGGACTCCTGGAAGGGGGACCGTGGGGTGCGTGGAAGGACAAGCCGGGTGGCGCCTTCCTCCTGACCGGGGACGGCATGGGCGAGGCGGAGCGCCTTCTCCTCGATGCGGTCGCGCGCGCCGTGCTCCGCGGGGACGCGGGAAGCCTCGAGGAGCAGCTCGACCAGCCGTACGCCGAACCGGTGTGGCCGCCGGCGAGCATGCCCCAGGAGGATGCGAGCACCGGCCCGGTGGAGGAAGAGATCGAGGAGGTCGAGGTACCCGAACTCACGCTCTGGAATGGGCGCGGAGGATTTACGCCCGACGGATGCGAATACGCGATCGTCCTGAACGGCGCCGACCAGACGCCGCTCCCTTGGGCCAACGTGCTCGCGAATCCGCGATTCGGCTCCGTCGTGACCGCCGCGGGACTCTCCTACACGTGGGCAGAGAACAGCCGCGAAAACCGGCTCACGCCGTTCGACAACGATCCGACGACCGAGGCGACGGGCGAGGCGATCTACGTGCGCGACGACGAGAGCGGGGTGGCGTGGGGCGCCACTCCGGGCCCCATGCGCCGGCGCGCGGAGACCAGGCGGTGGATCGTGCGGCACGGCGCGGGGGTCACGCGCTACGCGCACAACGAGCACGGTATCCGTCACGAGTTGGCGGTCTTCGTGCATCGTTCCGACCCCGTCCGGTTCGCGCTCCTCACGCTGGAGAACAAGACGGCCCGCCCGCGCCGCCTGAGCGTGTTCGGATACCAGGAGTGGCGGCTGGGCCCGCCGCGCGAGGGAGAGCAGGTCCACGTTCGCACCGCGTTCGACCAGGACGCATCGACGATTCTCGCCGAGAATCCGTACAACCAGGAATTCCGGGGCCGCGTGGCCTTCGTGCACGCCGGGCCGCTGCGCTCGTACACCTGCGACCGGGCCGAATTCCTGGGCCGGAACGGCTCGCTTGCCTTACCCGCCGCGCTCGGGAGAGCCGAACTCACGAACAGGACCGGCGCGGGACTCGATCCCTGCGCCGCGCTTCAGGTCGCGCTCGAGTTGGCGCCGGGCGAGACGCGACAAGTGGTGCTCCTCCTGGGCCAGGGCGAGGACCGAAACGCCGCGCTGACGCTTGCGCGACGCTATGGCTCGGCATCGGCGGCGCTCACGGCCCTTCGAGAGGTGGAAGAGCAATGGAACGGGATTCTCGGCACGGTCCAGGTTCGCACTCCCGACGACTCCTTCGATCTCATGATGAATCGATGGTTCCTGTACGAATCCGTCGCGAGCAGACTCTGGGCGCGTACGGCGTACTACCAGCCCGGGGGCGCGTACGGATTCCGTGACCAGATCCAGGACGTTCTGGCGCTGTCGTTCGCGGCGCCGGATCTCTTCCGCGAACACCTCCTCCGTGCCGCGGGGCGCCAGTTCGCGGAGGGAGATGTGCAGCACTGGTGGCATCCCCATTCCGGCGCCGGCGTTCGAACCCGCTGCTCGGACGATCTCCTCTGGCTGCCCTTCGCGGTGCTGCGGTATCTGCGGGCAACCGGGGATGCACGCGTTCTCGAAGAGCGTGCGCCCTTCCTGGAATCGGCGACCCTCGCTCCCGAGGAGCGTGAATCCTACGGACATCCCGCGGTGTCACCCGAGGACGGGACCCTCTACGAGCACTGCGCGCGCGCGATCGACAAGAGCCTGGCATTCGGCCCGCAGGGCCTTCCCTTGATCGGAAGCGGCGACTGGAATGACGGAATGAACCGCGTCGGTCGGCTGGGACAGGGCGAAAGCGTCTGGCTGGGATGGTTCCAGAGCCAGATCCTCCGCGAGTTCGCCGAAGTGGCCGAGAACCGCGGGGACGGCGACCGTGCTGCCCGCTACCGCGGCGAGGCGGCACGGTTGGCGGCCGCGATGGAGCAGTCGTGGGATGGGGAATGGTACCGGCGTGCCACGTTCGACGACGGGACGCCGCTCGGCTCCGCCCAGAACGACGAGTGCCGGATCGATTCGATCAGCCAGTCGTGGGCCGTCCTTTCGGGCACTGCGCCGGTGTCGCGCGCCGAGCGCGCCATGGACTCCGTGCGGAGCCATCTCGTGCGTCGCGATGCCCGCGTCGTTCTCCTCTTGAACCCGCCGTTCGACGTGTCGTCCCTCGACCCCGGCTACATCAAGGGGTACATCCCGGGCGTGCGGGAGAACGGTGGGCAGTACACGCACGCGGCGATCTGGGTCGTCATGGCCGTGGCCTCGCTCGGAAGCGGCGACGAGGCCGTCGAGCTATTCCATCTCTTGAATCCGGTGAATCACACGCGCACGCCGGGCGAGGTGACCCGTTACAAGGTAGAGCCGTACGTCGTGGCGGCCGACGTCTACGCCCATCCGATGCACGTCGGCCGTGGCGGGTGGACGTGGTACACGGGGGCGGCGAGTTGGATGTATCGCGCGGGGCTGGAGTCGATCCTCGGGATCGAGCGCCGGGGAGCACGATTGTCGATCAAACCGTGCATCCCCGCGGCGTGGCCCGGGTTCTCGGTGGTCGTCCGCTTCGGGGCCGCCCGGTATGAGATCGAGGTGGCGAACCCCGAGCACCGCTGCACCGGGGTTGCCGAAGTGGAACTCGACGGCCGGACCGTGGACCCCCTGGCCATCCCCTTGATCGACGATGGGCGGACGCACTCCGTGCGCGCGGTGATCGGCGACCCGGCCCAGGTTCCCAGCGGCACGGAATCTTGAACGCGCCCCTTGCGGCCCGGAGAAATGCGGATATAGTTACCTGCTACAGGTGGCCACTCCGTTCCCCCCGCAGCCACCTCGAGCCCCCCTCACAAGTTCCCCCCCAAGTTTCGTAAGCCTAGCGCTTCGAGCCAAGGGCACGCCGCGCGCGCCGCCTCGAAGACCGTCCAGCGCCCCCCAGCGCGGGCCCCTGGGCTAGCCGGATCTTGCGGAAGGGAGCGCTGCCGTGACGAGCTCGATGCCTCGGACTGTCCGCCGAGCCAGATCCCTGTCTCGATCGACCCTGCTGATTCTCTTTTCCCTGCTCGCACTGGCAACGGTTTCCGGCCCGGCACATGCGGACACCGGCACCATCACGGGCAAGGTGGTCGACAAGGACGGCGCTTCGCTCCAGTACGCCAGCGTGATCCTTCTCGGCAAGGGGCTGGGCGGGCCGACCAACGCGGAAGGCGTGTTCATCCTGGCCCGCGTGCCGGTAGGCGTCTATACCATCCGCGCGATGGTCGTAGGCAGACGCTCTGTCAACCGGACGGTCAAGGTCGACGCCAACCGCACCAGCGTCGTCGACTTCCAGCTCGCTGAAGAAGCGATCCGGATGCCGACGACAATCGTCACAATCGACCTGGCCCGACAGGTGCGAAAAGACTCGGCGACTAAGGTCTATGTCACCGACAAGGAGCTCCACCAACTCCCCGTCGACGACTACATTAAGGCGATCGCCCTCAAGGCGGGCGTCACCAGTCAGGGGGGTGAGCTTCATTTCCGCGGCGGGCGCGGGGACGAAGTGCTCACGATCGTCAACGGCATCGCGAGCCGCAATCCGCTCCTCGCGGAAGGGGTCGATCTCGGGTTGCTCGCCGTCTCGACCAGCGAGCAGGTGCTCGGTGGCATGGACGCGCAATACGGGAACGCGCTCTCGGGCATCATCGCCCTCACGACGCGCGAGGGCGGCGACCACTTCGGCGGCGAGGTGCGGTACTTCACGGATCGCTACGGAGAAGAGGACAAGTCGTTCAACAACTTCGAGCGGCTGAGCCTCGGGTTCGGAGGTCCGTTCCTCTTCCCGAACACGAACTACTACATGGCATTCGAGGGGACGTATAGCGATACCTACCTCCGAAACGCCTCGGATCACAAGGAGCACCGCTTCCTCGACTTCATTCGCGTCGGCAACAAGCAGTCGAACGCCACGAACTTCTCGAGCAAGCTGACGTGGAAGGTCTCGCCGAACCAGAAACTCAACCTCGAGTTGATCCGGAACGCGTCGCTCAATGGCCGCTACCATAATCGCTGGAACCGGAAGGGGTTCGTCCAGACGCGCTCGGACAGCACCGCGCCGACGGATGGCAGCGTCACCCAGCGGTACGGAACGTGGGCGTACTATCCGGTGGACTCGACCTACGTGCCGATGAACACGGCCGACCATCTGCCGGTTCGGGACGAGGACTACCAGCAGATCGCGCTCACGTGGCGGCACACGCTGGGGACCGGCACGATCTACAACATTCGCGCGTCCCGCCAGGAGTGGAAGTCGACGGAAGACGTGCTCGACCGGCAGCCCTGGGAATACAGGCAGACGCCGAACAACTACTACGACCCGCTCAACCGGCTGGACGGCGCCTACTTCGTCACGAACGGCGACTATCCGTTCTACGAACGGCGAAAGACCTCGACCTACACGCTGAATGCCGATCTGTCCAAGAGGCTCGGCACGCCGCTCGATGCGGACCCCTCGACGAAGGTGAACTCACACAACCTCATGGCTGGCGGGGACATCAATTACAACGGCCTGGAGTACCTGGTGACGCAGTTCCCGAACGTGCTCGACGTGAACGGAAACTACGGCGCCACGCGGGACGAGTTCACCAATTACAACCCCGAGGGGTCCTTTTTCGCCCAGGACCGGTGGGAATACGAGGGCATGGTGCTGAACGCGGGGGCACGGTACGACAACTTCTCGGTGGGAAACCAGGTCGATCCGGCCACGGTCACGGACCCCGTGAAGACCCAGCTGAGCCCCCGGATCGGACTCGCCTATCCGATTTCCGACCGGGACGTCATGAGCTTCCACTACGGACGACTGTTCCAGGTGCCCGATCGCCTCTACATCTACCAGGGACGGAGTCTATCGGCAGAGGCGCGCGGAAACCCGAACCTCGAGCCGGAGACCACCATCTCCTACCAGCTCGGCGTGCAGCACGTCTTCAGCCAAGAGATCTACGGTCAGTTCGGCGTCTACTTCAAGGACATCTTCGGCTGGTTGACGACCGTCGAGCAGGAGGTTCCCGGATTGGCGGTGACGACTCCGACACGCGTGAACGGTGATTACGCATCGTCGCGGGGGATCGAGTTCACGCTGATCAAGCGGCACAGCCATGGGTTTTCGTGCGAGGTCAACTACACGTTCGGGAACGCGACGGGCACGGCGTCGGACCCAAACCGCGCCCTTCCGTCTGCGGGCAATCTTCGCGATCAATTCAAGCCCACGTCGGAGCAGCCACTCGACTGGGATCGGCGGCACAGCGTATCGGTGGTACTCCGCCTCGGGAACGAGAAGGACTGGGGGGCGTCGTTCGTCTATGAGTTCGGCACCGGGTTTCCCTACACGCGAGAACTCCGGCTGCAGCGAACCCAGGACCCGACCGCCGTGAACGCCAGCCGTCTCCCGTCAACCTCGACCCTCTCGGTCCAGGCCGAGCGTTTCTTCCGGGTATGGGGGCAGCGGGTCACGGTTTACATGCAGGGAACGAACCTGCTCGACGCGCAGAATATCAGCGTCCTTCAGCCGGACCTCAGGCCCAACAACCCGCAGGTGAGTGCCTCGTCGTACGTGATCCACTACACCGAGACGGGTCGCGCCGGCGGAGCGTTTCTGACGGCGGATCAGAACGGCGACGGGACCGAAGACTGGTTCGCGGTGAACGATCCTCGGGTATTCGCGCAAGGCCGCGTGCTCCGGGTGGGCTTGGGCGTTCAGTTCTGAGGGATCGGACGCGTCCGCTACATCCCCTTTCGGATCGCGAAGCTATCCGGTGTCGCGGCGAACGTGGCGCGCGTGGCGTCGGACGCGAAGTAATACGGCCGACCGTTCCACTCGAGATGAGGCGACGTTCGGGAAGGCACAAAGCGCTTCAGGGTGATGGGGTCGGTGAGACGGCGGCAGTAGCGCAGCGGGTCCTTCCGGAAGAGTTCGCGTTCTCTGGCGCCCGAGAAATAGAAGACGTCGTGGCCGACGAAGGTGCGCATCGTGGAGTCGATCACGGCGGGGCGGCCCTTCCGAACGGCGCACGGCACGCCGATTCTCAGGGCCTTCAGGAACGGTTCCGGACCTTTCACGAAGATCCTCGGACAACCCCCTCAGCAAAACCCCATCGGAACGCCGTTCACGTAGACCGGGCGCACGCGCAGGTTCAGCTTCTGCTGGGCGACCATGCATCGGTCATTGGGGGAGATCAGGGAGTCGGCGTACTTGATGCGGGGGTGCAGGCTGTCGGCCGTCGCGACGTAATGTTGCGCCGCGCCCGGCGTCGGAGTGAGGAGGAGCGCCGCCACGGATAGGAGGAGGGCGGAAGCCGCCTGACGAAGCTGAATCAGCATCACCATCCTAGGGTACCGATTCCCGCGGCCGACGCGCAACGGCCTAAATCGGCGGCGCGGTTCCGGCCTCCCATTCGCCGATCATCGACGCCCGGAGGGCTTCCGAAGCACTGCGAGCGGCAGGCTTTCTCCCACCTCGAGGGGAACGATCTGCGCTCCCAGGCGACGGACCAGCTCCGCGCGCCATCGCGGACCCAGGCGCTCGCTCTTGCCGTCATAGGCGCCGAGATGCATGGGCACGACGGCGCGCGCGCCGAGATCCTCGATCGCCAGGAACGCATCCCGAGAGTGAAGGTGAGCATTCAGGTTCAGGAGGGCGATGTCGGGCCGGAACTCGGCGGCCACGGCCGCGAAACCAGAGAAGTACTCCGTGTCTCCCGTGTAATAGATCGTGGCGTCTCTCGTCCGGATCACGTATCCGATCGCCCTTCCATCCGAGCGTGCCTTGAGCGACAGCCGGTGGCCGGGGTGATGCGCCGCGACGGCGGTGATCGTACCGCCGGGGAAGGGGTATTGGTCCCCGGGCCGCATCGCGCGTGCGTAGATGCCCCGCTTTCGAAGATAGCGGGCAGCGGGGTAGGGAGCGAGGATCGCGGTCTTGGGAGAGAATCGCGCGAGCGTGGCCGGGTCCAAGTGATCCTGATGGGCGTGGGAGATTACGATGAGCTGCGTCTGGTCGTACGCGTCGACGGGAGGCGAGGAAATGAGCCTCCGGCGGATGGTGGCGTACTTCCGCGAGAACACCGGATCCGTGACGATTCCGAATCCGCCGACGTCGATGTAGGCGCAGGCGTGGCCCCAGAACGTGATCGCGTTCGACTTCGGTTCGGCGTAAGCAACCGGAGCGACCCGCCAGCGCCCGAGGACCGCTGGACTGCAGGCCCCGGTCGCACCGGTGAGGGCCGTCGCCGCCGCGAGGAACATTCGTCCGATCATGGACTCGGACAAACCCCGGCGGAGGTCGACTTTCTCCCTCGGTTCCTCCCGAAGCGGAAGTATCAACGGAGAGGAGACTTATCGCGTGCGGAACTCGGGCGGGACGCAGGACCGCCCGCCCGAGCCCACCGCTCGCCCGGCATGGCCTAGCCCTCGTCGCCGCCGTTTCCGCGACCTCGGCCGCGTCCCCGATCTTGATTGCCTTTGCCCGGGGCGCCTCGGTCCTGCCGGTCTTGCTCCTCCGCACGTTGCTTGAGACGCTTCGTGCGCTCTTCGATCACCTGGCGCTCGCGGGCTTCACGCTCCCGTTGCGCCTCCATTTCGGCTTGCTGCCTGCGGGCCAATTCATCCCGCGAGATCCCGCGCGGCGGCTGCCGCAACTCACGCTGATGCTCGCGATCCAACTCGGCGCGCTCGCTCTGCATCTGCTGGTCGAACCGTTGGCGTTCCGTCTCCTGGCGCCGGATCAGTTCCCTCGGCGGAGCCGTGCGCTCCCGCTGCGTGCGCGCCTGGTCTTTCGCTCGCGAACCAATACGGCTGGCGCCGCGATCGATTTCGATCGTCTGTCCCTGAATCACGGCCCCGCGCGGTCCGCGGGCTCTACTGGACTCGACGACCCGGTACGGCGTGATCCGCCTACCCGTATCCCGCTCGATCATTTCCGGACGAAGGCCTCGCTCCGCCGGTCGCGAGTTGACGACCGTGTAGTTGGTCACGTTCTGCGTCATCGAAAGGAACGTTACGTTTCGGCTGGCAGGCGCCACGCGCGTCCGGATGTTCGTGCTCAGGATGTCGCGCGAAGGAACGAAGCACCATCGATACGAATCGATGCGCGAATCCAGAGCCGTGGCGTTCAACGAGAGGCCGATTCCGACGTTCCACTCGGCGTCCGGCGGGAGCGGTGCCCATCCGATCCACCCGTCACCGTATCTCCACGACACCCAGGCCGGAGCCCACACGTCTCCGGGAATCCAGACCCAGCCGTAGTATGAGTCGAACGTCCAACGTCCGTAGTGATAGGGGACGTACCCCCACGGATCCTCCGCGACCCACATCCAGCCGTAGTCCGTGTAGGCCCACCGTCCGACAGTGTACGGCCGCCAGCCCGCGGACACGTCGAGCGGGCACCAAGCCTCACCATAGGTCGAAGTCTCGACCCAGGTCCCGTAACGATCGAGAGAACCGTAGTAGTAGTCGTCGTCGTATCCCGAAGTGGCATAGGTCCCGGAAGCGGATACGTCGTAATTGTCCGATGTTGAGGCGCATCCGCTCGGGAGGATGCCGAGGATCGCCATCGACGCGATACCGAGGACATGGATGAATCCCTTCATGGCTTCACCCTCCCTTCTGTTTCCTGAGCAAAGTGCCGGTGTCTCCGGCCAAGCGATGCGAAAAACGGCGCCGTCCGCTCGGACGGCGCCGCATTCGCTCCATCAGGGCTGCCGGCGGTGAACCGGCAGCCGACCAGACTAGGCACGCTGATAGACGTTCGTGAACTCAACGTCGTGTCTCGTTCCCGGCCCGTCCTGCCGCGTGGTCACCATGAGCGTGCGCCCACGGTTCGAAAGCGCGAAGGTCTGGACGATTCGGGTGTTGTAGTCGCCGCTCCGAACCGTCAGGAGCTTGCCGTCGCGCCACTGTCCATAGACGTAGCCGCCGCGGCTATAGCCGCTGCGCTGATCTCCGATCACGATCTGCTGGAGCACTTGGCCCCTAAAGTTCTCGACGCGGATGACGTTCCGGCGCTGGTCGATCACCATACGAGGCGGCAAGCCTGCATTCATCACGCTCGAGCCGTAACGGTTCCCGCTCGGCAGGTCATAGCCACGCCTCGCGATCCATCGACCTTCGAGATCGTCGAGTCCGATTTGGCCGTAGCGATTTCCCCAGCGGCCTTGATTGTTGTCCTGGTTGTTCTGACCGTAGTCTCGGTCGCCTCGGTTGTAATCTCGGCCGTCTCGGCCGTAGTCCTGCGCCATGCTAGGCGCGACCTGCCCTAGCAGCGCGACTGCCAGTGCGAGACCAACTGCGATCGTTCGTTTCATGACGTACTCCTTCTTTGGTCGGGCGCGAGCCCCATGCCCGTGCCGCATTTCTGTTCTGTAAGACACCGCAGGTCATTGCAGAAATGTGGCAGCGCTGCGGCAAATCACGGAGGGTCGGAGCGGCCCTCATTCCCTTTCTGCTTCCCTCTCTGCCCGGAACGGCTCCTTCAGCACGACCTTGATGCCGGAGATGCCCCTCGTCAGAACGTTCCGCACCTGATTCACGGCCGTCGTGCTGATGTCGCCAGCGGCTTGGATCGCACCGGACGCTGCCGCGGACGCTGCATCCTCCGCGGAAAGCCCGATTTCCCGAGCCGACGCGATCGCGCCTTCCACGGCGCCCTTCGCGGTGTCCGCGACGTCTCCGCCAACCTCAGAGGCTCCCTTCACGAGAGCCGCCGCCGTCAACGTCACGGTTTCCACGCCTGCCTTGCCAACCGTCTGCGTTCCGTGGAGGGTGCCGATCATGATGGAACGAGCGGCGGATCCTACTTCTCCGCCCACCTCGGCCACACCCTGCACGGTGCCCGTAACGGTTCCCAGGACGAGACCCAATAATTCAGCGCCGACCGCGCGCGTTCCTTTCAACATATGGACGACGGTGTTCGACACCGCGTCGGCGATCGCGCCTGTTATTTCACCCATTCCACGAATCGCTCCCACGAAGTGATTCCTCGCCTCAGGGATCAGGTTGTCCGTATCTCTGCTGGCCATGACGCACTCTCCTCGGGGGTTGAGGTTTCCCTCCCACGAGCTATTGCCAGGCTTCTGCTCCAGGATTTTGCATGCCACGTGCCAGGAGGCTTTGCGGGGATATTGGAGCGGCAACCTCTGTTGTTCCAAGTACTTGCCGGGGCACCTGGTTGGATTTCGGGGTTTTTATGGATCCTGCGGCCGTGTCCCTCAGGGTACAGTGAGCCCGATGGGACGCAGCGCCCTTGGGAGGGCGTTTTCAGTCTGTGCGGCCGCCTCCGGCCTCCCGCACGCGCTGTTCGAGCAGTGCCTCCCGAATCGGATCCTCGACGTGCCCGAAGTAGAAGCGGCGCAGTTTTTCGCGGACGGACCATCCTCCCCAGATGACGACGAGGCCAGGTTCCGCCAGGAGGCGGTCGAGTTCCGCGGGGAAGTCGGGCACCAAGGCGCCACGCCGGCGCATCGAGTCCATCAGCGGGGGATCCCAGGTCAGGATCTGTCCCCGAACCCCGTTCATCTCGATCTCCACGGTCGGGATCGCCCTCTCCAGTTGAAGCACCTTGGCCGTTCCTGGGAAGACCGACAGGTGTGCGCGGCGATCGTCGAGGAGATATTCGAGCGAAGCCAGCTTCTCGTGCCCGATTCGCGTTCGCTGCTTCAGCTGCTGGTGCGCGATCGTTCGATCGGTCAACCCCGTCGCGCACTCGATCGCGATCCGAGGGCGGGCGTAGTAGACGAGCCGCGCCTCTCCGCCGAAGAACGCCATCCGGACCGGGAGTCCCGCGAAGAAGGGACGAAGCGCGAGCCCTCGATCGCGCGTCCGCCCGGTCGCCTCGGGAGTGTAGTAATTCGGTTCGAACACGATGCCGCGAACCGCGCCGAAAGGGTCACGGGGAAGCGGGTACGGCGTGAAGACGATCCCGGCGGCGGCGATGGCCACCCAAACCCACTGGAAGACGGGGCGGCCCGGGGCGAAGCGCGCGACTCCCAACTCGAACAGCACTAGAAAGAGCGGGGTGACCGGGATCAGAAAGCGGGCGAACATGAAGTCCCCGCCGACGCGGACGACGTAGGCCGTGAATACGAGCGAGACCATTGCCGCGAGCGAAGCGCGCCGTCGCCAGCGGGCCAGCGCCATTCGCGCTGCCTCATCGTCTTCGCGTGCCGTTCGCGGCCACGTCAGGGCGACGAGGGCCAGTCCGACGAGCAGGGGCCAGTACCGAGCGAAGTAGAGGACGCAATAGACGACGCCCTGGCTGATCCAGGCTTGTGCGGCCGACTTGGCGTAGTACGTGTTTGGGAAGAAGTCCCCGTAGTAGCTCACGCGCCACCAGGTGTACGGCACCCAGGCGATCAGGAACGCCACGGCGAGGACGATCAGCGCGCGTGGCCGCCGTCGATCGGCGACGAGCAGGTAGACCCCCACCGCGGCGGCGACGATCAAGCCATCCGGGCGCGTCATGGCGGCGGCCGCGAGAAGCAGTCCCGCCGCGACGGCTCGCCCGGTCCCGATCTCGGCACGCGCGAGGACGACATAGAGGAGCACGATCTGGAGGGTGTAGAGCGAGGTCTCGAGCCCGCTGGTCGCGAATAGGTTCCAGTCCGGCAGAATGGCTCCCAGCACCGCGGCGATGGGAATCCAGCGCGCCGGACCCGATGCTTCTCCCCGATTCGTCCACGAATGCCAGGCAAGCGTACCGAGCGCCCCCACGGTACACACGATGCCGGCGAGCTTCGACCACCGCTCGGCATCGAGGCCCAGGAAGAGCCCGAACGCGGACCATAGGGTCCAGAGAAAATTGCTGTAGCCCTCGACGCGCTCGCCCGGGTTGAACACGAGTCCAAGGCCGTGCACGAGATTCTCCGCATAGCGGAAGGAGATGAACGCGTCGTCGCACACCCAACTGCGGCGCCACGCGGCCCAAGACGCGTAGAGCAGGGCCGCGCCGCCGACGCCCCAAAAAACAAAGGTCGCCGCCGATGAGCGTGGGCGGCGACCCGAGGGGTCCGGGGGCGCGGCGAGCATCGTCGTCGAGTCTCGGCGCGGAGGGTTGGACATCGTGCGAGAGGACCACCAAAGTCGAACGGTTGTCAACATCGGGCGCCCTTGGAGCCCCTTGGCTTGTGGGTTCTAACCTGTGCTACCCTAGTGCACCCGTACCGCGGGAGCCCACGAATGATCGGAACCACCCTTGCCCACTATCGAATCCTCGAGCCGATCGGCGCCGGCGGCATGGGCGAGGTGTATCGCGCGCACGACCTCCACTTGGATCGCGACGTCGCGGTCAAGGTGATCCTCCGCGGTTCCTTCGCGGACGCGACGGCGCGCGAGCGGTTTCGGCGCGAGGCCCACGTGCTGTCCCGGCTCTCCCATCCGGGCGTCGCGACCATCTTCGATTTCGATACGCAGGACGACGTGGACTTCCTGGTCATGGAGTACGTCCCCGGCGGCACCCTGCAATCGCGACTGGAACGCGGGCCGCTCGAACTGGCGGAGTTGACGCGGGTCGGTGCCGAGATCGGCGACGCGCTGGAGGATGCGCATCGCCGGGGCATCCTTCACCGGGACCTGAAGCCCGGCAACGTCGTGCTGACGGCCTCCGGGACGCCCAAGATCCTCGATTTCGGCCTGGCGGGCCTCCTGAATCAAGCGCACACCGCGACCGACCTCACGCGACCCGGCACGATCCTCGGATCGCTTCCGTACATGGCGCCCGAACAGTTGCGTGGCGATCCGGACGACTCCCACACCGACGTCTATGCCTACGGCGTCGTCCTGTACGAAATGGCGACCGGGCGCCGGCCGTTCGAGAAGGACCGGCCCGAGGCCTTGATGTTCGAGATTCTGCATACAACGCCGCGACCGCCCCGCAGCCACCGCCCGGAAATTCCAGGCGAGCTCGAGCGGCTGATCGAGTCGTGCTTGAGCAAGGAACCGTCGACGCGCCCGGCTTCCGCGGCAGACGTGAGCCAGGCCCTGCGGCGCATCGGCGACGAGATTCGCCGGGGCGTCGCTCCGGAGCCCCCTCCGGGCGTCATCCGCTCGCTGGCCGTCCTTCCGCTCGACAACGTTTCACGCGATCCGGCGCAGGAGTATTTCGCGGATGGAATGACCGAGGCCTTGATCTCGGACTTGGCCCGGCTCAAGGCACTCCGGGTGATCTCGCGCACCTCCGCGATGAAGTACAAGGGTCTTCAGCGCGCGCTGCCCGACATCGCGCGCGAGCTCAACGTCGATGCGATTCTCGAAGGCTCGGCGCTCCTCGTCGGAAAGCGCGTGCGCGTCACCGTCCGACTTGTTTCCGCGCGCACCGACGACACGATCTGGTCCGATCGCTACGATGGGGATCTCGAGGACGTGTTGGATCTCCAAAACCGGGTCGCGGGGACCGTCGCGAAGGAGATCGAGGTTCACCTGACACCGAAGGAAGCGACGCGCCTCGCCAAGCGACAAACGGTGAATCCGGAGGCGCACGTCGAATACCTGAAGGGCAGACACACCTACTCGGGCACGTCGCCGCAGGCCATCGAGCTGAGCGTGCGCCATTTTCGCCGGGCGCTCGAATTGGATCCCGCGTTCGCGCTCGCCTGGGCCGGGCTTGCCGAGTGTCACATCGTGCGTGCCGGGCGCGGGATGGCTCCGCCCGCCGAAGCCTTCGACGAGGCGAGGGCCGCTGCCCGGAAGGCCCTGGAGCTGGACGACTCCGTGGCGGAAGCCCACTCCGCGCTCGGAATGATCGCGGCGCACGAACAGGACCTGCCCGGCGGAATTCAATATCTACGTCATGCGATCGAGCTGAATCCGGGGCTCGCCAGCGCCCACCACCAACTGGGCCGCCTTTACTACTGCACGGAGCGCCACGCCGAGGCGCAAGCGGAAATGCTGAAGGCCCTGAGCCTCGACCCGCTTTCGATGGTGATCCACACGACGGTCGGAGACGCGTACTATTACGCCCGCGAGTACGAGCGGTCGCTCGTCTACTACCGGAAAGCGATCGAACTCGATCCGCGATTCGACGGCGCGCACACGGACCTCGCGCGATCCCTCGAAGCACTGGGCCGATTCGACGAGGCGCGGCGCGAATACGAGGAGGGCCGGAGGCTGAGCGGCGGCGTCGCGGGCCCGTCCTTCGGGCTGGGGCACCTCGAGGCGAGCAGCGGCAACGAGGCCGCGGCCCGACGGATCCTGGGCGAGCTCATCGAGGCGCGATCGAACCGCGTGGTGTCGGCGTGGGGCATCGCCGCGCTGCATGCCTCGCTTGGCGACGTGGACGAGGCGTTTCGCTGGCTCGACGTAGCCGTCGGCGAACGCGCCTCGGGACTCATCTTCCTGCGCGTGCATCCCCGGATCGATTCGATCCGGCACGATCCCCGGTACCAGAGCTTGCTGCGCCGGGTCGGGCTCGACGCCGTCTGAACCTCGGAGTGCGCCCCCTACAATCCCATCGACCGTAGCTGCGCGGCGGCGATCGCATTGCCGGGGTCGAGCCGGAGAACTTCCCGGAAATCGGCCGCGGCGCCGGCCGGGTCCTTCGTGCGCAGCTTGCACACGCCGCGGTTTAGGAGCGCGTCGGTGACGAGCTGCCCGGTCGTGATCGCGCGGTCGTACTCGGCGATCGCTTCGGGATACCTCCCGAGCTGCAGGTACGCGTTGCCGCGCGGGAAGTGGAGGGTCGACGCCCGTACCGGCATCAGCTCCCGCGCCTTCTCGAGATCCGCGAGCGCCTCCCGAGGGCGCGCCACGATCAGATAGGCAATCGCGCGGTTGTAATAGGTGCGGCCCGCGCTCGGATTGCCCTTCACCGCCTGGTCGAACATGAGCACCGCCGAGTCCGGCTTTCCCGTGCTGGCGTAGACGTTGCCGAGCCCTTCGTACATGTCGGCGCGGCGGGAGCCGAGCCGCAAGGCGGTCTGCAGATCGGCCTTCGCCCCCTCGATCTGGCCCGCTTCACCGCGCCCGTTTCCGCGTGAGATGTACGGGAGATCGCAGCGCGGGAAATTCCGGATCACGTTGGTCCACAGCGCCTCGCTGTTCTTCCAGGTGGCCACCTGGTCTCTCGTTCGGACGAACAGGAGCGCGGCGGCGACGACGAGCCCGGCCGCGATCGCGGTGCGAGCGACCGGGTACCGCCGGAAGAGCCAGTCGACGGCCATCCCGAGCAGGAAGAAGAGCCCGAAGTACGCAAGGTAGGTCATCCGGTCGGCGATCGAGGACTTGCCCACGGGCACCCACTGGAGCACCGGCAGGATGACGAGGAGAAACCAACCCACGCCGAACGCGACCATACGGTTCCGGCGAACGCTCCACACCGCGACCGCGATGGCGCCCAGGAAGAAGAGGATCGAAAGCGGGTACTTGGGGTGACCGGCCTCGGCCGGGGTCGGGTAGGGATAGAGCACGCCGAGATGCACGGGCGCGAGCAATTGCCAGACGTACGTCATGAACCCGAAGGTCGGATAGACCACGCGCTGGTAGGGCGTGAAGGCCCCCGTGTCGGTCGTGGCGACCAGCTCCTTGTCGGGGATCGCGAAGAGTCCGTGGAAATCGCCGCCGTGCTCGACGTCCAGCGCGATCAGCCCAATGAGAAGGGAGACCGCGAAGAAAGGCGCCTTCTCGAGAATGGACCTTCGGTCGGCGACCGGCCGGCCCTTCCAGTAGTCGAGTAGGATCAGGACGAGGGGGAAGACGACCGCCATTCCCTTCGAGAGGCACGAGAGCACGAAGCAGACGAAGGTCGTGAGGAGCCACGGCCACCGCCGGTTCCCGAGGTAGCGCCAATAGGCGATCAGGCCCGCGAGGAAGAAGAGGACGTAGAGCACGTCCTTCCGCGACGACACCCACGCCACGGACTCCACGCGCATCGGATGGATTCCGAAGAGGAGGGCCGTCGTCACCGCGACGAGCGGACGTCGCCGTGAGAGCAGAAACGTGAGCCAGAACACGAGGAGCGTGTTCATCGTGTGGAGGATCACGTTGGTCAGGACAAAGGGCTCGGCCGAGAGCGGCTTCGACGCGTTGAAGGCCAGCGAGAGCATCGTGAGCGGGTGGAAGCTGTTGTTCACGATGGTCGTGAGGAGCGGGCCGTAGCGCTGCTCCAGAACGAGCGGGTTATTGGTGACGCACGTGGCGTCGTCCAAGCTGACGAACGAATGGTGGAACGCGGCGGCGTAGGCGGCGATCGTGACCGCGGCGATCCCGGCGAGCGCGAGCAGGATCGGGCCGAGTCCAGGGGAGGGAGACCTGGCCGGCGAGGGACGGTCCGACCGGCGCGGACGCTTGACCTTGGGGGGGCTGGCCATCCGTACTCGATTCTAGGCCAAATTCCATGGGCTCCGATAGGTCCCCGTCTTGGACGAAGTCAAGGCGGCGAGAACCTATTGCCCCGAGCGGGCGTGCCGACTACGCTCGCCATCCTGCCCTTCGGCCATCGGGCCGGTGGGGAACGAGCCTGGCCGGAGGAGACACCGATGCGACCCCACATCCGATCGATCGCCCCGTTCGCGGCCGCGCTCGCCCTCGCGATCTGGGCGGCGCCCGCCGCCGCGCAGATTCCCGACAAGTTCACGAACCTCAAGGTGCTCCCCAAGGACATCTCCAAAGACGAACTCGTCTCGACCATGCGCGGCTTCGCGGGTGGGCTGGGAGTTCGTTGCACCTATTGCCACGTCGGAGGCACCGCGACCGACCTCACCGGGATGAACTTCGCCTCCGACGACAGGAAGGAGAAGAAGATCGCCCGGGCCATGATCGCCATGGTGAAGGAGATCAACGGGCCGCTTCTCAAGAAGACCGGCATCGAGAATCCGGTCCAGGTGAAGTGCGTCACCTGTCACCACGGCGTCACCCGGCCCGAATCCCTCGCCGACGTTCTGAAGCGGGACTTCGAGAAGGGTGGGGTGGATTCGGTCAAGGCGGATTACCTCGCGTTGAAGGCGAAGCACTACGGCGGGGCGGCGTATGACTTCAAGCCGCGCACGTTGAACGAGGTCGCGGAGTGGCTGTCGAACCAGAAGAACTTGAACGACGCCGCGATCGCGATCATGCAGTTCAACATCGAGCAGGACCCGACACCGGCCTACAGCTACAACCTTCTGGGTCGGCTCCAGGCGACCAAAGGAGACAAACCGGCGGCGATCGTCAGCCTCAAGAAGGCGATCGAACTCGATCCGAATGACAAGCAGGCGGCGCGAATCTTGGAGAAGCTGCAGGCGGAAAAGTAGGCGTGCGCCCCGGCGCGGCCGCCGCGACCCTCATGACCCTCGCCGCGTTGACCGTGCCCTCGGCAAATCTCGCGGAAGCCGCCGATCCCGCTCCGGCCCCGGAGGGGATCCGCTTCGTCACCCTGATTCGCCACGGTGCGTATGATCGCGTCGAATCCGCGGACGACCGCGTCGCGAACGGGCTGAGCGCGCTTGGCCGCCAGCAGTCACGCCTCCTGGCAAAACGCTTGGCCGGGCTCCCCGTGAAGCCGCGGCTGCTCGTGACAAGCGACCTCGCGCGCGCTCGGGAGACCGCGGACGTGATCGGCTCGGCCCTCTCCATCCGGCCGGAGCAGGACACCCTCCTCGCGGAGTGCACGCCGCCCTCGTCGCGGCCCGGCCTCGACCAGAAGCAGGATCCGAAAGAGATGGCCGCCTGTCTCGCGAATCTGGAAGCTGCCTGGGCGAAGTACTTTCAAGCCTCGCCCGAGCGCGACACGCACGACATCCTCGTCTGCCACGGAAACGTGATCCGCTGGTTCGTGAGTCGCGCCCTGGCGAATGATGTCCGGCACTGGACCTCGCTCGACATCGCGAATGCCTCGGTCACGGTCATCGCGGTTCGACCCGACGGCACGACGCGCCTTGTCTTGTATAGCGACGTCGGGCATCTCCCGGTGGACAAGCAGACCTGGGCGGGGCGCGGCGCCGGTTGGGAGAAGACACGAAAGTAGCGCCGATCGGGCGCAGGCGGAGCGGATCAGACCAGGTGCTTCAAGAGCTCGTCGTTCGTCGGGTACTGCTCCAGCGCCTTGGTCAATTCCACGATGGCCTGCTTGGGGGGCAGCTCCAGAGCGCGGCGGCGAATCCGGTTGATCGCGTCGAGCTCCGCCTTGGAGTAGAGAAGCTCGTCGCGGCGGGTGCCGGTCTTGGCGATGTTGATGGCCGGGTAGACGCGCTGGTCGGCCAGGGCGCGATCGAGCACCAGCTCGCTATTTCCGGTGCCCTTGAATTCCTCGAAGATCATGTCGTCCATGCGCGATCCGGTCTCGATGAGTGCGGTTGCGAGGACCGTGATCGAGCCTCCGTTTTCAACGTTTCGCGCCATCCCGAAGAACTTACGTGGGATCTCGAGGGCGCGGGAGTCCAGTCCGCCGCTCATCGTACGGCCGGAATCGGAACCGTACGCGTTGAACGCGCGGCCGAGCCGGGTGAGGCTGTCCACGAGCACGACGACGTCGCGCCCGCACTCGAGGTCGCAGCGCACCTTGGCCATGCACATCGTCGCGAGCTGGACGTGATCCTCGAGAGACTGATCGCTGCTCGAGGCGAGCACCTCCGCGGCTACTTTGCGCCGGAAGTGCGTCACCTCCTCCGGGCGCTCGTCGACGAGCAGCACGACGACGCGGGTCTCGGGCGCGTCCGCGTGGATCGCGGTGGCGAAGTCCTCCAGGAGCTGCGTCTTGCCCGCCTTGGGCGGCGATACGATGAGGCCGCGCGTCCCACGGCCGATGGGGGCGAAGAGGTCCACGATCCGCATCGAGATATTTCCGCCGGCGCCAAGCCGGAATCGGCGGTCCGGATTCGTGGCCACGAGCTTCGCGAATGGGATCCGTGTGCGATACGCCTCCGGCGCCATGCCGCAAATGGATTCGACGCTCTCGAGCCGCGGCCCCTGCTTCCCGGGCTGTGCCACGCCGGAGACGTGCGCGCCGGCGACCAAGGCGAAGCGCCCAATGAGCTGCTCCGGCACGAAGGCATCGCCGGGTCCGGGCGCAAACGATCGCGCGGGATCCCGTAGGTAACCGCCGTTTCGGTGGAGCAGTTCTAGGACGCCGGATACTGCCGTGGGCACGGTTGCGATTCCAGGGTTGGGACAATGGCGGGCGAGCAGGAGTACGACGCCAGGAGTGTACACCATCTAGAGCGGCGCGGGACCCACCTTTTGAGATCGGGTCCCGCGCGGGGCCGTCGAACGAGAAACGTCCTTCGGCCGCTACTCTCCGAGGTGAACGAGCTTGGCGCCCGCCACGCGTCCTCCGGCCTCGACCCGCACGAAGTAGATACCGCGCGCGAGCGGTGCTCCGCTCTTGTCGCGACCGTTCCAACGCAGCGTGCGACGTCCCGGTGAGGAGACGAGATCGCGACCTTCGCGGTCCGCGCCAAGGTTCGCGACGTTCCGCCCGCTCACGTCGTAGATCGCGGCACGCGTCACGACCCCGTCACCCGCCGCGAACGATATCTCGTAGCAGCCTCCTGCGCGTCGCGCCACGCGGAGGTCGAGCGAACCGATCGCGCCAGCCTGCGGCCCACGGCGCGAGTGCGCCGACGAGCGACATGTGCCGCCCGACCGCCTGAGCCGAGGCTGCAGATAGGACCCAAAAGAGTGCGAGGGCAGCGAACGACACGAAAAAGCTTGAGCGCGGGTGGGCTCGATCGTAGCGACCTCCGCGCAAATTGCGTACACGTTATCGCGAAAACGTACCCGATCGACACAGAGTGCAAAATGCCAAAGCCTT
>Ga0070699_100000952_pt1 | contig 26967 bp, 27 predicted proteins | sample KBSK1503metaG_FD_65473 | JGI IMG/M metagenome (GOLD analysis project Ga0070699, IMG submission 65473) | Corn, switchgrass and miscanthus rhizosphere microbial communities from Kellogg Biological Station, Michigan, USA - KBS K1-50-3 metaG | ecosystem: Host-associated > Plants > Roots >...
TCGGTCGCTGCTGCAACACACAAACGATTACGAGTTCGTCCGCGAGCATCTCTACGACGTGCTCCAGGACATTATTGAATGGCACGTTAAGGGAACTCGCTATCGCATTCACGTTGATGACGACGGACTGCTTTATTCCGGTGAGCCGGGTGTTCAGTTGACCTGGATGGATGCGAAAGTTGGTGACTGGGTTGTCACACCACGACACGGTAAACCGGTCGAGATTCAAGCACTCTGGTACAACGCTTTGAAAGTGATGGAACATCTCGCCGGCGAATTTGGAGATGAAACAGCGAAAACAAAGTGTGGAGCGATGGCCCAACAAGCGCATAAAAGCTTCAACCGGCTGTTTTGGAACGACGAACTCGGCTGCTTGTACGATGTCGTGAGCGAGGAATCTTTTGACGCTTCCATCCGGCCCAACCAGGTCATTGCGGTAGGTCTCACAAATTCGATGGTCTCAACCGAAAGGGCGCGCCGCATTCTTGCTGTTGTCGAACGAGAGCTACTAACTCCCAGAGGCTTGCGAACGCTTTCGCCAACTGATTCAAAGTATATCGGCGAGTACAAAGGCGACCCTCGCAGTCGTGATGGCGCTTATCATCAGGGCACGGTTTGGCCGTGGCTGATGGGTCCTTACATCACTGCCTACGGCAGGACATTCGGCAAGGAAGCTGGTCGTGAGTTTGCGAGCAAGTGGCTGGCGGAGTTTGAGGAGCACCTTCGCGAAGCCTGTCTGGGCCAGGTTTCTGAGATTTTCGACGGCGATGCGCCACATCACGCGCGCGGGTGTGTGGCCCAGGCGTGGAGTGTGTCGGAGCTCTTGCGAGTCGCTTACGACTGGAAAGCTGATAGCGTTTGATGGTAATAAACGTGCGGCAGAAACATGTGTGGACGATTTACACTGAGGGACACGCAGCGAATAAAACTCGCTCACATCGATTATCTTCGTCCTGAAGATCTGATTCCGCGTTACAACATTGCGCCAACACAAAATGTGTTAACTATCCAGCAGCACGAAGCGCAGCGGGAAACTACGTTGCTCCATTGGGGATTAATTCCGGCGTGGAGCAAAGAGCCCAAAGGCATCATCAACGCTCGCGTGGAGACGATCGACCAAAAGCCGAGCTTCAATGATTCGTTTGAGAAACGGCGCTGCCTGATCTTTGCCGACGGATTTTACGAGTGGGAACGAAACGGCAAAGTTTCTCAGCCTTATTACTTTCAGATGAAAGACGGTGCGCCCTTCGCGTTCGCGGGCATCTGGGATCGCTGGCAAGGCGCAGGACGTTCGATCACGGGCTGCGCGATCATCACGACGACGGCTAACGAATTATTAGCGACGATTCATCATCGGATGCCCGTCATCCTGGAGAGTGAGTCGTACGATCTCTGGTTAACGGGCCGCGCGCCGGACGTGAAGAGTCTGCTCACACCCTTCCCCGCTTCCGCGATGACCAGCCACACCGTTAGTCGCGACGTCAACGACACGAAGATCGATGATGAACACCTGGTCCAACCGGCCGGCATCGATATTGGCGTTAACCTGCGATTGTTTTGATTCATAAGCCGCAAAGGTGCAAAGTTCGATCGTATTCCTCTTTGCGCCTTTGCGTGTCCTTTGCGCCTTTGCGTGAAACTGCCTTGTTAGCGCAGTCCTCCAGCTACCTGGAGTAACTCTCCCGTAATCCAGGCGCTGTCCGGCGATGCCAAAAAGCCTACCGCCGGTGCAATATCGTTTGGCTGTCCGATGCGACCGAGCGGTGTCTGCGCGATCGCCTGCTTTTCAAAGTCGCTGTCAGCGAAGCCCAACGCCTGATAGCCTTCAGTTTCAACTGCGCCCGGATTGATTGAATTCACGCGGATCTTCTTTGGTCCAAGTTCCTTCGCGAGCACCCGGGTGATCGCATCCACTGCTCCCTTGGTCGCCGTGTACACAACGCTGCTCGGCGGTGTCAACGAACTTACGGTTGAGCCGATATTGATCACGCTCCCACCTTCGGCGCCAAAATATTTCAACGCTTCACGTGTCGCCAGAATCAGGCCGAAGACATTCACACCGAACTGCCGGTGAAGCTGATCTTCAGTCGCTTCTTCGAGCGGCGCAAACTGATAGACGCCGGCGTTGTTAACGAGAATGTCGAGCCGGCCAAACGCTTTCTTCGTTTCCGCGAACAGCTTTTCGATGTCCTTCTGCTTCGCAACGTCGGCCTGCACCGCGATTGCCTTTCCGCCTTCCCTGGTTATTTCATTTACCACGTAGTCCGCCGCGTCCTTCGATGAGGAATAATTAACCACCACCGACGCGCCTTCAACGGCAAGATACTTAGCGATACCCGCGCCGATTCCCTTCGACGCACCCGTTACAACCGCAACTTTCCCTGCGAGCTTCTTGTTAGCCATTGCACTTTCCTCTTTTCTTCTGTGGTTCCGAGCAAGGTGTTTGTCACTGCGGTTGAATACGTTGGCAACTCTCCGGCCACGCGAGATCGCTGAGAATTTGCGATAGATGAGGAGTAATGTGTCCAGAATCACTGACCAAATGTTGCCACCTGGCCGCCCGTTGTCACGAGGAATGTACCAACATGGGCTTTGCCTCAAATGTCATTGGTCCAGCCCGGATACAAGTCGTTACTGCCCGCGGTATTCCCAATCGACCTTGTCGGTCGTAAAAATCGTCAGGTATTATAATGACCATGCCGGAAACATCGATTCAAATGCCATCGGGATTCAGTCAGCTTTCGAAGGCTGAACAGGTTCGGTATATCCAGGCACTCTGGGACCAAATCTCCGAGCAACCCGAAGAGATCCCGGTTCCCGAAAGCCACCTGCAACTCGTCGAAGAACGCCTGCGGCGTCATCGAGAGAATCCCTCCGCAGCAAGACCCGCTTTCGAAGTCATCGATCGCCTATCTAAAAAGCGCAAGTGAAATCGTATCGACTCGAGGCTACTCCCGGCGCAGATCTTGATGTCGAAGCGGCCTTCGATTGGTACGAAGCTGAGGAGCCGGGACTTGGATATGAGTTTCTGGATGAGCTTCGTGCTGCTTATCAGCGAGTTCTGGATCATCCGCTCGGCTATGAAGATCTACGATCAGGTATTCGCCGGGCATTAACTCGGCGATTTCCCTACGCGATCTTTTTTTCAATCGAACGAGAAACCATCCTAATCGTTGCGGTCCTTTGCACAGCACGCGATCCCGCCGAGTGGCAGAGCCGGATCTGAGTACGCTCTCTTTTTCCTTAACCCTCTGGCAGGATATTATCCTACGGCCGGACACCGAAGGAGATTGGGCCATGTTGAAGCTTTACCGCATCGTTTTGTTCCTGTGCATAGGCGGCGCTGTGATCAGCGCTCATGGACAGGAGTCTGCAAACTGCACTCAGCAAATGTTCGACGAGGCTGAAAGTTCGTACCTGATGCGGTGGCGGGGCAGTGAGATTAAGGGCAGAGCTGAACGTGAATTGAAAGAGCTGGTCCAGAATTGCGCCGCGTCGCCAGAGCGCCATCAGGCAGAAGAACATCTAACAGTTGTGCAGGAGGAGTTAGCTGAATCCAGCTTGCTAGTGGCGAAGTTTTATCTCAACAAAGCGCCGCTCGGCAAAGGCGGAAAGGCCGGCGCGCGCGGTCGCTTAAAAGAAATCCTGGCGCGCTATACAAAATACACGAAACTCGATGAGGTGCTTTCACTATTGGGCCAATTACATATCGACGAAGATTATTTGGAAGACGCTGCCGCCTGCTATCGTCGACTTATCCACGACTTTCCCACCAGTCAGTACGCGGGCGAAGCCTCGATTCAACTCAGTATAATCGAGGTAATGAAGGTCAATCAGAGACCATAATCGGGATTCGATATGCCAGAAAAGAGCTCGCTGTGTCTTGCACTGATCGTCGCTGCGATTTTGCTCGGCGGTCAGGTTGCACACGGGTATTCGGGTGCGCTGGATGTGCTTCATTACTCCGCGACACTCGAGCCTGACATCGCCGGCAAATCCGTTAAGGGCACAGTGCGTATTCGTTTCGTGACGGACGCGCCGGAAGCAGAGTTTAACTGCGGCGATCTAACGATCGACTCCGTCCGGCTTGCAGGCGCAGCGCTGAAGTTTTCCGTGGTGGACCATCACCTTAGAGTTCCCTTGCCGCCAAAAATGCGAGCACGCGAGATCGAGATCGACTTTCACGGCACACCAAAACGCGGCATTCGATTCTTTCCCGATCGACAACAGGTCTACACAATCTTTTCTACCAGCCAATGGATGGTCTGCGTGGACGATCCGGCCGACAAGGCAACGTTTACATTCAAACTGATCTTACCCGCGAACTTAACTCCCATCGCCAACGGCCAACTCGTTTCCCAACGCAAACTGCCTGACAAAAAACGTATCTCCGAGTGGCAGCAGCGTGCTGCTATTCCAACTTACATCTTCGGTTTTGCGGCTGGTCCGTTTCACGTCGTCAGGGAGAAACGAAGAAACGTTGAGCTGCAATACTTCGCCACCAACGACACTGAGAGTGAAGTGCGCCGCATCTTTCGCGACACACCCGACATGCTCGACTTCTTCGAAACTCGCGCGGGGGTTAAGTATGCGGATAGAACGTACACACAGGTGCTGGCAGCGGGCGGAGTCGAGCAGGAGATGAGCAGCTTCACGGCTCTGAAAGAATCTTACGGAAAGCAGTTGCTGGAAAACGAACAGGACCTTTGGCTGGGAGCGCACGAGTTTGCGCATCAGTGGTGGGGCAACATGGTGACCTGTCGCGACTGGAATCATTTCTGGCTCAACGAAGGCATCGCGACATTCATGGCAGCGGCGTATCTCGAGCATCGCTTCGGACGCGCCGCCTACCTGCGCGAGATCGAGACGTACCGCGCGAACTATGAGAAAGTGAGAGCGGCAGGTAAAGACAAGTCGCTCGTGTTTCCGGATTGGTTAAGACCGACGAGTGAAGATCGCACGCTCGTCTATGACAAAGGCGCTTACGTCGTGCATTTACTGCGCGAGGAGATGGGCGAGCGCGCTTTCTGGAACGGCCTGCGACTTTTTACGCAACGCCACTTCGGCAAATCAGTAGTTACTGACGACTTCGTGGCTGCGATGGAAGAAGCGAATGGGAAAAGTTTGCAGGACTTCTTTGCGAAGTGGGTCTATCTTCGCTCGAGATGAAACGAATCATGTTGAACTTAAGCTACAGAATCGCAGGTACGGTCGCCGTACTGGTCCACTTAGCGGTCATGATGCTTCATGGCAGCGCACATAATCAGTTACGTGTCGGATTGAGCACCTGGCAAAACACCTACGTACTTATCGTGATCGCGATCGCACCGCTCATCGCAATGATGTTGCTCTGGACGCGATACGCGCGTCTGGGTTTGATCGTGTTAGCAGTTTCGATGGCGGGCTCGTTGATCTTTGGAGCTGTCTATCACTACGTCGTCGTCTCACCCGATCACGTCTCGCATCTACCGCCCGGCGACGCGCAAGGCCTGTTTCGCATGACGGCACTTCTCCTGATGTTGACAGAGTTGATCGGTGTGGTTGCTGGAGTATTGGGACTCCGATCAATACGAAAAGTGTACTCCTAAAATACGGCAAATAAGCCGTCGCGTCTTAATTTACTTGGAAGATCGTGAGGCGCAGAAGTTGCTTCGAGTTGTATAGCGAAACACCGATCAAGGAGGGACAAGATGGAAGTAACTCGAGTGACTGTCGACGAAGTAAAAGAACGCATGGATCGTGGCGAGACCTTTACCTTCATTGACACCCGCAATCCACAAGCGTGGGCTGAGGCAGCGACCAAACTACCGAGCGCGATTCGCGTGCCTGCTGATGAAGTGGAACAACATCTCAATGAAATTCCGCACGACCGCACCGCCATTACTTACTGTACGTGACCCCATGAACACTCAAGCGCCCGTGTGGCGCAAGTACTGATGGAGCATGGCTGGAAGAATGTTCACCCACTTTACGGCGGCTTCGATGCGTGGACTGAAGCAGGACTCCAGGTGGATCCTAAAGAGTAAGCGAGATCTCACAACGCGGTGGTGCGTGGTCTAATTTGAGATTACCGCAAGACTGTCGGGGCAGCCCTCCCGTGGCCGCCCGTGCGTCGCAAAAGTCAGCCTGTGCGCAAGGGCGGCCACGGAGGGCCGCCCTACAAATAATTCAAGATGAATACCTTTCGCATCGCACTCGCCAACATTCGCTTTCCGTCAACCCGCGAAGAGTCGGTTACTTTGGCCGAACAGGCAATAGCGGAAGCCGCGCGCGGCGGCGCCGAGATCGTCTGTTTCCCGGAATGTTTCGTGCCCGGCTACAGGGCGGTAAACAAACAAGTGCTGCCGCCAGACACTACATTCCTCGAACGCGCCTGGTCCAGGATCGCCGCAGCCGCCGTGCAAGCGAACGTCGGCGTCATTCTCGGAACTGAACGCGTCATGAGCGATGGAGTGGTAGCAACCGCGCTCGTGATCAATCGAGACGGAACCACGGCGGGCTTCCAGGACAAAGTTCAACTCGATCCGTCCGAAGACACGATCTACGCGCCCGGTTCCGGAAGACAAGTTTTCGAAAGCGGCAGACTCAAATTTGGCGTGGTGATCTGTCACGAAGGCTGGCGTTATCCGGAAACCGTGCGCTATGCAGCCCAGCGCGGCGCGCACGTCGTCTTCCATCCTCAGTTTCACGAAGCGGAACCCGGCAGTTACCGGCCCTCGACGTTCGCCGATCCGGCAAACACGTTTCACGAGAAGGCAGTTCTCTGTCGCGCCGCTGAGAACACCTGCTACTTCGCAACCGTAAACTACGCCGGCGCCGGCTCGCCCACGACGTCCGCAGTGGTCCAACCCAACGGCGCCTTACTCTGTTATCAACCCTACGGCAAAGAAGGCTTGCTGTTCGCCGATCTCGATCTCTCCGCCGCCACCGGCCTACTCGCAATGCGCTATAGGCCTGTTGAGTAATCCGCGTCAAATCTGTTTATTGTATAGATCCATCACCCACTTCGGTGGGTCCGGATCCGCCGAGAAATCCAGGTTCAAGCCTTTGCTTTTCGTCCAGCGAAACAGCCACGTCGGACCGTATTTAGTTATATAAGTATCTTTCGTTTGGTAAGCGGGATCAGACATCGCCTGATCGAGACTCACAAACTTGTAGCCTCGGGCGGCGAACCGCTGGAGCATGTCGTCGAGACAATCGGCGGTAATGGCGTTGGAATGAATCACCAGAATCTGCGGAATCTCGCGACCAAAAAGTTGTGGTGAGGTCTTCTCTGCAAACTCGGTCGCGGCAATGGTGAAATCGAGATATGCCTCGCGCAAACGCTTCGCGAGCGCGTGGTCGCCGCTGGCTACCGCGTGCGCGTAAGGAACGTTGAAAACAAAATCGGAGTTCTCGATTGTGTGCGGCGTAACTTTATACCCGCGCGCTGATAGAAACCGCTCGATAGCATCCTTCTTCTCGCGAGTGTCGCCGGTGTGCGTCATCGGATGCCGGAAATAAAGTTGATACGGCTCCCGCGATCGCATTAACCGCCGCGACACGACATCGCCTTTCGCGATCTCATTCTCAAATTCTTCGACTGTAACCTGATTGAAATCGCGATGCGAATACGTGTGGTTTCCCAGGACCACACCAGCGTCAACCCACCGTCGCAACAGAGCGATCCGCGCCTCACGCTCGCTTGCATCACTCAGCATTCCCTCGTTAACAAACGCGACCGCGGGGGCCTTGTGCTTCTTCAACGTGCTCAGAATTTTGGCAGTTGCGGGCTCAGCATTTTTGAGATATGGGCCAGGCGCGAAGTTTACATAAGGCAGATCGTCGATGGTCACAACGATAGTGCGCGCCGGCGCTGTCTGCCCGCGCACTGAGCCAACGAAAGCAAACAGCAGAAAAACCAGGAGCACGTGTTTCATGAGGTTGTTTGCGAGGTGTCGAACACAACCTGGTCGTACCACCAGAGCTGCTCGAAGAAGCTTCGCGCGCGCGGGCGGGCGTCTTTCACTCCGGCCACGATCTCCGCTATGCTCCGATGTCCGTCGACGGCGTCAAAGATCTGTTTCTCCAGCGGATCGATGATTAAATAAAGGTCGTTGAAGAGATGCGTTTGGTTCAACAGCGCACCCGCGGCGCCCGGAGGAAGTCGTTCCTGCACGCAGATGGTCCAGGGTAAACGAATCGGCACGTATCCTAGATACCGATCTTCATCGAAACGAACCTGTACATCATCATTCGTGTTATCGGGATGGACCACGAAGCTATGGTTGGCCATCAAGCCGCGCCAAAGCTCCATCTGTACAAACTGCTCACGCTCAGGCAGGGCGGCCAGGCGCGCCGCGTGTGGTGTGTTTGAGATTGCGCCACAGTGAGGGAGGTACGGCGCCTGCCAGTACCAGCGCGTCAGCGCAAGGTCATTACGCTCGACAAACTCGAATAACTCCGGCACCGAATACGAGCGGTCACGCGGATTCAACAGCGCGTCAGCCAGCGCATCGCCGTTCATGAAATCTCTCGACCCACCCTGCGAAGCCAGCAGCGGATGATGTGGCGGCAACACTCGCAACACCGCGATGAGATCGTTTATCTCCTGCGGCGAGACGCCGATGCCCAGCCGGCGGCAGTAGTCCTGGATCATGTAAACGCCGGTACGACCGTAAGGCGCGTAGACCATCAGGTACATTGCGCCGTCAGGCTTCAATACCGAGCGCAGTGCACGCAGTCCAGCGTCCGGATCGGCGAGATGATGCAACACACCGGTGCACATGATCAGATCGAAACGTTGGTCCAACTGGCCGGCATGTTCTATTTCCACTTGCCGTGTTTCGAGATTGGTTAAGCTGTACTTCTGTTTGAGGCGCTCAGTGTGTTCGAGACTGGTCGTGCTGACGTCCATGCCAACCACGCGCGCGCCGGGATGACAGAGCGCGTACTTGGCGGACTGAAAGGTTCCGCAGCCGGCTACGAGGACATCGAGATCGGTACGATATTGTTTGTTAGGCCAGAGCAGATGGAACTCGGAGCGCGGTACGTTCTCGTTCTGCCACATTTCCCGAGCCCGGTCGAGGTTCTCGACCGGAGGCGGATAGGGGTGGCTCGTGTAAAACTCGCGGATCGGATCGGCGCTGATGTCTGGCTTCAGAGTCATAAGCAGCTCGTGAGTAAGGCGGAATTATAAGACGTCCACTCCAAATCTCGCCAATAACTCGCGGCGACCCGCGTTCGTGACTTGTATCGCGCGACTGTCGAGATCGTGCGTCACCCACCTTCTTTTGAGTGCGGCCTGCAACAACACGGAACCTAAAGCACCGCCGATATGTGGACGCCGTTCACTCCAGTCGAGACACGCATACGCGAAACGCCGCCGCAACGTCCGCACTTCCTCGACGCTCACACCGAGACTCTCGAGCGCCTTCACTCCCTCGGCCGTTAAATCGTAAGCATCATCGGCACCGGCCGCAGCGCGCGATAACCACTTGAGCTGCTTAAACCGGTCGTGCAGTGAAACTCCTAAATGCCCGGCGAGATGGTCGTAACAAACCCGCGCCGCCCGCAACCGCGCCGGCGTGTTCGGCACAAACTTCCGGCGTGGCTGGTCCACCAGCACGCTCAAACCCTCGAGCACTCGTGCCACCTGCGGTCCTTCGAGGCTGTAGAACCGGTGCTTCCCCTGCGTGATCACTTTCACCAGCCGCTCCATTTTCAGGCGATTGAGATGTGCGCTCGCAGTTGAAGCAGAAACATCTGCGACGACAGCCAACTCAGTGCTCGTGCGCGCGTGGCCGTCCATCAAACAGAACAACATTCGCGCCCGCGCCGGTTCACCTATCGCTCCCGCGATCCGCGCCACTGCGACCTCATCCGATTGTTCTACATTCACGTTTCGATGATAAACGAATCGTCGTCGCACGCCAAGTGTTATTAAACCTGACGAACGACAACGCCGAAGGCGTTCGCTAATTTCAGCCCAGTGGTTGGAGCGCAGCGACAACCCTGGGATTGGAACCCCGAATAACGATGGTTAACCCTGAAAGGGTTCATCTCGTGGCGAACCCTTTCAGGGTTCACACGTCTGTTGATTGAATGATCCCAGAGTTGTCGCTGCGCTCCAACTCTGGGCTGAAATTAGTGAACGCCTTCGGCGTATTTGGCCTGGTCCATTGCATTAACCGGCGCCTTTGTCTTGCCCGATTGAAACTAGCAGGGCCGTTCGGCGTTTTGTCAAACTAAATCATGGTGTTAAGGAGAAGCATACAATGATCACTTGTATCATTCGTTATCAAATCGATCCGTTCCAGCGTGACGAATTTAAGACGTACTCCGAGAATTGGGGGCGCATCATCCCACGTTGCGGCGGCCATCTGATCGGTTATTTTCTGCCGCATGAAGGCACGAACGACGTCGCGTGGGGACTGATCGCGTTTGACAGTCTCGCCGCCTATGAGACCTACCGCGCGCGGCTGCGCTCCGATCCCGAAGCGCTGGAGAATTTCGCGACAGCGCAAAGCAAACGTATCATTCTCCGCGAAGAACGAAATTTTGTGCAGGTAGTTGAGGGAACTTTCGCCCTGCCACCGGAAAGATGAGGAAATCGTATGTTGACCCAGGCTGAAACCGCCGCCGCTTTTGCCGAGCTTCACCGGCGCGACGGAACGTTCATTATTCCTAACCCGTGGGATGTCGGCAGTGCGCGACTCCTGGCCCATGCGGGCTTCGAAGCACTCGCGACGAGTAGTGCCGGCTATGCATTCTCTATCGGCAAAGCCGACGGCGAGGTAGGTCGCGATCAGACGCTCGCGCATGCCGCGGAAGTAGTGGCAGCCACCGGACTGCCCGTCAGCATCGATCTGGAGAATGGCTTCGGAGACGCACCGGAAGAGGCGGCGGAAACGATCCGGTTAGCGGCGATGACAGGAGCTGTCGGTGGCTCAATCGAAGATAGGACCAGGCGCGAGGACGATCCGATCTATGACCGCGCGCTTGCGGCTGAGCGCATCAGGGCGGCGGCGGAAGTGGTCCGCAGTCTTCCGTTTCCATTTATGTTGACGGCGCGCGCCGAAAACTACCTCGTTGGCAAGACTGACTTGAAAGACACGATCGAGCGTTTGCAGATGTATCAGGAAGCTGGTGCGAACGTGTTGTATGCGCCGGGTGTGACGAACAGGGATGAGATTGAAACGCTTGTGAGATCGGTCGATCGGCCGGTGAATGTGTTGATGGGGATCAAGGGAGTGCACCACACGCTCGCGGATCTCTCGGCGATGGGTGTGAAGCGGATCAGTGTCGGCAGCACCCTCGCTCGTTGCGCGCTCGGCGCGTTTCTGCGTGCAGCGCAGGAGATGAAAGACCAGGGTACGTTTGGATTTATCGACGACGCAGCCGACTCGCGGACGGTCAATTCGATCTTCGCATCCTGGGCATAACGTTGAATCTGCGTACTCGGCTCCACGGACCCCACGCGCCGCTACGGTACTGCGCACGGACGCGCCAACTCCAGCCGAGCAGATTATGGTCGGCGATATAGCTGGACCTCATTTCCAGTACGTAGTCGGAGGTAGTGGTGAGTGTCTGGGCCATTGGGAAAATGGCTGAAGACCCGAGCACCACGATCTCATACGCTTGCGCTCCCGGTGTGTCCTCCCAATCGAACCGCCACTCAGCAACTTCCGGCTGCGGTAACGTCGCGTCACCGATCGGTTCGAGCAGACGTGGCTCAGCTTCCAACGATTCCGCCGCGGCGACGCGCGCCTGCACCGGCAACTGCTTCACCTCTTCGAGATTGTACCGTGCCAACGAACCAATTACGCTGCTGATGAATGGATCGGGAGCGATGAACCCCTGGCCCACAAATACCACGTAGCCGCTGCCGTAAGGCAAGTAACCCAACACCGGGCGCGAGTCCGCTCCGCCACGATTCAGCCAGGCAAGCATCACCGCACCTGGCGGCGACTCCTTGACGCTGGCCCACGAAAAATCTTTGCCTGCTATGTTCGCGGAGAGAGGATGCGGGATCCATTCTCTAACGGAACCAAAGCGGCTGCGGGGGTCAAAACGCAACCCGAAGGTCGTGGCGAGGGAGTCGGTGTCCGTTCCGCCGCCCATCAGCAACAGCCGCGTGCCTCCCATCAAACTATCGCGGTAGGCGATCACCTCATCGAGGGTGTAGTCGTAATAAACCGGAGGCCTGATTACCACGTCAAAGTCACGGAGTTTGTCTAAGGTAATCACCTCGCCCCGACCTGCCTCGACAACTTCCCATCCCTGGTTGCGCATGAAGTTAGCCAACGGCCTGCCTTGATGGTGCTGCTTTGGATCGAAGGTGTGCGCTTGAGGAAACCACCACAGTCCGCCGTCTTTGCTGGCATCAATAAGCACGCGCAGTTTGTTTGACGGCTGTGCTGAGATCGTCACACAAGGATTCAGAAGAAATAACAGGCCAAAGGTGAGTAGTAAGGATCTCATCGACTTTCAAGGCTTTCTTTGCGTCCTTTGCGTGAAACTATCTTTCACGTAAAGCCGCAAAGTTTAAGCCAGGACCGCAAAGAAAACTAACGAGGACCGAGCTCGTAGATTGTCGTATCCGGATGATAGATGCGCCAGTCGAACCAGAAATCTTCCAGCACAAAAATTTTTTTCAATTGACGCCCGGCGAGTGGGCCGCTAACCGCACTGCCTTCGAAATTCCACGTGCTGCCGGTTTCAGCGTCAACCAGTTGCAAATCCGTTTGCTGGGTTGCGGCTTCACCCGCTTTGGTTGTCTGCTGAAAGAATTCCAGCCGGCGCCCATCGGCCACACGTTCGTACGCGCGCACCGAACGATGGTCGTCACCCAGCACCAGCATGATCGGCGTCGCTCCGATTGTATCCATGATCGGGCTCTGTTTCTGCAACGCCGATAACGGATACGCCACTGACTTTCCACTCACTGCAAGTCCCAGCACCAGCGTTCGCGGAGCGAGTCGCTTATCGATGTCCGTCTCGGCAACCGCTCGCATCCGCCCGACCCGCGCCTCCCAGTCAGCCGCTTCATACTGATTCGCCGCGGCCACACTCTCCACCGGCTTCAGCACACGTCCCTGCAAACTCTCACGCTTCCAGATCGCAAACGAAACCTCATCATGAAACACCTGCTTGAGCTGATGCCCTTTTAGTGGACCATGAATCGCTTTGCCGCTGACCTGTTGCCACCACGTTCCCGTCTCTTCATCGCGCATGATGAAATTCTGGTTATTGATACCCGCAAGGTGAAAGTGCAGCACTCGTCCATCGACTGTTGTTTCCCACACCAGACCGGTGTGACAGAGCGTTCAATAAGTGGCCACGATCGGCGTGCTGCCGACTGTGTCTCCGACGAGGTGGTGATAGCCCATCAATCTGATCGGATACGCGACCGACTCGCCACCGATCGTGACGGCCAGCACGCGATCGTTGTCATTCACAAACGAAGCATCAGCAGCTTTTACGTACGCGGGATTCGGTAGTGGATTGAACATCCACTCGAAGTGGTTCTGTCGCGCCAGCCACGTCGCAGCAAGCGTCGGAACAAGTAGCAGCAACATGAAAGCGCGGCTCCACCAGCGACCGCCGAGCCACAGACCGATCATCAGAGTGAGAATCACGAGCGATCCCAAGATCGTCACGAGCGGAGACCACCGACGCAGCAAGTAAGAGATCTCCATCGCGCGTGGCGTCTGTGCTTTGAACGGCATGATCAGATAGACAGGCGTCAACACGATCGCGACTATAGTGACGACCAGCACGAACAGCAGCAGCCAAACAAGCTTGCGTCTGGCGTTGGTCCACTCAGAAAATCGACTCAGAAAATTAGACATGCCTGGCTCCAGTTCGACGTTTAATCCGCCGCAGCATCGCGATGGCCCACAAGCTACCAATAGCGACAAACGGCAGTAAATATACCAGCAGATCCCAGCGGCCGTAGCCGGGCGGCGTTGCTTCCACAGTCGCAGTCGTCTCGCCGTTTCCCTGCGCGCTCTCCAGGCGCACACGCACGCGCCAAAGTTCCTGCGCATCAAACTGAACCTGCGCGCGATACTGAACCTGTCCCTGCACGTGCTCACGTTCGGCCGGATAAAACGCCTCCGGCAAACGGCCACTAACCGGTTGCACGCCGATTTGGACACGCAGATCGGGAGGAGGATTCGGCGAATTGATAATTACAAAGAACAGCGCGACGCCAACATCAGGATCAGTCCAAACCGAAACCACGTAAGGGTCAGCCTTTTGATCTACGAAGAGCGGAAACGGAGGCCCCTCGTGCGCGCTAGCGACCTTTGCGAGCAGTAGCACAATCCCGAACAGCAGCGTCAGACGTAAACTCATTTCAGGTACGCTCAACCGCTGCCGAGCACTACTGCTCGCATATCCATCGGCTGCGACAGCAACCAGAACGCCGCGCCTGCGATAAGTAAAGCCAGCGTCGCCCAGGGAATGAACGCTCGCACCGGATGAACTAACTCTTCCGTCACTGCGATCGAGTAACTTACCAACAGCGACCCGAGCAATCCCAAGGTGATGAAACCAAACTCAAACAGTTGCACGACATTTGGCGCAAGGCCGGGCAGACCCCAACGCGGCTGGCCCAGGATGGCCCAACCAAAATCAGTCAACGCAGATTGCGTCACCGGAATGAACGTATAAAGCCCGGTCAGAAAGTGAAAGCTGTAGTGCGCGAGCCAGATGCCGAACCCAATCGGAACCAGCGAATACGAGTAACGCACCGCCAACGATAACCACGGACGCTTGCTGCCGCCCCATACTCGCGTGAGCCAGCTCGCAACTCCGATCAAAAGCAACGGTTCCAGCACCAGAAAAAACGCGAAGACCGAAGCCAGCACCGGAAACTCCGTGTTGACGTGAAACAACTTCGCCAGCCACTGCTCGAGCGCATAAACCGGACTCACCATCCCAAACGCGTTCAGCAAAGCACCGAAGCCAAACACAACGGCGAGCACTGCGAGATCCCGGCGCCTCGAAAAATATCCGATCCCTGAGCGCATCGGATCGCTCACCAGCTCCATCGCCGGCACGCGGCTGATAATTCCGACGTTGTCGTGCGGACACGCCTGCACACAGTCGAGACAGAAAGTGCAATCGACGTTGCCGGTCTTGCGCGGTTGAAACAGAGCGAGCTCACAGCCACGCTGGATCGACACCAGCGGCGCGGCCGGCTCGCGCACGCCGCGGATGCAATCCTTGGTCGCACATCGATCACAAACGTCGTGATCTCTAACGGCGACTTCAAATGGCGAAACCGTTGCGGCGACGAAGTTGAACTGCCCGATCGGACAAACGAACTTGCAGAACGTCGCATGTTTGAAGACGGAATCAATCAATAAGGCGCCTGCGAAATAAGCCACAATCAACCATGCGGTCCACCACGGTGAAGCCCAGAGATCGAGCCACTCGTACAGAAACAGCATCACGACAAACAGTCCGACTGAGAGCCACTTGTTGCGCAAGCGACGCGGCCAGTTTCGCACCGGATGAAAGAACTTGCGCGCGAGGTTGCGCACGAGCATGAACGGACACGCGAGACAGAAGAAATTTCCGGCGAGCAGCAGCACGAGGACAAGCGCACCGCGAAAGTGTACCCAGCTTAAGGTGGTGGCGAGATTTCGCGGCGCGAGCTGCGGGCCGAAGAGCCCGTGAATGATCATCGCAGCACTGACGACAAACAGTGGCAGCTGGAGCAGCGTGCGTGCGTGTCGCCTGGTAAGCAACGAGCCGGCTAACGGTAATCGCAACAGATCCATCTGCGTTAACCTCTACGGCTCGACGCCCCTGATCTCAAACTCGTGGTCCAACCTGCGGCCGTCCGGCAAGGTCAGATGAACGGTGACGTGCCAATCTCCGGCCATCGAGAGTTCCATCATCGAACGATAATGTCCCGGCTCTGTCTCGCTTGCCTCGGCAAACACCGGCGTCATTCCGGCATGCGACATGTTGCCCTCGAGATTGAGACGAGCTCCTGCGACTGGCGCGCCTGAACGGTCCTTAATATTAAGCGCGATCGTCACCGGTCCAACGCGAGGCGGCTGCGGAGAGATCTCATGGACCACCGTCACGTCCGGCGTTTGATTCCGGTCTCGGCGGCAACCCTGCGCAGGCACGAGGCAGGCACAAAGAACCACCAGTAAACTGCATTTTAGGAACACTGGATCAGACAGCAATCGCCGACAGCGACTCGCGCCGGAGCGAGCAGCTACAGGCGGCGGCTGTTTCTCCCTTAGGCGGAAACAGGTGGTAGTACATGCCGATGACCATCGGCATGAACACGATCGCGTTGTAGAAGAGGTGAATTTCGACGCGAAACTTCGGTAGCAGCAATTGTAAAAAACTGATGGGCACCGGCGAGCCGAACCAGTAATGATGGGTAAGCGCCTGCCATTGCAAAACCGCGTGCTCGATGTGATGCCAGAACTGGATCACGAGCGCGATGGTCCACCATTTACGCGAGGTTCCGGTAAAACCTTTTCGCAGCGTCCAGATTCCGATCAGCATCACGATCGCGTAGCCGTAGTGCAGCATCTCGGAGCTCACGAGAAATGGAAAGAATAGTCCGAGCACGCCGCCCGCTCTTGGTCTGGGCCAGCCGAGCACGTAAATCTGATACGCCTGCGCGAGATGCTCGGCCCAGTGTGCGAGCACGATCACCATAAAGAGGTTCAGCGCGCGTTTGTGCCAAACGCTGTTCAGTTTGTCGTAAAAACTGAAGTCGGCGGCGGAGCTTATCCGCGTATCGTGTGCGGCTGCTGACATCCCGGGTATTCCTTTTTGAGCTTTGAGTTCGGACTGAAACGGGCGCTGCAAGTTTAGCGCAATCTTCTGTCGCCTGCCAGAGTTCGGAGAATGTTTTCACGCAAAGGCGCAAAGCCAAAGCCGCAAAAGAGCAGTTCTAATTCTGCTTTGCGCCTTTGCGGCTTTGGCTTTGCGCCTTTGCGGCTTTGGCTTTGCGCCTTTGCGTGAAATAAGTGCGAACCAGACTCAGTGCGGGCTTGAGGTCAGGGCGAAACCGGCGTCGATGCGAAATGGCACGTCTCCGGAGATGTTCGCTGACATGCGCTCCACCTGACGAGCAATATCCTTATTCAAGAGGGACGGGAAACGTGCCCGAACGAGTGCGGCCTCACCCGCCACCATCGGCGCCGCCATCGACGTGCCGCTCCAGGTCGCGTAGAGACCGTTCGGCACGGTGCTCAGAATCCCTTGTCCCGGTGCGGCGACCTGCACCCACGATCCGCGACTCGAGAACGATGCCAGCTTATCGTCCGAAGTGGACGCCGCCACTGCAATCAGACCATCGACGTTTTCAGCCGCTGGATATTGCTTCGTGTCGTTGCCGCCATTACCCGCAGCAGCTACCACGACGAGATAAGGGTTCACTGAAATCGGAAAATCCTGATCCTCTCCCGAATCGCCGCCACATGCTTTTTCCAACAGGCTCCCTAACAACCGGGTTTCTCGAAGCGTCGACAAACTCAGATTTATGACGTCGGCGCCGTCCGCAGTCGCTGGATTACCGTCCGGATCAACTGCGAACGCCAAAGCCTCTGCGAGCACCCAGATATTTCCCATACCGCGCTTATCGAGCACGCGGATCGGAATGATCTTCGCATCGGGTGCGATCAGCGAAACCAATCCGGCGACGTGCGTGCCGTGTCCGTATGGTCCAGTCTTCTGATCGCCGACTTCGCTCGGATCGCTGTCATTATCGACGAAATCCCAACCCGGCAGCAGATGTCCCGCGAGCGCTGGATGCTTTGTATCGACGCCGGTATCAAGCACGGCGATCCTGATTGGACCATTTGGGCCAATACCTCGGTTGACCTGGTGCGCGATTGAGAGATGGATTTTTTGCGGCGCCCATTGCGCGACAAACTTTCCGGCATCACCGCCGACACTCCACGTGTTACCGACGCTCCACGTGTTGCCGCCACCGACAGGTGGTTTGGCCACGTAGTTTGGCTCGACGAAGACGACTCGCGAATCACGCGACAACAGGTCTACGCGATCTTTGACGGAGCCGTTGTCAGTCAGACGCAGGCGAAAGATTGGTCTGCTGCCGAACTGATCGAGCGGAGTCGGGCTGAGCGAGTATTGGGCGGCAAGCGTTGGGAGATCGCTCGCTTTTGATAGTTTGACGACGACCTCGCCGGGGACGAACTCTTCGCTGCCCTCGGCGTTTGTGACGTGCTGCGGCACGCCCGCAAACAGGGAAACGAGCAGCATCAACAACGCAAAAAAGGTCAGAACTCTACGCACTGGGCGCTCCTCTTTAAGTAGGCGAATAACATAACGAAAGACCGGTTTCACGTAAAGGCTCAGCGGCCCGATCACCAACGACCGGCCAAAACGAACGGCGACCAGAAAAACGGATGCGGCCGCTGTCGCAACAACTTCACCTGCGCATTCCGCAACGCCGCGGCCGGCGACTTCGTCCGCGCAAGCTCACCATAAAACGTCGCCATCAACTCGGCCGTCGCCTCATCGTCAACCGTCCACAAACTCATCATCACACTCGGCGACCCGGCCGACAAAAACCCCCGCGTCAATCCCAACAACTCATCACCGGGCGCGACTGCATTCATCCCAGTTTCACACGCACTCAAGGTTACCAACCCGCAATCGAGCCGTAACCCATACGCGTCACGCGCGGTAAACCATCCATCGCTGAGCCGCACGCCGGAAAACAGCGGATTGTCCGAACGAAACTGCGCGTGACACGCAAGATGCAACACATCAACTCCATCCGACTCGCGGCGCAACACCTCCGTCGTTGCCGCTTCATTCGAAAAACGCTTCACAGCCACAAACACATGGTCCAACGACTGCAGCTCTTCATCCACACGAGGGATGTGCTCATCAGCGACGCCCATTAATAACGCCGTGCGAAATTCACGTTTCGGCCGATCGAAACACTGCTGCAAAACCACCGCACTAGGCGCATACGACACTTCCCTGCGCTCGATCAGATAACTGTTACCGTCGTGCAAAGCCTGAAACGGCAGGTAGTGCAGTGCACGATGCGGCACGATCACCAGTTGTCGCTCTCCCAGCGCCGGCTCAATCGTGCGCAACAGTCGATCGTATAGCGAGCGCAAATGTTTTTGTGTACGCTCCGCCAGCGCGGCGAGGTGATTGCGAACCTGCGTCGAGCCATAGCGCAGCGTGTCGATCTGAAAACGGCAGCGCTCAATCTCCGCCACGACCTCGGCTTCCTTACCCAGGCCGCGAACAACTTCGACCTGGTCGCCCGTGACTACAAACGCAATCAACTCGTCGTCGATCGTGGTGTACTCAACCAGCGCGCGTTCGGCGCCCAGCGCCGCTTGCAGTTTGTCAATCGAGAATAGATCGTGAGTAGCCTGATCTCCCCGAACGCCGCGATGCTGAAGCTGTCGCATGATCTCGAGCAGCTTGTGCTCGCGCTCGAGTAGTTCGCGTTCGAGTTCTGAATTAGTCTCCTGAATCTGAACGGCGCCGCGTACCGAGCGGTGCATCTGGTTGTAAAGATAATTCAGCTCCTCGCGCAGCTTTCCCATTTGCGCGTAAAGATGGGCTTCAAAATCATCGCGTGCCTGAGTCGAAAGCGAAATGCGTCCGGCAAGCGCATCCGCCAGCACGCGCGATCGTGCGTGTTCGACAAAACTCAATGCTTCGGTGGCACGCGCATCCCCTTCGGCCAAAGACAGCTTTGCCAGTTCGTGATACGGCGACAGACGATTCGCAAAGAACGCAGTGCGAAACTCTTCGCCAGGTATCGGCGCGCGCAGATCTTCCGTCAGCGCGATCGCCTGCTTGAAGTTCACTTCGGCCAGCTTCGCATCGCCTTCAGCCAGCGCCACCGCGCCCAGCGAGCTGAAACAGCGCTCCGCGATCTGCGGCTGTCCGTGCTCCGCTGCCTCAGATAACGTCTGTTCGAGCAACTCGCGCGCCCGTCCCAGGTTTCCCACAGCGCGATTGGCTTCACCGCGCAGCCAGCGCGCCAGCAGCAAGCGTTGCCAACTCCCTGACATCAACAACGCCGGCTCGACTTTGCCGGCCATCATGCGCGCACCTTCAAACCTTCCCTCGCGATAAAGCAACTGCGCGTGGGTTAGTTCGACGAGTGCGGCGCCGACCGGATTCTGTTCCGCCGCGTAAAGTTTTTGTGCCTGGTCCAACCAGCGCTGCGCTTCCTTCGTTCGCCCCAGCAACATCAGCGCGCGTCCGCCATAAGCCTGCGCGCGCGCTTCTTCAGCGCGCATTCCGTGCTGCGCGAAGATCGGAATCACGCGTTCGTAGATCGCGAGGGCTTCCGGCGCAAGGTTGAGCTCGAGATAGGTGTCGGCGATCTCATGTTCGGCGAGCACTGCCTGAATCGTGAGGCCCAGAGACGTGTAGCGTTGGCGCGACCGTTCGAGATAGTCGAGCGCGCGATCGTAGCGACCCTGCAACAATGCAAACAACCCGATGTTGCCTTCGATGCCCGCGAGCGTCACCGGCTGTCCGGAGGCGGCGGCTTGTTGCAACGCTTGTTCGAAAAGTTCTTCGGCGGATTTGAACTTGTGCAGCAGCGCGTGAGTATTGGCCAGACAATTATTAACAGTCGCGAGCTGTTTCTCGTCATTCAGCGCGGCGAAGCGTTCGCGCGCGGCGTGCTGGAAAACTTCTGCGTCGTGATAGCGATCGCGGCGAAAGTACAGGTTGCCGATGTTGTGTTCGATCTTGCCGGCGGCCTGAAAGTCTTTATAGGCAAGGAAGACTACGCGCGCGCGCAGACCGCATTCGATCGCCTCTTCATAGCGGCCGAGCATCGCAAGCGCAATCAACTTACTGACCTGCGTCGCTGCGGCAGTATGAATTTTTCCGACACTGAGAAAGCGTCGCTCCGATTCTTCAAGCTCGGAAATCGCGGTCTGCATCTCGCCGTCGATCAGAGCTCGGAGGCCGGCGGACCATGCGGCCAGGGCTTTGATTTCCTGATTAGGGCGAATTGCCGCAAGTAATTGCAGCGAGGCCGCGGCGCCAAGCGCCCGTGATGGATGAGTGCTCCAGCCCTCGAGGCAGATGTCCTTTAACCGATAACCAAGTTCTACATCCGCAAGGGTAGAATTTTCCCAAAGCAATGTTTCGCGGCTCCCATTGCTCGAAGTAACGAGCAGCGCCGCAAGTTCCGCATGCTGCATTGGTTGATGCTAATCCTTGAGCTCCAGCTCCGGGATTTCGATTTGAACGTCCGGCATTTTTACTCTGAGCGAATAGTTTCCCAACGGGATTGCCGGAAGCGTGAATTCACAGACTTCATTCAGACTTGCTGCCGCCGACGCGGCATCACCTGAGATCTCGACCCGCCCGCCCAGGCAACCGTCGCGGATAACCTGGCCCGCGACGATGCATTCGTCGTTCTGCACGGTGATGCGCAAATCAAGATCCGTCTCCTCTGCCGAATAAAGCAACTGGCGCGAGGTGTTGTGTAGTGAACGAGTGCCAAAAGCGGGACCGGCATGACGACTGTCAAAGGTCAGTATCGCAATGATGTGTCGTAACGCGGACGGTTGCCTTTCCGGAGAGAAAATGTTTATCGCGGATTGCAGGAGATCGCGTGGCGCGTCTTCCGCCGTGTCGCTGTTCATCGTGAGGATTACGTGCTGGAGACGGCGCAGCGTGTCCACACAGTCCGAACATGCGGAGATGTGGGCCACTGCGCCTTCCAGTGCCGCTGAGGTTGCCCGGCCCTCAACCAGATCCACGAGGGTCTCCAGGGAAATGTGTGAAGAGGTATTCATAGTCAGTCGCTGGTTCACCCCCACTCAACAGAGCCTACGTGTCATCGGAAAATACATCCAACTTCTTTAAGATCCGCAGCAATTTGCCCAGGCAGCGCGCGCGGGTAGGGCCGATACTGCCTTCGGGAATCCCGAGCGAGGCCGCGATCTCAGCATACGACGGCGGCTCCGCTCGATAAAATAACATCTGCACCAGCTTCTGGCAGCGCTCGTCCAATAATGACACAGCCGTGCGAATGCGGTGCTGTTCTTCGAGCAGCATCAACTGCTCGTCGGGCAACGGCGTTTCATCACGAACGGCTGCGGCTTCGTTTGTCCACTCGACCGCTTCGATGTCGGGACGTGACCGGGCGTGTGCTTTGGCAATCGTTCGCCATGTCTTGCGGCGCGCAGTCGTAACCAGCCAGGCCTGCAAACGTTCCGGCTCCTCGATATCGTTTAGTTTTTGAAAGAAAGTGGTAAATACTTCCTGAAAGATTTCAGCCGCCTGATCTTCGTCGAGTCCGGCGCGAAGGGGAATGGCGTAAATCAGACGTTGGTAACGTCTAATCAATTTCTCCCAGGCAAGCTGATCTCCACGTCGGCATGCCAATACCAACTGCAGGTCACTATCGTCCATTTGTATAAGGGGGTTACTGGGCACAGCCAGCATAGGCTTTCGCCGTTGGATTGTCTAGATATCTAGAAGAAGTTCCTGTTCTTAGGCACTGTTCTCATTCTCACCGGGCTTTTAGCCCGGTGTTCTCGTAAGCGCATATTTGGGGAAACCGTTTAAACGGTTTCCTGCATCGCGCGGAGCATTAACACCGGGCTAAAGCCCGGTGAGAATGAGACCAATTACTTCAATTCCAACACGACCACTGACTTCGCCGGGATGCTCAACGTTAACTGTGAACCCTGGAGTTTCGCAGCACTGAAGGGTTGGGGTCGCACGGCATTTGGCTGGTCGAAGGTGTTGATTGCATTCACTGCGCCGGCAGTGAGGACTTCGCCGGTGACGTTCTTGAATGTCCCGCCGGAAAACGTCGTCGTGATCTCCGCGGTGCGTGTGGCGTTGAGATTGACGACCGACAAATGCAACCGGCCTTCGGCATCACGCGAGCTTGAGACGTTCAGCGCCGGGACAGCGGCGTCGCCGAGTTTATATTCCGGCGACTTGAGCTCGATCGGAATCAAGGTCGCGCCCTGGTGCACTCGATACATTCGAAACACGTGATACGTCGGCGTCAGCACCACCTTGTCTTTGTCAGTCAGGATCATCGCCTGAAGCACGTTCACCATCTGCGCGATGTTCGCCATGCGCACCCGATCGGCATGTTGGTTGAAGATGTTCAGGCTGATACCGGCGACGATCGCGTCGCGCAGCGAGTTCTGCTGATAAAGCGCGCCCATATCGCGGCCGGGTTCGGAGTCGTACCACGTACCCCACTCGTCAACCATCAAGCCCACACGCTTTTCCGGATCATACTTGTCCATGATCGCGCTGTGCTTCTGAATGTATTCATCGATTCGCAGCGCTCGCAGGAGCGTCGAATGCCACTCCTTTTCATCAAACTGCGTTGCCGAACCTTTCTTTTCCCACTTGCCCGTCGGCAACGTGTAATAGTGCAGTGACAGTCCGTCCATCTGCTTCGCCGCCTGGGCCATCAGCACTTCGGTCCAGTTGTAATTATTGTCGTAACCGCCGGCAGCGAGTTTTTGAATGCGATTGCCGGAATGGTTCTTGATGAAGGTGGCATAACGCCGGTAAACGTCCGCGTAATACTCCGGCCGCATGTTCCCACCACAACCCCACGTCTCATTTCCGACAGCGAAGTACGGAATCTTCCACGGTTTCTCGCGCCCGTTGCTGCGTCGCAGATTCGCGAGCTCGGAATCCGCGTCCGAGGTCATGTATTCGATCCAGTCCATCATCTCCTGCGGCGTTCCACTACCGACGTTGCCGTTGATATATGCGTCAGCACCCAACATCTCGCACAGATCCAGGAATTCATGGGTACCGAAGGCGTTCGTGTCCACGCCACCCCAGCTTGCATTCGGACGACGCGGGCGTTTGTCACGTGGTCCAATGCCATCGCGCCAGTGATATTCGTCCGCGAAGCAGCCGCCGGGCCAACGCAGCAGGGGAACATGCAACTCCTTCAACGCCGCGACCACATCGTTGCGTAGTCCGCGCGTGTTCGGAATCGGCGAGCCCTCACCGACCCACAGTCCCTCATAGATAAGGCGGCCCAGGTGTTCCGCAAACTGGCCATAAAGATTGCGATTGATGACCGCTCCAGGTTGGTCCAGACGGATTGCCAGCGTGGCCTGATACGTTGACGGAGTTTGAGCCCGAATTGGTAGAAAAGCTGTGGCCAAAGCGACCAGCAACAACATCGCCGTGCAGATGCTAAACTTTCGTTGACTGTGCATAGTTGTTCCCTGACAATCGTTTTATGAATTCTATCGCAGATCTCGCCCAACTATTGCCGTTACTTAAGACGCTGCACGAGACGATTCGTGACGGCGTGGTTGAGGCGTGCGAACGTTCGGCAACCGCGACGCTTGCGGCCGTGGCTCATGAGGAGGAAGGCGACACGATCTATGCAGTCGATCGGGTCGGAGAAGAACTGCTCGTCGATTTCTTCGAACGCGAGCTCGCTTCACGATTTCCCACCGTGCTGATCGCGGAAGGTTTACCCGGCGGAAAAATCGTCTTGCCACGCGGTACACCGGAAAGCGAAACGATTCTGCGCATCATCGTCGATCCGATCGACGGCACGCGCGGTCTCATGTACCAGAAACGCAGTGCCTGGATCCTGACCGGCGTCGCCCGCAATCGTGGCGAGCAGACTAAACTTTCCGACATCGAGCTCGCTATTCAAACCGAGATCCCGCTCGTAAAGCAACATCTTTCCGATTGCCTTTGGGCCATACGCGGCCAGGGCGCACACGCCGAGCGATACAACCGCCTGACGAGTGAACGATCGACGCTTCAGTTGCACCCATCACGCGAACCCACCATCGCACATGGCTACGCCGGCGTGGTCCGTTTCTTTCCCGGCGCGCGTGAAGAACTGGCCGCGATCGACGAAGAGATCGTGCTGGGCGCATTGGGACCAACCCAACCCGGCAAAGCACACTGCTTCGAAGATCAGTACGCGTCAACCGGCGGTCAGCTTTACGAGCTGCTTAGCGGTCACGATCGCTTCATCGCCGATCTTCGCCCCCTGATGCAAACGACCTTATCCAGCCGCGGCCTCGTCCTCGGTATCTGTTGCCATCCATACGATCTGTGTACCGAGCTGATCGCGCGCGAAGCCGGCGTCCTGGTGACCGACATTCACGGTAAACCACTGAGCGCGCGGCTGGCGGTTGAACCCGACGTGGCCTGGACCGGTTACGCAAATGCCGCAGTGCGGGAGCAGATCGAGCCGCTATTACGCAACGCGTTGACTCGCCGCGGCCTGTTGGACCATGACGATGTTTGAACCAGGTCGAGCGAGTCTCGAGGCTCAGTTACCAGGTTTCTTTTCACCGGCGGAGATTGTGGTGAGTCGTGCGCCGGGCCGGATCGATCTGATGGGTGGGATTGCCGACTACTCCGGCTCACTCGTGCTGCAATGGCCCATCGCCGCCGCGACGCACGTTGCGGTACAACTCCAGGAGACGCCTTCGCTCCACGTCTGTAGTCTTCCGTCACACTCCGGCGAACCGCGATCCTTCGAAATGCCGCTCGCGGAATTGTGTACGCTGGACTACGACTCCGCGCGCGCGTTGTTCGCGGCTAACGCCGATCAGCATTGGGCCGCTTATGTCGCGGGTGCGTTTCTCGTACTAACACGCGAGCAGCAGCACAATGTCACACAAGGCGCGAAGATCCTCGTCTCGTCCAGGGTTCCGGAAGGTAAAGGCGTCAGTTCGTCAGCGGCACTGGAAGTCGCCACGATGACGGCTCTCGCCGCTGCCTACCATATCGAGATCTCGCCGGTCGAGACTGCGTTTCTGAGTCAGCGGGTCGAAAACGTAATCGCCGGCGCGCCGTGCGGCGTCATGGACCAGATGACCGCGGCTTGCGGCGAACGTGATCGCCTGCTGGGGCTGTTGTGTCAACCAGGCGAGCTGAAAGGCACGATCAGCTTGCCGGATGAGTTGACGATTTGGGGAATCGATTCAGGCATTCGCCACTCGGTCGCGGGCGCGGATTACGGCACCGTGCGCACCGCGGCTTTCATGGGTTATCGCATCATCGCGGACATCGCTGGATTAAACGCGCGGGAAACAGCAACGCGCGGCCGAGTTCAGATCGACGATCACAAGTGGAACGGTTATCTCGCTAACATCACACCGGACGAGTTTGACAATCAATTTGCGGCGCACTTACCCGCAAGCATGTCAGGCGCCGAGTTTCTCGATCATTACCAGGGCATCACAGATTCGGTGACCGCTGTCGATCCCGAGCGTACTTATCCGGTGTTGGCGGCGACGAAGCATCCGATTTATGAGAACGCTCGCGTTAATGCCTTTGCCAATCTTCTGACGAACTGGGAAGGTCTGCACCAGGCCCACTGGCTCGGTAACTTGATGTACGAGTCACACAACAGTTATTCAACTTGCGGGCTCGGCTCCGATGGAACGGATGAGCTCGTGCGGCTCGTGCAAGCCGAAGCTGGTCTCTACGGCGCTAAAATCACGGGCGGCGGCAGTGGCGGTACAGTGGCGGTGCTGGCCCATCGTTCGGCAACACCGGCAATCGACAAGATCGTGGAACTATACTCGCAGCGCACTGGCTACCAGCCGACGATCATCTCCGGCTCATCCGACGGCGCAGGAAGGTTTAGTATTCTGAGAATATGAGTCTGAAATCACAGTGGGTGGTCCATAAGTTTGGCGGTACGAGTGTGGCGAATGCCGAGCGTTATCGAGCCGCGGCGGCGATCGTGCTGGCGTCACAGCCGGGCGAGCGCGTGGCGGTGATTGTTTCGGCGATGAGCGGCGTTACAAATGAATTGATAAACGCAGTCGAGCTCGCCGCGCGTCACGACTCCGCTTATCTGGCGAACCTCGCGGACCTCAAGCAACGACATCTCGCGACCATAGCTGAGCTCGAGCTCAGCGCTGCACAAACGGAGTCGCTCAGCAAAATCATCAGCGCGGATTTCAACGCGATCGACGAGGTGTTGCGCGGCGTTTGGAT